>Ga0102897_1000071_pt1 | contig 35507 bp, 57 predicted proteins | sample Colrivmet1554B02_FD_78453 | JGI IMG/M metagenome (GOLD analysis project Ga0102897, IMG submission 78453) | Estuarine microbial communities from the Columbia River estuary - metaG 1554B-02 | ecosystem: Environmental > Aquatic > Marine > Intertidal zone > Estuary | place: USA: Columbia River...
CAAAGGCTTACATCTCAGATGATGAGCATGTAGACAAATGGAATAACCTTGAGAAGGCTTGCTGGGCAGGATATAAGCAGGTTGGTATGAAGGACAAGGGTGGAAAGAGAGTCCCTAATTGTGTCCCAATTAATAAAGCGACGGGACTACCAGAAGAACCAGAAACTTCCTGGAATGGTGTATTTAAACCAAAGGTAGACTAATTGCTACATACACTAATAGACCTACTTATCCTTATTGGCGTATGGGTCAATGCTTATATAAACATACAGCATCATAGATCAAGAAAGAGACGATAATGGGCATACTAGATAACCTTGAAGCATATATAGAGCTAGAAGATAAAGCGATCACAGATTGGTGTGATGATTGCGTTGTCGTAGACAGTAAATGCACTGTATGTGGATTAACACATAGTTGCTAAAGTAGTTGACTAGAATTATATCAATATAGTATAATAACTATATGAAGAAGAAGAATGAGTTCCCAACCAACCAAGAGTTGGCAAAATGGGAAAGAGAAATGAAGGCGGCAGGCCTATGGCCTGAAAAGATACCTGTATATAATGTGGCTAAACCTAGGATAAAAGCTAGAAAGACTGGGGCTTTGGCAAATACAGCATCTGTCATTCCTGTATCAACAGATCAAAATGAAATAATTAAAGACATAGTAGCAGATACTAGGGTTTATAGACAAAGGTGGATGTAGTGTATTGGTCATATGTATTAGCAGCAATTGGTGTCACAGGCATATATTTTGTGGGGCGGAAGACAGTATGGGCTTGGCTACTATTACTATTCAATGAGTTCCTATGGATCATATACGCTATTACTACTAAACAATACGGATTCATATTTGCAGCAATAGCCTATGGTGTAGTCTATATTAGATCCTACATACATTGGTCCAAAGAGCCAGTAAATAGTATTCATCTATGACCAAAGAGCTGTAGAAATTACAGCAGATATGGTCCTAACTCCTATATCCCCCTCCCAATTATCTCCTCTCTAATAGCCTTTCTAAGGCTTATATAGTGGAGTAAAGTGGAGCATTGTGGAGAATTTATACTCTAGATTAGATCCTATATACTATAGTTATATATAGATAGAGATACATATGTAATTGAGCATCCCATATCCTTAACGTAATGTCAATAGGCAATATTGGCAGCATATTGATCCATATTTGTCAATAGATTTTATGAGGAATTTTGATCTATTTTGCCATATTCTCTACAGATTTGTCGACATTCATAATGTATAATTATCTATTCAGACATATTCTGTAGCAAATTTCAGGGATTCTGTCAAGCCTTCGTAAATGTAAAATTTGGCCCACTTCCTAGAAATTTCAGGCGTTTAGATCAGCTTGTCGTAAATGGAAAATTTGGCCCTCATGCCCACACATACAAAAAATCCACAGGATGTGGATAACCCTGTGGATAATTTGGGCTAGATATGTTTATCTATCTAACCAGACATTCATCTTCTCATATATGTCTATTAGTTACTGAATGGATCTTCTTCTTCTCTCCATCCAAACCCTTGTCTTACTATTGGTTCCTCCCGCTTTTTAATTGTAAAAGAACGGGCAGGAAGTTTTAGATTATTTAATTGTGTTACTTCTTGGTAAGCCTTGATACATTCATTTAATTCAACTGCTAACATCAGACCTTCTGATGTGAAGCCATGAACTCCATGTATCTTAGATTGTTCGGATATGATTGAGGCAACCATTTCCATAATTCGGTCAATGGTATACATCGGCTGTTCTGCTAGATATCTCCCGAAGATTGCTGGATTAAACCAATGGTCTTCTGTTAGATTAACTATTGCTTGTGCTACTTTGATTTCAGGTGTCTTACCCATATTTTCCGCCTTCCGCCTAACTGTCGATTATACCAAAAATAAGAGAGGGGGTCAAGGACCAACGAAGCCCTGACCCCGTCCCTGGTTTACTTAGCCTTGCCTGCTGGAACTTCTGCAGTAAACTTAATGCCCTTGGCTTCCGCCTCCGCAAGAGCTACCTTAGCTGCTCCTGAGAAACGTCCACGGACGCCTACTGTAATGCCTTGCTGCTTTAGATATTCACGCTTTGTTGCCATTTGATTATCCCCTTTCAAGAGATGTTTTATTTATTATATCAACTATTCACGATATTGTAAATAGGTTTCAGGCTATTTTCTTTTGCAACCGTAAGGAAAAAATTTGGCCCTCACGTAAGATCTGTTTGTTCAATACGATCTTTAATTAATTTAGCAATGATGTTATGGGCCTCAATATTTTCAGTTTCGGACCCACCCCATAACAATTGCTGCGCTTTGTTTAATTGATCATTGATGTATACGTCACTCATTTTCATCTTCTTCCTCCTCATCATCTTCGGGCACCTCATCGATTATCTGTCGGTCTATCATCCAGTCCCGTATGCCCTCGTGTAGGTCTTCTGCGCCATACTCTAGGGACCAGCCATTCTTGTCTGCGTCTTCCCAAAACATCTGCCACACGTCCTCAATGTCTTCAGTTACACAGTATTCCTCTTCAGCACCCTCTTGAATGCTTGTGTAGAGGTCTCGTGCAACATCCCATGCATACACCCAAACAAGGGGCAGGCCAACGGGAAGTTTAGTTATCTTGGCAATGATATCTTCAATCTCATTGTAAGTATCAAGCATGCGAGTTTTTTCCTGTAGGTCCATGTCAGCCATTTACGTGCTCCTTCATATCTCTAATTAGTTTATCGTTCTTAGCAAATGCTATGTCATATGTAAGACCATATAGTTCTCCATATGTTTCAAGGACGCCTTCCCAATATTTGCGTTCCATAGAATCCATGGCTTCGCCTGATTCTTCTTCGGCTTCCGTTGCATATTCCAATTGCTTTTCTGCTTCAACCATGAGCACCTTTAGTTCGCCGTGCAGAATGTCTGCACCGTCCATGTCAAGGTTGACCATGCGTTGAAGGTGGGGCGGGAGGCCAATATCTTCTCTATTCATTATTAACTCCAGCCTTATAGATATGAACAAGACGTTCTACAATTGATTTAAATGCTTCATCTTCATCAGACATAGCGGATTCAAAATATAGAATTTGACTTGCTTGGTCTTCAAGGTCTTCCATTATCCTTTTAGATAGTTTCATTCATATTCCCTTTCGTTTGAGTTGTTCATTATATCAGTTGCCACTGACAATATATGCCTTGTATTTAAAATCTCTGCTTCCTTACATCTGTAGAAATGATGTTCATTTACATAATCAATTTCTTCTAGGTCCTGCATTAAACTAATCTCATGTATCTTTAGATACTCCATAAAACTTGATGACCTAGTCAAAGTATCCCTCCGCCCATAGACCCTGTAAAAAGCTAACCGCATCCTCCAGGTCTTTTCTAAGTTCTGTCTTATCCATTAAATCGGACGGGGTTCTAAGATAGAATAACTTAGCGTCATGAACAGCATTAATCATTCTATTTAGATCGGATTCCGTATAACCTAAAATATTACTACCCCCGATTTACTAGTTTGTGGTTCTTTGGACATTTCTTGTGCTGCTCCACATTTGCAGGTATATCTATGCCAAAATGGAGTCCATTCCCAATTGTGTTCGTGTTTCATAGTAAGAACTCATCTCCCTCAATATATCCATAATACTCATTGTATTGTTGCTTTAGTTCATCTGAAGCAAATGACATAAATTGCCATTCAGCATAATCTGAACCTGATTCTAAATTGTTATATGACCATTGGTCAAATAAATGTTCTGCTATTTCCTGCTGAATTGCTCCAGTAATGTGTTCTGCTATTGTGTCTATGAACTGTTCGCTCATTTTACTTCCGCCTTTCGATATTCGGGAACTTTGGTTTCTAAGTATATAGCATGGGTCTGACATTTAGCCACAGCCTCTAGGTCTGCCTCGCCAAGCCAGTTGCAATTGCCACAAAGTTGCTCTTCGCATTCCTCACAGTATTCCATTTGGTCTATTGCATCACAGTCACGGCACATATTTTCATATTCAGATTGACTAATGATTTCCCCACGAAGGAATTCCATTTCTCCACCCCAGCCAGTCTCTTCCTCATATGATAAAGTAAAGAGTAATGTTGGGTATTGTGCAGATAGTTTTTCAAGAGCAGGAAGCGGACGAGACCAAGCAGTATTAAAGTTATAATGAACTACATAGTTCTCACCATTCTCTGCTTCCTCAATAGTAGTTTCAGGATACTTATCATCCTCGGCTACAGCCACATCCCATTTAGTTCCCCATTCACGATTATTAAAGTTATACCAGTCATTGGTCTCAAACTTCATCCAGTCGGCAAATGAAGAGTCTTCTTTACGAGGCGGTTGTCCCCAATAGGTCTCATTAGATACACCATGGTCTACATATGAATAGATATTATGAAAAGCAAAGATAGGATTAACATACTTACGTTGCTTAATCCCAAATGATAAATCACCCAGTGGCTCAATATATTGAACAAATGGCTTATTCATCTGTTTAATTAAAGATTTAACTTGGTCAGGATTACCCTCAATAGTTAAACCGTTATATACCCAATTTGGCATTTTATATCCTTTCGTTGATATGTGATTATTATACATGAGACCACTGACATATGGAATACAATTTAGGTGTGAGTCACACCACATTTTGTATGCATGTGGTCAAGATCACAGAATTTTCAGGGCTTTTGAATTGACCTCGTAAACAAATTATGTTACCCTCAGTCTTTTGCGGGCCAAAAAAATCCCCCTAGTATCAGAGTTGAAGCTGACTAGGGGGTAATGATAAGGCTGCCTGGATCTCCAACGAAAGGAATAGATCCGCTTTACTTAGCGACTTGCGGGACACGCTTAACTAGCCGCACCATATCATATTCTTTATTAAAACCAGGACCTAAGTCCTAGATTAATTATACCATAGCAGGCTCTTCCAGTTGACTGTATTTATTTACAAATACATCCAAACTAGAACTAAATACTTCCGTGGTTAGGTCTTCTTCCATGAGTGTAAACGTTGCATTGGCCCAATCAATTACAGGGACCTTGTGCTCGTTATCTGTTAATGCATTTACAGAAATGCCCCAGCCTGTTTCGCTTTTCCACTCATCATTAATTAAATGGCTGATAGCAATACGTGTTGCATATGATTCATCTGTCCAGCGTGGACGTGCTGCTTCCACTGCATTTGCTAAATTTTCAAGCATGCGGTGCCCCGCCCAATGTCCATACAGAAACACTGTATCGCCCTTACGGTCCTTAAAACCAAAGTTTGCTCTATCTCCCATTTTTATTCCGCCATTTCTTTTTCGTAGTTGAGTAATTGTATCATTTCTTGGGCCCAGTCCACAAGGGTCTCGCCCTGTTTATTTTTGTGATGTCCACAAAAATAGAGAGACATATCGTCTTTCTTTGCTTCCCACATAGCTTGGGCCGCACATTGGTCACACTTAAGCCATTCAGCCATCACAGGTTGCCACCTTCGATCATCTCAGAAAGACGGTCAAGAATCCAAGAGTCGATGTCAGCAATGTCAATCTCTGCTAACTTCTCCATAATCTCTTCACGAGCAAACTTATACCCGTCATCAAATCCATCTTTATAGTCTGACATTTTATCTCCCTGTGTATCCTGTTGGTTCATAGTCTGATGTATAAGTCTCTTTTAGATTATACTTATCACGAATCTTACTTACTTTCTCAATGCTACCAGTTCCAATGTTGAATGTCAACGGTGCAATTGTTTGTGGGTCTAATCCAATTAACTCAGCATCCCAGATAGCCCTCGCAAAGGCTACCTGAGATGGAGCGGTGAGTTCAAAATACATTAGTTCTCACGCACATTCGTTACTTCTTGGTCAATAACTTCAATGTTGCCGTGATTTGTATCAACGCTTAGGTTGTCGTAGATTTCTTGTTCGACATCTGTATCAGAGTCTTCAAGTAAATCTAATTCCATTGTTCCGCTAACTTCGATTGTTGCAGACCACTCGATTGTTCGAGTCAATGCAATATCAAGCGCTTCAGCAATTGAACGAAGTGTTTCTTGGTCATCTGAATCGCCATATGCTTCAGTGATAATATCTTTAACTGCATCAATCTTGTCTTGAAGAACCGCATTGCGCTTCTGTGTCTGACGAGCATTGTGCAAGTCCCATTCAATAGATGCAACCTTATCTGTTGCATACTCAGGGTCTGAGTAGCCCTTGATTACTTTGTATGTAACCAAAAGGTTAGCGTTGTATGTATCAGGAACTATTACTGCAGGTGTTGTTGTTTCCATTTTTTCCTCTTTCGTTGTTGTTATAGGTGGAATTGTAGCATGCTCCACTGACAATAAGGTTGTCTTACGGCCACACGGACATGTGAGTTCTGTCACACCTGACGGGAATCCAAATCCGTCTGATGATGTTAATTCAATTAAAGAATCACATTCATCTGGGTCGCAGACAAATGTATATTTACTTGATACTAGTTCGTTGGTCATCCGAGTATTGTAGCAGGTTCCACTGACATTTTGGATTGCCACAAAGAGCAATTACGATCAAGGCGGTCCCCAAAAGTTCTAATGTAATCTGATATATCTTCCTTGAATAGAGTCTGACAAGACTTAACCTTGTCTATTGAAATAAAGACACGGCCATTGTATAGGCCCATGGCACCAATGTTTGTAGGTATCTCTAGGCAACCGTATTCATCTTGTTCCCAGCCGACGCCCTCTGAGCATACAACTGCATACTTGGGGTCCCCAAATACATTCTTCTCTTCTAGTTCAATTAACAATAAATTATCTATTGTTAGTTCGCTTGGGTTATTGTATTGTGCTTTTACAATTTCAGTTGCAATGATGGCAAGCTTTTTCCCGTCGAGCACATTGCCAACATATCCTTTAGTTCTATCTCTCATGTTATACCTTTCGTTGTTGTATATGGAGTATTGTACACTACCCCACTGACATGCACAAGATAATTCCAGGGATTTTTTATCTCCCTCGTATGATAAAAATCACACCCTCACATATGGGGGCCTGCATAAATATACAATGCAATGCATATTTATTCTTTGCGATCCCAACGAGACTTGAACTCGCAACCTCTACCGTGACAGGGTAGCGCTCTAACCAATTGAGCTATGAGATCAAAAAAAATATTGAGCAGTTTTAAATCTTGCTCAGGATTTTTATTTATTTTTTTTAGAAAGTTGCAACCATGCGATACAACTTATTTTTTTCTGCGGTTAGAACTGGGTCAAACCCTGATGCACCCGCCATAAGTGTTTCGCCATTGCCACGACCTGAACGATAGTAATCAAGGCGCTCAGTAAGTGCATTAAACGCACCCCACTTTGTTCCCTTGATTGTAGCGTTAGTAGGTGAGTTATGATAAAGGTCATCAAGCAGAACAACTTTGTTCTCCCACTTTTTGATTGCACCCTTAGCATCTTTTTCTGGCTTAGGATAGATTGTCTGAATCAACTTAGAGAATTCAGCATCGGTAATTGCCTGAGAGTAAAGTGCTTTTGCTTGAACTTCGAATTCATCAAAATATCCAAGAGCAAGCCCAAGAGTTTCACGAGCAACTTGAATGCGACCCTCAACAGATTGAGTGTGACGAATCTTGAAAGATTGCTTTGCATTACGCATTGCAAGATTCAATGTGTTTTGGCATACAACACGAACAGGTGTAACGGCTGCCTGAACAGCAACAGAACCATCGTGTGATGTCCATACGATTAGATATAACTTTGTCTCATCATTGGCACCTTGTGGGTCAAGAACCATTGTGCGAGGAATATCAACAGTGCCGAATACAACTTTGCCCTTTTTAAGAGAACCCGCAGATTCCCAACGGCAATCAGCATTGGCATCGTGAATTGCATCAGCGAATGCAAACAATTCTTCATTCTGAACAGGCTTGTAGCGCTTGCCAACAGTAGCAAGAACATCTATTTCCTTGTTGAATGGGTTATCACGAATCACGAGAGATGCATTAGATACATCATTCCAAGATTCTGAGATGTGGTCGGTTAGTGGAGACAAGCGAACATTCCAATTCGCTAACTTTGCTTCTTCAAGCATTGTTGCGGTTGTAACTTCCTCATCTTGTGTGAAGATACGATTGGCAAGATTATGCCAAGCAGGTGCACCACGAAGAGCAAAAGCAACTTCGCCGTTTTCCATTTCTAGATTATGAGCCATGGATTTATTTCCTTTCGATTGGTTGTTGATGCAATTATAACAGGTGCCACTGACATTTGTCTATCTTGTTAGAGATATGTCCGAATTGATCCGTGTGATAAATCTCACAAAATTCCAGGGTTATCCACAAGCCGTCTTAAACCTGTGGATAACCCCCCACATATGCGGGCAGCTTTGCAGTTGAGATCGGATTTCCCAACTGCAGCGCCGTGTTTTAAATTGTGTTGTATTTATTTACTGTGTGCTCATCAAGAAACATTGCTGTTGTTTTCTTTTTCTTTACGTTATCAAAAACATAAGCATTTACTTTTCCGCTAAACTTTCGTAGATTAGAATAAACTAATTCAGTTAAATATTCTTTGTCTACACCTTGCTCTGAATAAATAGTTACATCATTCATTTTGTTTGCGTCGTAGATTTCTACTCTGAAACGATTTGCCATTGTATTACCTTTGTTAGTAGTTGTCCCCGAAGGGAGAGCAGTTTGGCGACTTACTCAGGTCGTTTGGGTTCAGGACTTTAGTTCTGCCCCCCAAATTATTTAGAGATAACGAGCAATTTGCTTCATTGTAGAAGCATTTACTGTTTCCTCATCTGTCATTTTGAGAATTGTGAGAGCATTTGTAATGTCCTCTTTCATCTCGTTGTATTGGTGAGTATGGATTACCTCGAAATCCTTTTCAGGTTCAGCAGGAAAATCTCCAGCCTTACAAGTAATGTCGAAATCAACATTTAGGTTGTTGTTCCAAGAGCGATAGTTTGTGCGTAGGTTTTCAGCCTTTGAGAAGTTAGCAATAGCCCACTTTCCAATTTCCTTTTTCCACGCTTCATAAGCCTTTGTGTGCTTTGCTTCATTTGCGGTTTGCTCTTTGTATGTCTTTTCGATTGTAGCAAGACGAGTTTCTAGTGCCTTGATTACCTTTGGTGTTGCCACCTTTACTGTTATTGCTCTTGTCATTTGTGTTACCTTTCGTTGGTTGGTTGTTGTTGGTTGTAGTATAGCAGGGGGGTCTGACATTTCCCCGAAGGGAGAGAGTTCTTACTTACGACATTGGGCGAGAACACTCTCTTAAACTGCCCCTGTTTCGTGGCTTAGCACCCGCTTTGGGTGTGTGCCTCCTTCTTATGCGCCTGTTAGGGCGGTGTCGCTAACTGTTGTCCAACGAGTTTCCTTTGTTGGCATTTCTAGCAACACACGCACCGAGCCAGATGCGTTAGGAATAATCTCTTTGATTACTCCTGTCTTTTTTGACTTTAGGGTGGTGAATAAATCACCGACCTTGTAAGTGTATCCATTTACTGTCATTTTGCTTCCTTTCTTGTAGGTGAGTATTGTAGCATTAGGGTCTGACATTTATCAAGCCCAATCTTATTATTTGAGATACCAAGCGTGTGAGTAATCTCACACGCCTGGTTTTTGATCCCTAGTTCTCGTATTGTGGAAGCCAAGGGTCTAGGTGGTGAGCATCTACAATAGCGTGTGCAGGTGCGCTATCTTGTCCACGCCATGAGATACCTTCAGGTAAGTTAATCTCTCGACCATAGTCCTCGTCATAGTATGCGTCAATAGCATCTATGCAAGGTTGCACCATAGCAACTGGAACGGGCGGGTAATGATTACCTTGCAAGTGAATTGCTAATCCCGCTTCCAATCCTAATTCTTCTTCAAGTGCTAACGCTGTTGTGTATCCCATTATTAGTTACCTTCCTTAATTGTTACTTCAGCCCAAGTGTTATTTTCATTAGCAAGTGGAATTACATTTGACATTCCAAGTGCGTGTAGTGTTGCACCCTTACACATCTTTTCGATAGAGTAAGAATCCATAGAGACTAGCGCAGGAAGTAAGTGTGCTGGAATCTTATCCAAGTCAATTACTGCCTCGAACTCAACTGTGTGTGGAACTTTCATTAGATTAGACATTTATTACCTTTCGTTGGTTGGATAAGAGTATTTTACACTAGGCCACTGACATTACCTAATCCATTCTCGGCGTGTCGCAGCTTTTGTGAGATTAATCACAAATTTTCAGGGTCTGTGGATAAACCCCGTAAGCCTGTGTATAACCCCCCACATATGGGGGCAGCGGTCCCCTTTTGTCAAGGGGACACGCCGTAGGTTACCAGCCTATTTATTATCCCAACGATACGGCAAATCATCCTGGCCATCTCTATCGATATCTATTTTAGAACTATGCAACATATACACCGTTAATACAATCGGTGAAATTAAAAACATAATTAATATGATTCCGATCAAGGATCCGATTAGGTCCGTCATTTTTTACTCGCAGAAAATCTAATATCCGCTTTACCATAAACACATAGGCCACATGAAACACATGCGGACCCTGCATTGCTAATAAGTGGAATTGATTTCATATTCTCTGGACACTTAGCGCCAGGCTTGCCAGTCAATTCTTTCATTGTGTCTTCGGTTGAAGCGAATGTCTTGCCTAGGTAGGCCAGGCGGACTTGAGAATTCTTTTTTAAATCGAATGCTATTTCTTTATTCTCGTCGTCGGTGGAATAGTAAAGAGATAAGTTAGATACATCCTTAAGAATAAGCGCTGCAGACTTTACACGTGTGTAAACCCAAAATTGAACATCCGCATGCTCATTGATTACATTCTTCCATGCATAAGTATAGAAATCATTGAAGAAATCCCCGTCCCAGTGGATACGGAATAACATAGGGGCGTCTTTCTTTACACAATCAGCCTTGAAATCAATAATCATTTCATTAAGCAATTGATACATGGTCTCCATGTCTGCATTGCGTAGGAGCTCCCAATTGTGGAGCAGGTTAACCTTTACGCCCTTGAAGAGCTTTTCAAGCTTGCCTGCATAGCAAACACTTTCGCAGATACTCGTAGCGCCAGGACATGAATAGTCTTTTCCTGCAGGTAATCCGAACGTGTTAGCAATTGCGGCTTGCTTTCCATTTTTTGTGACAAGGTTAGCCACCTTTCTATCATTAGAACGTTTAAGTTTCATGGGGGTAATTATAGCGTTGGCCACTGACATATTAGTAATCCTCATCCATGCCATGGCCAGCAGACGCAAGAGCGTCCGAATCAGCCCAGCCACCAATTTCATAGAATTCCATTTCTTCGGAATCATAGCATTCGGCGCAGGTATAGTCATCGCCATAAATTTCATATTCTTCAACAGAATCAAAAGTTGCGGTATCGCCACAAATTTCATAGTTCAAGCAAGCGACGGTAAATAATTCCATGAGGAACCTCTTTCGTTGGTAGTTGAGAGAATTATAGCAGGATAGACTGACATTTCCTAATCGACACGCAAATTTCCAGGGTGATTTACATCACATCATAACGACACGCCCGACCCCGCACATATGGGGGCGCAGCTGCATATTTATGCGCTACTCTGAATATTTATTTTTATGTTTGATCTTGCGTGTGTATTTTTTTTTATTGCGAACAGGTTGCGCCGCATTACTGCGACGCAATTCCTGAATGCGTTTAACTTTATCTCGTAGAGAGTTTTGGAATGACATAATTACTCGCTTCATAGAATTTAGTTACATTGAAATTAGGATTTTCGTTTGCACACAATTCCGCAAAATCTAAAACCATTTTAGAAAATACAGCAGGGTGCGTTTTGTTTGAGTTATAGTTTAGAATTTCAGCGATTGCCTCAAAGTGTTTGCGTGTCATTGTCATTTTACAGTTACGACCTTTCTTTCCTCACGATAGAAGTGGCGAGTGAAACATTTCATTTCTGAATTGTAAATATTTACAGTTGAGAATTCGTTAGCAAATCCCCAATCAGTAAATGCAAAGAAATCTTTCCACGCATCAAATTCGCTTGCGTAGTCTTGTTGCCAGTGTGGTGCATTTCCGTCATAAGATAAAGTTATTTTATACATTGTCGCTCTCCCAATCTAGTGTTACGCATTCGCATTTTGTTATTTCGATTGTATTTCCTTTTTGCCATACAGTTGCGAGAGTATCGCAATTATCGCAAAGGAAAATCCCGTCAAGGCTATCTTTAACCATTCCCATTTATTCACCAACCTTTACTGCGATTGTTGCGAATTTATTTCGCAGACCGCCTGTGCGGATTTCGATTAAAAACGCTTCGGTTTTTTCGCCATACCAAATTGCTGGGCGTGGTTCAGCAGATACGATTTCGCCTGAAAAGTGGCGAGAGTTTGAGCGGTAAGTCTTGCCGATTAGCAAGTTTTCGATTGTGTATAGTTTAGTTGCCATTAGTGGCACCCTCTTTCGTTGTTGTTGATACGGACATTGTAGCAGATAGCACTGACATGGCTTCCGCTTTTGAGGCTTGTCGTGTCGCTAACACATGAGCCTTGAATTCATCGAGATTCATTTGGCTTCCTTTCGTTGAAGTTATAGTAGACATTATAGCGGATAGGACTGACAAAGTGTTAATTTTGCAAGGGTTTGTCTCATTATTTGGAGCGTGGGTCTTGTGATAAGCGTCACACCTAAATGTCCGATTTGTCTGTCAAATCGACACGCCGTGCAAGTTCAGGGTTTCTGTAACAATGTCGTAACGACACGCCCGACCCCGTGCCTTTGCGGGCCAGCTTGATTTTGTCAAGCCGACACGCCGTTTATTTATTTTTATTTATTGCAAGCGTCTACAAATCTCTGTGCATCGAATAAAAGATTATCTTCTGCAAAGTATCCCGCAAAGTCCTCTACTAGATCATGATAAGTAAATTCATTACCGATTAAATCTTTATAAGATGAAAGAATTTCGGCGATACCGATATAGTGTTTCTTGCTTAGCATTTATTCTAATCCATTCTCTAGTAGGTCTTTTATTACAAGGCGTAGCATAAGCAGGGCGGGAATACCGATACCTAGTTGCACTAGCGTAGTTAGTATGCGATTAGTAGTCATTACTTATTCTTCTTTCTCTTATAAATCTTATAAGCGGTTACTAGTAAGGCGGTGATAATGATAGTGTGCCAAGGTAGATAGATAGCACCTAAGAAACTATCAAACTCTAATCCGTATTCGTTTAGTGATAACTCTACTCCGTTAATCGTCATTACTTTACCTCTACTTCTCTAATGTTATAAGTGAAACCCTTACCGAGTTTATTTAGTTCAGCGATTACCGCTAAGATTTCTTCGGGCTTACTAGCCTTTTGATTAACGGCTAGTAGTTGGCTACCTTGCCATAGTGTGTAGGTGATAGTCATTTATAGTGCTCCCTCTTGTAGTAGTCCAATTTCAATAGTTAGTAATTCATCTGGTGTTGCGTTATCTAGTGATACCCACCCTGCACCCTCGTTATCCATACGGAATAATTCTATGTAACCCATTACGCTACCTCTGCCATTTCTGCTAGTAGTGCGTCTACTTGCTCGTCTGTTAATTCATCTTCTAATTCATCTTCGTCTTGCTCTACTTCTTCATCTAAGTATGCGTATGCGTCTGCTACATCTTCTTGGATAGTGTCCCACTTAGAGATAGAGTTAGTGCGTGTGTTGTATGCGTATGACATTTATTTATTCTTCTTTCGTTAGTAATTTTTGGGGGGGTCTTATTCGCTAGGCTCACCTTACGGATTATTTGCTAGGCTCATACCCTTATTTAGTTATGGTGTAACCTTATCATGGGCTACTGACATTTAGCCCCATTTAGGGCTAGTGTCTAGTGTGAGTTACCTCACACCTACTAGGTTATGCTCGGCGTAGTTACCGCCACACATTACGCATAAGGAGTATGCGGTTACTCTACCGCAACCTGCTGAGCAGGATACATAGCCAAGACGCTTAGCGTCTGACTCTACTAGGTAGTCGTTACGACTTTCCCAAATTCTGTTAGTCATTTTAGACCTAACCTTTCTTAGTAAGACTTTCTTACTTTCTTTATACCTTAATCATAGCAAGGGGCACTGACATTTATACCCCTATTCTCGGGCGTGTCGAAATAAATCTTTGCAAACCTATGTGATTTGCACCACAAAGATCCCATGCACACGCTCATTATGGGCGGTCTATCCTAAATGTCCGTTTCTCTCAAATATGTGTATCGTACAAATTAAAAATATATTAACATTTTCTGAAATTTGAAAAGGGGTTGACACCGAAAATACAAATGTTATACTTTTCTAGGGGGGTCGGGGGGTCAGTAAATCAATAAATATTAAATATATTATATATATAGTAAGACCTAAGACCTAAGATCAAGTGATACAACCAATGCTATAATTATAATCTAGCGACAGGAAAATCATGGAACATAGACTACTCACTAAAGATGTTATCCTTTTTAAAAATACACTAAGGGATCCAGCTGCGACCCAGGATTTTATTATACGCTCTAAAACCAATAATGACCAGTGGTTTGGAAACTGGGAAGACTGGCGTCCTTGGGGTCAATATTCAAAGGCCTATCCATATCAGGACTCATCATATGAAGTTTGTCAAAATGAAGGCGGAGAATACCTAAGAGAATTTCTAGACATCTTCTGGAACGTAATGAAGATATATAAGGAAAATTATTTAAACGAAGACTACTTTAAGCTAATAGACGAAGACCCTAATATTCCAACGACTATGGAAGAAGCTAGAAAGCATCCAACATACTGCACTGCTGATGTTGTAATTTTAGAATCAGAAAACACAGATACTTCAAAACCACTATCAATGGAATACCATCAGGATAGAAGGCCTTGGTTTGGTGGCACTCCACATATATTTAATTTTAATATCTATACTAACGATGATTATGAAGGTGGAGATATTTTACTAATCAATACAGAGGATGCAGAGATATCAACCTATATTGATGAAGCTGGGGTAGAGAGAAAATGCTACATGATTGATCCACCAGTAAGATACAAGATGGAAGCTGGAGACGGACTTCTATTTAGAACAGACGTATTCCATGCGGTATTACCAGTTGTAGGAAATAAATTTTATGTTCGTCAATTCTTAACAGCATCATTCAAGAAAGAGTATGAAGACAAAAAGGCAAGTATGTCAGAAGAAGAATTTGATGATCTTTTAAAACAAGAAGAAAAAGAAGGATTTGCTAAGTACGGCTGGCAATGCAGAATTTATAATTCAAAAGAAGAAATAGGCAATGGCGGAAATGACAATCAAATAGTTTGTGTAGTCAAGAATGTTTGATGCTTTTGAATTGACTAATGGAGTTCTTGTATTTAAGAATGTATTAAAAGATCCAAAGAAAACCTATGACACTATAAAAAAATCTCAAACTGAAAAACATGAGTTATTTACAGACTGGATGGATTGGGGAATCTCTGGATGTAAGTCGACATTAGATCCGTATGACACAAGAGATCTTAATAACGAACCTGGAGAGCTTATCAAAGAGCTTGGTAGTATATATACACAATGTATTAACTACTACAAAGACAACTATCTAAACATGGACTACTTAAAGTCCTTAGATATAGAACCAAACTACAATATACCAGCAACATACGAAGAGGCATCTCAAGCTGGTGGATGGGGATCTGCAGATATACTTCTTGTAGACTATGCAGACAGTTTTGGTGATGATGGATTTATAAACGGATACCACATTGATAGAACTCCATTTTGGGGTTCATCTCCACATGCATTTACATTAAACGTATACCCATATGATGATTTTGAAGGTGGCGGATTGGCATTTATAGATATGGAAACGGCAGAACGAAAGATTACAGATAATGGCGTAGAGTACTATGAGATAGATAAGCCAATAGAATACTTCCCTGAAGCTGGAGATGCTATGTTTTTCTCTTCATTGCATTATCATGGCGTGTATGGAACCAAAAACGGTGAGAAGGTATTTATTAGAATGTATGTAGAGTCGCCTATGCCTAATGCATATAAGAAGGAAATAGAATTTATGACTCAAGATCAAATTAATGAAAAGCGTGATATATCTAGAAAAGAGTGTTTTGCAAGTAACTCTCATCAAGCTAACATTTATAATTCTGTAGAAGAAATATCAAATATACAAAAGTTAAATAAGAAATTCATAATTAGGAATAAAGCAGTTGACTAGGATTATGGTATACTAATATTATGAAATGTAATTTTTGCGAAAATCCAAAATACGTAGAGCGTATTAACTCAAAGGGCGTACTTGAAAATTTTTGCGTATCTTGCATTGAAAAATTAATTAAAGGCGGGAAATGAAGACAATAATCTGGATCGGCATTATAGCTATCCTAGTACATATATGCGGAATAATTCTGCAAGTCTATATGAACTAGGGGATATAGCTTAATCTGGTTAAAGCACTTGTCTTATATACAATAGATTCTGGGTTCAAATCCCAGTATCCCTACAAGGAGGTCAATATGAACTGGATACAGGCATCAGTTATATTTGGACCAATAATAATATTGATCATTGCATTTTGGGATGATATAAAATAAAGCAGTTGACTAGGATATATATATGAAGAAATTATATGCATTAGTAAGTACCATTGCGATAGCAATCCTTTCAGGAGTCGCATTGTCTAAATTTTTAAATTGGGCGGGAAATGTAGAAATCTTTGATTTTGACCTAGACGAAGATATAGACTATGAAGAACTCTAAACTATATAGGTCAATACTCTGGCTATCTTGGATTCTCATTGGTCTATATACAATAGGGACATTATGGATAATAAGGTAAATTCGGACAAAGCAGACCAATTAGCGAAATATTTGCTAGATCGTCGATATGAGGAATGCAATTATTATCAAGCTGACAAGTTCATTGCACGGTGTTCGCTAGAGTGGGTCATAAAGGGGCTTAAGAGCCGATTAGAGACATGTTTGAATGCAGAGTCAGGGGTATGTGACATATGGTACTTAGAATCCCATTCTGACTGTTTATTATTAATGAATCTAATATATGAATATAGTGCTGATCCCCTGTATGATGCTAAATTTTAAAAAGGGTTCTTCTACCGCCGCCGCACTTCAATTTTTTCACTTTTGCACTATATAGGTCTTTTGTCTCTTTTGTATGCATTAGAAATTGTTTTAGATAGATATTTGTATTTTGATCTTGTTTCATCATAACTAAAAAACATTGATATAGATAATCTATCAGCGCCCAAAACTTCTGTTACCTCATGCGGGGTGTTCTTATTACTATTAAAAAAAAGTAGTTGACCAGAATTTGGCTTAACTTTTATGTTTTGAAAAATAAATTCTCCACCATTGTAATCACTATTTAAATAAAGTATTGCAGATATTAGATTTTCTTCATTATTATCTATGTCTGTATGTAGAGAATTAAATGATCCAGACTTCATAGTTAGAAATTCAACCCATTGTGTGTAAACTTTAGCATTATTATATTTAGATATTATGCTAGAAGTTTTATCTACTATTAAATCAATAGAGGTTTGTTTATTTAAAAAAGATTCAATTTCTTCTTTAGATAAAAAATTATTTATTGATACCAGCATTTTTTGCATTAATTATTTTGTGAGTGTTATCGCAATATGGAAAATCTGCTGATTGTCCACAAATGCACTTCTTTTTGCAGAATGTTGTTTCAGGGTATACTGTTTGTACCCAACTAATTATCTCTTTTTCATCCGTCATGTGCGGATGCTTGTCTGGATTAAATAGCTCATATGTTCCAGGAGCATGCTCTAGTTCCATGCAGAAGTTTGAATAAGCATACCTTGTACCAGATGTAATTTTTCTTACACCATGCTCCCAAGGGTGTGTTGCTCCATGTATTGCCATATCTCCTGGTCGCACATCTACCTCTAAGCAATCAAATGGGTCCCCAGGTCTATTTTTTACAGATCCGTCTTTTTCAAGATTTGGGTAAAATATTTGTCCGTCAGCGTAGTCTCCAAAATATGTAACTATTCCATGACTTAGTCTACAGCAAGTTGACCATCTATCTAATTGTGTTAGATTATGCTCCATATTCATTCCTGGGCTATCTGCGTGTACAAACATGCCCTCATCACCTGGACGCATAACATTAACAAAAAGCTGTGGATGGATGTAGTGCTCTGGGTATAGGGCTAAAGAAATTCTATCCCATATAGGCTTTAATTCAAGCATCAAGGGTCCTGTTTTATTTTTGTACCAATCAATTGCCTGGTCTTCAAATTTAAATGCATCCTGGTTATTAGCAAATTTAGATTCATACTCTTTCATGATTGACATTATTTGGTTATTTTCTTCTTCTGTTACAAAGTTACGCCAAATCCAAACTTGATCCGCCACTTGCTCAAAATTCTTGTTGTCAGTAAACATTATTTTTTCCTAACTATACGTTTAAAAAATCCTTTTATTTTATTAAGATTTTTTTGAAGGTCTTTTTCAGCTTTTCCACTAGGTGTATCACCATAGCCAGGTGAAGAAAAGTAAGGGCTATGCATTGCTTTTGAAAAGTGATCTCTAGGGGACATAATAATATAATTATACCACTTAAATAATAAAGCCCCATTCAGAGGCGGATCCGAATGAGGCTTTATATACTGGGAGCAAAACTCAACCAATACTTTAAAAGTATAAAGTATTATCCAAATAATGTCAAGGAACTAATACGCCTTTTTCTACAAGAAGGTCATACATGTTTCCCATTTGCCACTGCAAGAATGGCTGGTTCTTAATAATTTGCTGCTCAACATCTGCAATATCTGCCCCTGAAGAAACTCCAGCAAATCTTGTATCATTATTTAGTTTTTCAAGCATTAGTAGTACTACTTTTTCTTTTTCCATTTTATTCTTCCTCACCTGGTGTAAATGAAGGCGCTGGTCCCAAAAGGTAACCCGCCTCATGATATTCTATCATTTTTTGAGTATCTTCACTACCTACAATTTTATTTGAAATTAAGGTAAGAAGGTCGTACATTCTATGAAGCATAATATAATTAACCATAGGTAAATTATCTTCAAGATTATTTGAAACTTCTTTATTCAGGTCTTCCTGCATCTAACCAAAAAGCCTCTCTGCCCATAGAGTCGGTAATTGGGATATTGATCGACTCTCTATTACACTCACAGTATTCTTTATTACACACTTCTATTTTCCTCAACCAGCTTTACTATTTTTTGATATGTTGCAGACCCCATATCCTTTCTGTATTCACACTCTAGGCAATATAGAGATATGTTATCTGCTAAATCTTGATTACAAAAAAGAATGGATTGGTCTACTGGGCATAAAAGCTTTTCAACCAATCCTTCTTCTGACATGGAGATGTAAGTTGATACATATTGTATCCTCATCCCATCTCCTTTACTTTGTCGGAAATTTTAAGAAAAATTCCTTAGCTCTTGGGGTCATGCCCTTCCAAGCTGACCAATCACTGCCGCCATCGGTCATATAGTACGTTATCTCTGCGTTTGTTACTGGGTCGAATAACTCTTTGTTACTCTGTAGATCAAATTTCTCAAGTCTGTCAGGACCAAGATTTCCAATCATATTTATCTGAAATAATCCGTAAGAATTATCTCCTGTTTTTCTGTCCCCGTTATATGCAAGCGGTCTTCCATTAGATTCACGCTTTGCTATGGACCAAGCTTTTTTAAGACCTAGTCCTTCGAATCCTACAGTCTCCAGAAGTGTTAACAACTCTTGATCTGTAAGCATCTCAGATGGTTTGTAAATTTCTTTACTAAAGCTATCTAAGACTTCTTGCTTTAATTGGGCTTCAGTTTTCACTAAAGGTTCTACTACAGTTACAGCGTTTGCTGTGTTTCCAAACAAAAATAACATTGTTACTGCTATTATCGTCCAGTCACGAACTAAATCGCTAAACTGTTGCTTTATATTCTCCATTGGCATTTCCTCCTATAGAGATAACGAGATACAATCATAACATTAATAGATAAACCATGTCAACTTAGTTAACTGAAACAATATCTCATATATTGATATTTCTAAAAATATTTTTCACCCCTAGACCGCTAAATAAAAGTTTGATACACTAGGACTTCATCTAAAAATTACACCGCAAGGCGGAGAAAAGGTCGTATGATAAATGTCACAAAATATTGAAAATCCTTATGAGAACTTTATTGCTTTATCCAGATATGCAAAATGGGTAGAGGCAGAAGGTCGCAGAGAAACATGGGGAGAAACAGTAGATAGATACTTTAACTTCATGACTAATCATCTTAAGGTAAATCATAATTATATTCCAAATGAAAAGCTAGTTGCGGAATTAAAAGAGTTTGTGTTTGAACGAAACGTTATGCCGTCTATGAGATCAGTAATGACATCAGGAGCTGCTCTGGAAAGAGATAATGTTGCTGGATATAACTGCGCTTTCTTACCAGTTGACTCCCCTCGATCATTTGATGAGACAATGTATGTTCTTATGTGCGGAACTGGAGTTGGATTCTCTGTTGAATACAAGTATATAAATAAGCTTCCTCCAGTCCCAGAAAAACTTGAAAAGTCAGATACTGTTATTGTTGTTGAAGATTCAAAACAAGGATGGGCAAAAGCTTATCGTGAACTACTTGCTTTACTTTGGACAGGACACATTCCAGCAATTGATGTCTCAAAAGTTAGACCTTCAGGAGCACGTTTAAAGACAATGGGAGGAAGATCCTCTGGTCCGCAACCACTAGTAAATCTTTTTGATTTTACAATTGCTAAATTTAAAAATGCTACAGGAAGAAATCTTAAGCCAATTGAATGCCATGACATTATGTGCAAGATTGGCGAAGTTGTAGTTGTCGGCGGAGTACGTAGATCAGCAATGATTTCTCTTTCTAATATTAATGACATTGAAATGGCACAAGCTAAATCAGGAAATTGGTGGGAGCAAAGCCCACAACGTGCACTATCAAATAACTCTGTTGCTTATTCACGCAAACCAGAGATGGAGCAGTTTATTGCAGAATGGAAATCTTTGTATGACTCAAAATCTGGAGAACGAGGTATATACAATGTGGCCGCAGCTCAAGCCCAAGCAGCCAAGTTTGGAAGAAGAGATCCAGATATACACTACGGAACTAACCCATGCTCAGAAATTATTCTACGTCCTTATCAGTTTTGTAACCTTTCAGAAGTCGTATTACGTGAAAATGATACAAAGAAAGATATTCAGCGCAAAGTTGAACTTGCTACAATTCTTGGAACGTGGCAATCAACTTTAACTGATTTTAAATACCTACGTAAAATTTGGAAAGATAACACAGAGGAAGAACGCCTCCTTGGAGTTTCTTTAACTGGTCAGTTTGGTCATAAATTTATGTCGGGTAAAGAAGACCTAATTTCGCTTGAAGCATTTCTTATGACTCTGCGTGAAAAAGCAAGAGAAGTGAACAGAGAAGAATCTGGAAAAATTGGTATTCCAGAATCTGCAGCAATTACTTGTGTTAAGCCTTCTGGAACTGTTTCTCAACTTGTTGGGGTATCTTCAGGTATGCATCCGTGGCATTCTCCATATTATATTCGTACAGTACGTGGATCAAAGGGAGATCCAATCTCTACATTTTTAAAAGAAGTTGGAATCCCAGTAGAAGATGATGTGATGAAGCCAAACGACACATATGTATTTTCATTTCCAGTCAAAGCGCCAGAAGCTGCAATTGTTAGAAATGATTTAACTGCAATTGATCATTTAAATATTTGGCTAGTATATCAACGTGCATGGTGTGAGCATAAGCCATCAATCACTGTTTCTGTAAAAGAAGATGAATGGATGGAAGTGGGCGCTTGGGTATATAAGAATTTTGATGAGGTGTCTGGAATATCTTTCTTGCCACACTCAGAACATTCTTATAAGCAGGCTCCATACCAAGAGGTTTCTAAAGAAGAATACGAAAGGCTTGTTTCAAAAATGCCTAAAAATATTCGTTGGGAAGATTTATCTTTTTATGAGACAGAAGATGGAACATCACCCTCTGCCACCCTTGCCTGCAGTTCTGACGGTAATTGCGAACTTGTAGATATTTCAGCATAGTGGTAGAATTATAGTATTCGGCCACAGCCGAAAATTCCAAGGGCAAATTGCCCACAAGGAGATAACAAAATGGCTAAATTTGCAAAAGCAGATTTAAATAAAGATGGGAAAGTAACTATGCAAGAACAGATCCTAGCAGCATTGGCAAGCTACGGAAGAGCATTTCTTTCAGCAGCACTAGCCTTATACATGACAGGTAATACAAATCCTAAAGATTTACTACTTGGCGGAATTGCAGCGATAGCGCCCGTAATCCTAAAGGCATTAAATCCAAATGACAAGAATTTTGGATTTACCAACAAGGCCTAAATTATAGTTGATTAGGAACGTCCTTATGCTAAAATTGGCATAAGGGCTTTTCTAATTTAGGGGTAAATGTGGCAGCGCAAAAAAACTTTGAAGTTGATCAAAATACTACTTTCACATTTGAAGTACAGTATTTGGATGAAGACCAGACTCCAATTCAGTTAAATCACCACACAGCTAAACTACAAGTTAGAGACACCCAGGGCGGGAAAAAGCTTGCATTTACTTTAACAGAAGTTGATGGCATTGTAATAAGCCCAACAGAAGGAAAGTTAAAGATTTCTATTTCAGCAGATAGAACAAATAAAATGTTTTATCCAAAATCTGCATATGATCTTGTTTTAATTGACCCAAGCGTTAACAAAACAAGACTGCTAGAAGGGTATATGACCTTAAGTAGGTCAGTGACAGTATAATGGCAACACGTTTAATAGTAACCGAAAATAAGCCCCTTGTTGTAGTTAGAGCAAGCGGAGCCCCAGGCAGAACAATCATAAGCGGAGAGGGAAATCCAGCAAATACGCTAGGAGTTCCTGGAGATTTTTATTTTGACACAGACACAACAAGATTCTGGGGTCCAAAGAATGACCAAACAAATAGCTGGGATATAAATAGTAGTTTTATCCTAGACAAGCAAATTTCTTTAACTTATAGCTGGGAAATGGCACAAATCACTGGACCAGTTCAGGGAATATACTCCGTATTAATTAACCACAACCTTGGGTTCCACCCCAATGTTACAGTTAAGTCAAGCGCTGGGGATATCCTAGAAACAGGAATAGACTATAATAGTATTAATCAAATAACACTGACTATGGCGCAACCGTTTTCAGGGACAGCACATCTGTCATAAGGGAGAAAGAAAATGGCAAAAAAGTTTTTAGTTAGTATTGACCTCAACAAGAATGAGTTGCTCAATGCTAGAATTCAAAATTTAGGGTATGCCCCTTCATCACCAGTCGCTGGTCAAATATACTTTGATACTGGCACACATGTATTGTACTTCTACAATGGAACAGAGTGGACACCTACCTCTGGATCACAAGAGGTAATTCAAGATTTAATTGGCTCTACAGTTGTTGGCGGAACAGGATTAACTGCAACATATAGCGATGTAGCAGGAACACACACAATAAAATTAAATGATACCGCAGTAACAGCTGGAACATACGGTTCAATTACAAAGGTACCAACATTTACTGTTGATCAGCAAGGTCGTTTAACTGGAGCAAGTGAAGCTAATCTAGTTATCCCTCTAGATTCACAAACAACAGGCGACTATGTAGCAACTATTGTTGGAACAGCAAATGAAGTTACAGTTTCACCAAATAGCGGACACAATGCTGCTGTAACTATTGGTCTACCAGATAACGTAGAAATTACTGGCAACTTGCAAGTTGGCGGAAACTTAAATGTTATTGGAACTGTTAACTCTGTTAATACAACACAGATTAACATTGAAGATAATAAGGTAAAACTTAATAGTGGATTTACTGGGGCACCTACAACTGACGCAGGAATTGTTGTAGAGCGTGGAACATCTCCAGATGCAGAAATTTTATGGAATGAAACATCAGATAAGTGGACGCTTACAAATGATGGAACAAACTATCACTCAATTGCAAGAAAGTACGCAGAAACTTTAGGCGCATCAGCAACATCTTATGCAATTACTCACAATCTTGGGACTACAGATGTTACTGTTCAAATTTTTGAAGCAGCTTCGCCATTTAGCCAAGTCGAGGCAGACGTAAAAAGAACTAGCTCAAATGTTGTTACAGTAGATTTTGCAATTGCGCCAGCAGCTGGAGAATACAAAGTAGTAATTGTAGGATAAGACATGTCTCGCCAAATGAAGGTTGCTCTCAACTTACTTACAGTGGCATCAGACCCATCTAATGCTACGGCAGGTGATGTTTACTTTAACATATTAAGTAAAAATTTAAGAATATATAATGGTGAGGAATGGATTGAGCTAACACCACCGAGTACAGATCCAACACCATTTTATAGACATACTCACACATACGATGGTGATGTCCATAGCATTGATATACAAAATCCAATTACATTTGTTGATTATAATGAAATTGCATCTCCCGCAATCACATTACCTCAAGTAATTGGAGTAGATGGCGGCTCACCAGAATCTGTTACACAAGACCCTACTTGGGAAGCACTGACTTTGTTTGATGCTGGACAGCCAGACTCTTTGTATTGGCCAGATAATAATGATACAATAAATAATAGTGGAAATGCAGATACTACTTTTAGCAATACAGTAGATGCAGGAGGAGCATAAAATGGCAGTAAGAATTCAACTAAGAAGAGACACAGCAGCAAACTGGGCCTCAGTAAACCCAACTCTTTTAGGCGGAGAAATTGGAATAGAAACAGATACCCTAAAATTTAAAATTGGAAGCGGACTAAGATGGAACCAAACAACATCATATGCTTTTAAGACAGGAGAAGCAAATGGAATTGCTACTCTAAACTCAGAAGGCAAGATTCCAACCTCACAGCTCCCTACAGCATTATCTATTACAGCAGATATTAATTCTGCATTTGCCGCTATGACCACTTCGGGTATTCCAGAAGGAACAAATCTTTATTTTACAGATGCTAGAGCAGTTTCAGCAGTTGCATCACAAATTGCAGCAGAAGTTTCTGCTAGAAATATAGCAATTGAAACAGCAAAAAGCCAAGCAGTTACAATTTCAACAACAGATGCAACAAACAAGGCAGCTGCAGCACAACAAAATGCTATTGCCGCTGCAGAAACAAAAGACTTAACAGCAATTGCTTCAGCAACTCAAGCTGCTAATACGTACACTGATTCAAAAGTTGCAACTGAATCTACAGCCAGAAATGCAGCGATTACATCTGCAGTTGCAGCAGAAACTACAAATAGAGGAATTGCAATAAATGCAGCAATTGCTACAGAAGTTACAGCTCGTAACGCAGCAATTTCAGCAGTAAGCGGATCAGCTAATTTATCATCAAAAACAACAAACGATTTAGCAGAAGGGTCTTCTAACTTTTACTTTACAGATGCAAGAGCAATTGCAGCAGTAAATCCAAGTATTACAAATGTTTTAATTGCAGTAAATGGAAACATTGATGATTTATCTGCATCAATTAGCTCTACATATATTACATCTGCAGCAGCAGATAATAAGTATGTTGCACAAAGTGGTTTACAAAACTCTCTTGACAACTATGTTTTGGAAAGCGGAAGAGATGCAGCATTTGGCTATGCAGGAATAGATGCTTCTGGTAAGATAATATCTTCTGTTATTCCTACATCTATTGCACGGGTCTCAGATGTAACATCAGAGATATCAACTGCAATAACTGGAGAGGTTACTTCTAGAAATTCTGCAATAACAACTGCAATAGATTCATTAATTAACTCTGCTCCAGGAACTTTGAATACACTTGGAGAAATTGCAGCTGCCCTACAAACAGATCAATCTGGACTCACAGCTTTAACATCTGCAGTTAACCTTAAGGCACCAATTGCTTCCCCAACATTCACTGGAACAGTTTCTGGTATTACAAAATCTATGGTTGGACTTGCAAATGTAGATAACACTACAGATGCAAGCAAACCAATATCTACACTAACACAGTTAGCTCTTGACTTAAAAGCCCCACTAGAATCACCAGCATTTACTGGGACAATAGATTTTTCTACAGCTACAGTAACTGGTTTAGATACAATTCTTCCAAGCCAGATGGGTTACACTGGCAAATATTTAAAAACAGATGGAACAAATGCTTCATGGGAAGACCTAGATCTTACATTGTATTTGACATCAGCAATTGCAGCAACCACATATGCAACTTTAGATAATGCAAAAACTTATGGATATCACAATGCAGGGTCAAATACAGCAGCAAATCAAATAGCATATGGATCTTCAGCTACAGGATATTCAGTTATATCCTCTCCAGCTGCGGGAGATATCTACATTCAATACTAAAGGGGACACAGGATGCCACTAAACATTTTTGATGGTTCTGCATGGAAACCCTTCAAAAAAATATCAATCTACGATGGCTCTGCCTGGAAAGATTCAAAAGCATCTTATGTTTATGACGGCTCACAATGGAAAAAATTTGGAGCGGCAGTACCGAAAAATACAATAGCTCCAATATTCACATGGCAAAATAATAATAGACAAGCAGGCCAATATATATCTATAGGAGTTGGTACATGGGAAAACTCCCCAACTTCATTTACATATACATGGCAAAAAGCACCATTTGCACTTAGCGGAGCACATGCAGAATCTTCCTGGGTAACTTTTGGAGATAATCAAAACTCTTCTTATATTGATAAGCAAATGATTGGCTATGTTTTAAGATGCAAGGTAGTTGCCATAAATGAATTTGGAGAATCAGATCCAGTATATGTTAATGGAAATAATTTAATTTCTGTGTATACAAATGGAATAGATTCAATTTCAACTGATGATCAAAATCAAGTTGTAAGGCCACAAAATGTATTTTATGTAGACCATACTCTTACGCAGAATGGTAGAATTAATTTAAGATGGGTAAAGCCAATAGGAGCTGATCAATATAGAGTATATTGGGTGGGACCAGGGGTACAAAACCAAAAAGATGTTACTACTGTAATTGATGGAACTGCATACGATACAACATCAATAGACACTGGCTCAGCAGATGGACAATTAACTGTTTATATTACATCACAAAATGTAAATAATCCATACACACAATCTTTATATAATACTCCTTTAGAAAGCCCAACATTTAAAGAGTATGTTATTCCAGATATGAAGCCATTTAAGCCTTCCGTCACCATCGGAGTTTCTGATGTACTTCAAACCACCGCCACCCTATCTTGGAGCAATTCTAATTTAACTCAAACAGCATGGGAAATTTATTGGGTTAATCCAGACGGATCTTCAATGCCAGCAGGATCTGGATCAGGTTCAACATCAACAATTCCTCTTACATTCTTAACAGCGGGAGAAACATATAGATATAAGGTTGTAGTTACAGGAACGGCAGATAGATTTAGCGAAACCTCTTGGACATCTAATACCGTACAATTTACAACAAATGCAGGAGTTTCTTACTATACTGGAATTTCTAGATGTAACCCATTTAGTGGAGTATACGCATCAAATCCATCAGTAACTGGACCAACTGTTTCTCCAAACAATACAATACCAACAGATACATATGTTATTGATGGAACATTAAGCACACAAACAGTTTATAGAACAACTTATTCAGAAGCTCTTGTTGCTGCAGCAAATGCTGCTTGTGATCCAACAATTACTCCGACTCCAACCACAGCTCCCCCAACACAGTATGTGTATTACACAGGTACATCTTTATGTAATCCATTTAGCGGAGTATACGGAGCGTCTCCAACAGCATCTGGGCCGTTAACAAATACCACAGGAATACCATCAGACACATACGACACCACTGGAACTTATAGAAGAAAATATGTTTATAGAACAACATACGCTGCGGCTCTTGCAGATGCTGGAAATGCTGCTTGTGATCCAACAATTACTCCGACTCCGACTCCAACAGCGACACCAACACCAACTACTACTCCAACACCGTCTCCGACCCCTACACCAACTCCAACACCAACTCCTTTACCATCTTGTCCAGGAACTTATACAAATCCAGTTTCTTATACATGTGCTGAACTTGGATATGTAAGGCTTGGCGGATCAACAGAATATAGTGTGCCTAGCGGATGGTCTTGTTGCGGAGGAGCCCTTCCAACTCCGACACCTACAGCGACACCAACACCAACTGCAACACCTACACCAGGACCTACAGCTACACCAACACCAACTGCAACACCTACACCAACTCCAACACCTACCCCTACACCAGCTGCAAAATTAACATGTCCAGGAACTTATACTAATCCAACATCTTACACATGCTCTGAATTAGGTTATGAGTATTTGGGTGGTTCTTCAACTTACAGCGTACCAACTGGGTGGCAATGTTGTGGTGGAGCTTTAGCATTTGCACCTCCAGGATTCTTTGCACCACCAGGATTCTTTTCACCACCAGGATTCTTCTCTCCTCCAGGATTCTTCTCTCCTCCAGGATTCTTTGCCCCACCAGGATTCTTTGCCCCACCAAGCTTTATTTACATCCCTTGGTTTGGACCTCCTTGCGTAGAAGAGAATACACTTGTAGACACAATGGATGGTCAAGTACCAGCTAAGTTCCTACAGGTTGGAGATAAAATAAAATCTATTGCAATTGATCAAATTGATCCGTTAACACCTGACTCATATCAGTTCTCTACCTGGTCATCTGCTGATTTTTCAGTAGGTCAATTTGTAGAAACTACAATTACAGATATAATTGAAACTCAAGAATCAGACATTTTATATTTTAATGAAAATGTAGATACAAGAATGACATACACACAGCCAGTTTTTGTTAAAACTTTATCAGGAGATTATAAGATTAAAGAAGCGTACTATGTTGAAGTTGGTGAATACATAATTAATATTAATTCACAAGCACAAATGGAAGAAACTTTAGTCGACAAAATAGAATTCTTAGTTGACCAAACTGTTAATGTTTATCAACTTTCCTGTGAGCCAAATGACTGGTTCTTTGTAAATGGCACGCTTGTGCACAACAAGTAGAAATGGTATTATTTATATATGTCAGTAAAGCCCTGGGATTTACTAAATCCTAATAGCCAATACGCAACCCCACAAGAAGCTGCAAATAGATATTCTATTTGTAAGTCTTGTCCAGAGTTTTTGGGTCTAACAAAACAATGTAAAAAATGTGGTTGTTTTATGAAGTTTAAAACAAAGCTTCAGGCAGCAGAATGCCCTATTCATAAATGGGGTGCGGCAGAGCTAGTTCCATTAGAAAAAATGGAGGAACTAATGATAGACAACGATGCAAGGATATTTATTAACATACCTTCATATAAAGATCCAGAGATATGGAAAACAGTTGATCACTTTATAGCAAATGCGGAATTTCCAGAAAGAGTTTTCTTTGGAATAACCCTTCAAGATGATAATGTTGAATATAATAAAACAGAGACTCTAAAGAGAAATAATGTTAATGCAGATTGTCTTATTCCAGGATCTATTATTGGATGCCAGCCTGCCAGAAAGAATTCAAATAAATTCTATGCTGGCCAAGAGTATTATTTAAATATGGACTCCCACATGAGAGCAATACCTAACTGGGATTCAGAAATAATTAAAGAATACAACTATGCAAAGAATGATTTTTCTGAACTAGTATTTACAGCATATGTCCCACCATATGATGTTGATGAAAATGGCAATGATCAAATTCCAGAAATTTTACAGAACCCTACATTTTACATGACTGAAAGTAACGTAGCTCATTTTAAGGCTACCCTTGTTCCACAATTTAGTCCACAATATTCTAACCCAGATTCTAATGTGCTGAGCCCGTATGTGTCTGGACATTTCTTTTTTACAGAAAAATCCGTCATAGAAAAAGTTCCTTTTGTAGATAAAATTGCATTTACAGAAGAAGAGCCAATGATGGCCTTAAGATTCTTTACTGCAGGATATAATCTTGTTACACCAAAGAAAGCATTTGTGTATCACAGGTATGGAAGGCCAGACAGAAAACTTATATGGGACGATAGCCCTGAAACATTTTATCCAAAGCATAACGAGTCCAAGTCTTACTTCCAGCAGATAATTGTTGGACAAAAAATAGATGATACAAGTGGACTATTTACCGAAAGAACACTAGAAGACTTTGAGAATTATTCAGGAATTCATTTTTCTACTGGTATAATAGATGATAGGGTAATCAAAGGCCTTCCTTCTGGATATTACCCGTCTTAAAAAAATATATAGGATATAATTAGATAACATGCAATACCGCCAGGAGGCTTTAATAAATGGCAACAACTTTTCCAACAAGTAAGGACAATCTTACAAATCCAGCGGCAAATGATGAGCTAGTAGGACACGCAGCACAACACGCTAATGCTAATGATGCAATCGAAGCATTAGAGAATGTCGTTGGCGTAACAGGTTCAACAGATGCAAATTCTTTAACATATAAGCTAAACACACTTCAAACAACAGTATCTGGAATTTCAAATTCTTCAGATGCTATTTCAACCCAGCTTGGTCTAGAAGGAAATAATGATCTTGCAGTGTATGGGATTGAAAATCCAACAAACATCGATTCTTTTGCGAAGGCAGACTGGAAAACAGTTAACTATCGTATTCAAGTTACAAAAGGTGCAGACGTATACACATCAGAAATAGCAGCAACCTATGCAGGTTCAGATATCCTTGTAAGTGAATCAAACATCGTTTCAAGCACTAACACAAATATATTTACTTATACCTTTGAAGAAAATTCAGGTATAATTAGTTTAAGAGTCACCCCTGTGAGCGGTTCTATATCAGTAAGATATTACAGAACTTCAATCAAGGCGTAATAAAAAAAAGCATCAAGAGGAGTCATATAAATGGCAACAGTAGTAAAAAACTTTAGAATTAAATCTGGCCTCATTGTTGAAGGTACAACAGGTACAATCAATGGCCAAAATATCCTTAGAGAAACAGGATCAGACAGTTACATCCTCAACCTTGTAGGTGGAGCGACTCTAGTAAAGTCTGTAGAAGCAACACAGCTTGAAGTTAACGGTGCTGGAAAGCTATCCGTAAAGTCTGGCGTATTTGAAGCAGCAGGCGCAGCAGCAGCTGCAAAGACTGCAGCAGAAGCCACAGCTTCAGCAGATGCAACATCAAAGGCTAATGCCGCAGCATCATCTGCAATTTCAGCAGCCGCAACAGATGCAACATCAAAGGCTAATGCCGCTCAAGCAGCAGCAATTTCTGCAGCAGCAACAGACGCTACAACTAAGGCAAATGCCGCTCAAGCAGCAGCAGCAACAGACGCTACAACTAAGGCAAATGCAGCAAAGTCAGCAGCAGAAGCAACAGCAGCAGCAGCACTTTCAGCTGCAATTTCAACAGAGGTTACAAACCGTAATACAGCAATTTCAACTGCAGTAGATTCATTAGTAGACGGTGCACCAGCACTTCTTAATACATTAAATGAATTGGCAGCAGCAATTAATGATGATGCTAATTACACAACAACTCTTACATCAGCACTAGCAACAAAAGCTAACTCATCTGATGTTACAACAGCAATTGCAACTGCAAAGTCAGAAGCAACTGCAGCAGCATCTGCTGACGCAACATCAAAGGCTAATGCGGCACAATCAGCAGCATCTGCTGACGCAACATCAAAGGCTAATGCGGCACAATCAGCAGCAGAAGCAACAGCAGCAGCTGCTAATGCAGCTCAGCAAGCAGGAACAACAGCATTTACAGCGTTAAACGTAAATGATCAAGCAAAGCAAATTGCAGCTTCATCATCTGGAACAGCATCAGTTGCTGGAACAGCTTACCAGTGGGCAAAGGCTGACTACCGTTCAGCTAAGCTACTAGTTAAGATTGATAACGCATCACACAATGAAATATCTGAAATTCTATTAACACTAGATGCATCAGATAACGTAGCAATTACAGAATATGCAATTGTTGGAACTAATGGATCAAGAGGAACAATTACAGCAGAAGTATCTGGCTCAAATGTTCTTGTAAAGGTCACACCAACAGATAACTCAACAATCAAAGTATCTGGAACACTACTTAAATAATTAAATAAAGGTTTTGGGGGATTCCTTAAAAATCCCCCACCAAATAACAATTAGGGGATAAGTGAACTTAAATGGCAACAGTAAATAAAAATTTTAGAGTAAAGAATGGATTAAATGTAGCTGGTACAGCAACGTTTGATTCTAACATTGTATTAGGCACCGCCCCAATAGCATTCGATGAAACATCAGGGAGACTACAGGTTCAAATTAATGGAACTTGGGTCTCTTTGGCACATACAACAGATGTAGTCGATACATCTGGAGCAATAAGCTTTATGGATATTGGATTGGCCGTAGATTATGACGGTAATCCAGTTTATACAGTTCAGGCAAACGGGGTTGTAACAACAGCGACTAAATTCGCTGACGGTGGAACCCCTTCAACAACTTCATACGATCTAGCATTTGACTCTAGTACAATTCAGTAATTGTAATATTGCAAATGGTATAATTTAGTAATAATATAAAATATAAGGGGTGGCAAATATGTCAACAGTAAGAATTCAAGTACGAAGAGGTCTGGCAGCAGACTGGACTTCAGTAAACCCAGTTTTGGCCGCAGGCGAAATGGGTGTAGAAACAGACACAAATAAATTTAAGTTTGGTAATGGAACTGGCGCATGGAGCACACTCTCATATGCAGCATCAGATTCAGCAGCAATCGGAGAAATTTCTCAGGATGCAATTAACACAGCTCTTACAATGGGCTCAGGACTTACAAAGACATACAACGACGGCGCTAACACAATTACAATTAGCGTTGATTCAGCAGTTGTTGCAACCAGATCATATGTTGATGCTGCAGTTGCAGGATTGTCAAGCTCAGTAGATGGAACATATATCCCAGAATCAGACAAGGGAGTAGCATTTGGTGTCGCAGGCCTAGATGCAAATGCAGTAGTACCAACTAATCAGATTTCAAATGCTTCAGTTAGAGAGAAGATCTCTGGCGGAACAGGAATCAATTATGATTCTGCTACAGGACAAATTGCAGTAGGAACATCAATTGCAACTCGTACATATGTTGATGCATCTCTTCAAACTCTTGTAAATGGAGCTCCAGCAGCACTTGATACAATCAATGAGCTTGCAGCAGCAATTGGTAATGATGCAAATTATACAACAACAATTACAACAGCACTTGGTACAAAAGCGCCACTTGCATCCCCAACATTTACTGGAACAGTAACAATTCCAGCAGGTGCAGGAATTGACGGATACGTAAAGACAACAGATCTTTCAGTATACTCAACAACAGCCTTAAACAATGCAGCATACCTTGCAAAGACAGATGCAGCAAGCACATACTTAACACAGGCTAACGCAACTAGCACATACCTTTCTATTGCAAATGCAGATGAAAGAATTCAAGACACAGCAGCAGGAATGCTACAAGTTACAGCAGGTAATGGACTTGGAAGAGTTTATGACGATGCAGCTAACTCATTAACATTAAACATCGATCAGACTGTAATTTCTACAGTTGCAGCTCGTGATGCAGCAATTGTAACCGCCCTTGGAACTGCAGCAGCAGATGCTACAACTAAAGCAAATGGTGCAGTATCAACTGCAGCAGCAGATGCTACAACTAAGGCTAATAACGCTAAGTCAGAAGCTATTACAGCAGCAGCAACAGCAGCAGATACTAAAGTATCAACACACAATTCAGCTACAACAAACGTACACGGAATTTCAGATACATCACTTCTAGCACTTAAGTCAGAAGTTGCAGCAGTAACAGCAACTAGCCTAGGTCTTGGAAATGTAACTAATACATCAGATGCAAATAAGCCAGTATCTACAGCACAGGCTTCAGCAATCGCAACTGCTAAATCAGAAGCTATTGCAGATGCAACAGCACAGGTAAATGCAGTTATCGCAGCAGCGCCAGCAGCATTGAATACGCTTGACGAATTAGCTGCAGCCCTTGGAGACGATGCAAACTATGCAACTACTGTAACAACAGCACTTGCAGGTAAAGTCCCATCTGCTACACCAATTTCACAGAAGACAGCAAGCTACACACTTTCATCAGTCAATGAAAAAGACTCAATGATTGAAATGAACGCAGCAGGAGCAACGACAGTCACAATCCCAACAGATGCGGCAGTTGCATTCCCAATCGGTACATCACTAGATGTTCTCAGAGTGGGAGCAGGCGCAGTAGATGTTGCAGCAGCAAGTGGAGTTACAGTAAATGCAACTCCAGGACTAAAGCTTCGCTCACAGTGGTCATCAGCAACATTAATCAAGAGAGCAGCAAATACTTGGGTACTTGTTGGCGACTTGTCAGCTTAATGAAATTGAAAAATAGGAGATAAAAATGGCAAATAAAAAATACGGAATTAAGTCATCGGCTCAAGATAATTTTCTTGAGCCGATGGCCCCAATAAATGTAACTGCAACATCACCAGGCGCAGGTCGGCCTTTTGATAATGCAATAATTGTAGTATCATTTGAACTACCAGCAAACTCACCAGCAGCTACATCTTATACAGCTACAGCATACTGCAGCGTTCATGGTACAACACACACAGCTACTGGATCATCATCACCATTAACCATTTCTGGTAATGGAAGCAACATGACAACTGTTGCTTATGTAACAGCATCAAATGCTGTTGGAACATCACCACAATCTGCAGCTTCTAACTCAGTTACTACTCAGTCAAAGCCAGCAACACCTGGAGCTCCATCAGCTTCATCTTCTTCCGCAGGAACAGATGTTGTTTCATGGACTGCACCAGCAAACGGTGGATCTGCAATAACCAACTATCACTGGATATCAAGCGATGGAAAAGCAGGAGATACAGCCTCAACATCAATTTCGGTAGCACAAGAACAAGGAACAGCACAGACATATCAAGTATATGCAACTAACGTGCACGGAGACGGTAGCTATTCACCAGCTTCAAATAGCGTTACAACTTTCTTCTCGCCACCTTCGTTCTTCTCACCTCCAGGGTTCTTCAGCCCTCCAGGGTTCTTTGCACCCCCAGGGTTCTTCTCACCACCAAGCTTTTACTTCATCCCTTGGTTTGGACCTCCTTGCGTAGAAGAGAACACACTTGTAGACACTATGGATGGTCAAGTGCCAGCCAAGTTCCTACAGGTTGGAGATAAGATCAAGTCAACAATTATTAATCAAATTGATGCTACGACTCCAGATGCTTATCAGTTCTCAACATGGAGTTCAGATTCATTATCAGTAGGAGAATTTGTAGAAACTACAATTACAGATATAATTGAAACTCAAGAATCAGATATCATGTACTTTAATGGAAATACTGATGTAAGAATGACATTTACTCAGCCAATTTTCGTAAAAACAGCAGACGGTACATATAAGATCAAAGAGTCTTACTATGCTGAAGTTGGAG
>Ga0102897_1000094_pt1 | contig 31660 bp, 67 predicted proteins | sample Colrivmet1554B02_FD_78453 | JGI IMG/M metagenome (GOLD analysis project Ga0102897, IMG submission 78453) | Estuarine microbial communities from the Columbia River estuary - metaG 1554B-02 | ecosystem: Environmental > Aquatic > Marine > Intertidal zone > Estuary | place: USA: Columbia River...
TAGTGCATCCATGTTTACTGTGTTATTGTTACCGTTGAAATCCATCGAGTTACGGATATTAGCGCCCGACCCACGGAAAACAAACGAGTTGCTGTTACCAGTAAACTTGGCATTCATGTCAAGTTGATTACATGAGGAGTCATTAAGTTCTGTTCCGCAACGAATGTCTGCGGTATTCAGATTGCCGATTTGACGAATTGTTACATCGGCGATTCCTTGGGCACCTGTATCGGATACGACACCCATATAAAGTTGGTTTCCATTGCCTGTCTGTATTGCGATAACGCTCTGGTTATCACCACGTAGGTAAATAGGATCAAGAGTAGAACCGATAACGTTAGCAGTACCAGTTTGAACGATGTTAACATCTACGTTACCTCCTTCTTGATCGATATATACCTTGTTTGTTGTTGCAACAGTATTCGCTTCTGTTTCATTCGGCGAAGTTGTTACAATTGCTGGAGGTGTTGGTGCTGTTGGTAGCACAGTTTGTGCAGTCACAGATGTTCCATAACAAAGAGCAGCGCCAACTAATAAAAACTTACTTAGTTTCATTTGTTGTTTCCTTTTGTTTGAATCTCCATAGATTTTTGGTTTCACCATCCTTGATTAACTCAACAACGGCCGTTTCTATGGCAGAACGGATCGCATAACTACCTGCTTCATTACTTGTTTGTTGTCCATCAAATTCAAACGCTTTAGTCGCCATATCGAAGAATGTGAAAGCAGTTACCCCTTCGGAAGTAGAGAGAACAGTTTTCTCTACAGTAACCGAATTGAGAACTTCACCAGTCTGGACAGAAACTAGACGAAGACTAACTGTAACTTGGTCTTGCGTGTATTGCTGGTATGGACCGACGCCAAGGAATCTAGCACCAGTACCGCCAGTTTTAATGTTTGAGTTATAGTCTATGATACCACCTTCTATGATGATACCAGCAACTTTTAATGGAGGCAGAGGTTCAGCCGCTTCTCCTGAAATCTGTTCGCGCATCTGGCGGACAAGTTGACGTTCTTTGATCAGCGAATCAATACCGACACGTTCAACGGGAACAAACCACTTGCCATTACCTGTGTCTTGCAAAGTCTTAATCAGATATGCATCCGCACCTTGGGTAACCGCAGTCGAGAAACTTGCAAGAGTTGAAGATGGTTTACGTTGTCCAGTTCTATCAGTAAATGAATACAGCGCGATAGGAATTGGTTGCCCATCTAATTCAGGAAGATCCTTGAATAATTTTGGATTAGCAAAACGTTTGACTTCTGCATCATCTCTAAACAGATATGATTGGTTGGCAGTAGGATGAAGTGCGCCGACACATCCAGAGAGAACGAGTAAAAGCGGAAGGAGAACTAATTTTTTCATAACGTCTCCTTAGAATGCGAATGTAGCAATAGGAACGACAACAACCGTAGTATTGCCATTCTTATCGACTACTGTTAGAGTAACTTCAGTACCAGTCTTGACATAACTTACAGAATTGCCATCAAGATTAAATGTTCCTGTGGTTGCTGTTCCGCCTTCTGCGAACAGATTGTTTGAAAGTTGTGTAGCAAGTTGAGCATAAACCTGAGAAGTAAAGAGTGCCATGAATTTAGCAAGAGGAGTATTTGCTGCCTCCGCTCTTATCAATGCTGCTTTCGCTGCCTCTGCATCTTTAATTGCTTGTTCACGCGAACGTTCTTGCGCATCAATCGATTGCACATGCGAAGACCACCCATACCCAGTAAAGGAAGGTGATTTAAACTGTTGAACAATTGGGTCCGCAAATGCAGGACTACTTAGACTCAGTAGCGCCAGGAGCATCGTCGCTCGTTTTAGCATCTTTCTCTTCCTTTTTGTTTTTGTTATCCGAAGAAAAATTTAAGTCAAAGGTAAATACTTTAAGGATCTCAATCTTTAGATTTATTGTCATGGTTATGATCCTCTTTTATTTGCAAAATTACGCTCACCTTCTGGTTCAATCTTATCAAGTCATTATCAAGCATACGAACACGGTCAATCAACGCAATTAAAATAACATTAGTTTCGCCAATCAATGGCATCAGTTTATCTGTTACGAATTTATAAATGAACCAGACAAAATATCCCATGCCAACAGAAGCGACAATAGGAAATCCATACTGCTTTACAAGTTCCGCAATGATAGAAGGATCCATTAGTCCTTCCTTGCGTCATTCTTCCCGTCGGCTCGTGCAATTCTATCTAAGTCTGGTTTTAGACCCAAAGCGGAACTTACAACAGCATCAACGCGAATAATATCATGGTTCATGGTCTTCACTCGGTTATCTAACCCCATGATAATACCCTGCATTCCCTTGAGCGCCTTAACAACGCTCTCTAGAATGTAGTTGATGACAAAATACACAAAGACACCACCCAGCAAAGCCGCCGCAATGGGGAATCCTACATCTCCAATAAGTTTAAATATCGTATCGTATGACATATCACTTGTATTTATAAATAAACGTAAAGAAGGAAGATAAAAATGGCAGGTGCATCAGCAGAAAGACAAGAAAATACCTTTGTTGACTCGATAAACAATGCTGTGAAGAAAAATCCAGCTGGAATTAAGATAAAAGCCGGTTCTCAGACTATTTCTGGAGTAATTAAAGCGGAAAAGTTCACCGGAAGACAAGTTTCCGGCTCTGAACCCTATATTGATGTCAATTTACATCTGGCCGACGGCAAAACTACAGTAGGTATCTCTATGAAAGGCAACACTGCACCCTCATTAGCGGGTGGCGGACTGAAAGGCATCAATTTAGCCGTACCTGGTCTTGCAAATAAGTTCATGAAAGCGGTTTTAGAGCATTTGAAGAAAAAAATAAAGCCGGGAGACAAAGTTCCCGACTGTTATGGTAAGATTAGTGACCAACATAAGGTAAAAATCGTTGTTGGTAACAAAGATATGGGTGGTCCAATCGATTACATGTATATTGGCAACATGACTCCAGTATCAAACTACAATAAAAGCACTAACACGCTGTCATTTAACAATGGAAACTTCTACGAGGCGACCAAATATGCTAAATCACACGACCTTTACTTCCGCCTAAGAGCAAGAAGAGAAGATCAGGTATTCGACCCTACTGCAAAAGACAGTATGAACGTACCTAAGATATACTCCAAGTCACCAAGCAAAGGGGACTCCGCCGGTAGAATAGTTGTTACCGACAAAGTCCCTAATAATGCATTACAAAATGTAGTGAATATAGTTTAAACAAAAACGTCTACGTCTAAGTCCTTAGAATACTTAGTATCAGGCGGCAGTGTAATCAGCTTCATACCGTAATTATTGACCCCTTCTGGTAGCACAACACCGTCTTTTAACTTCAACGTGTTCTTCTTAAAGGGTGTGTAGTCAACATAATGATGCCAGCGACCATAACGCCAGACAACACGTGCCACATCTGGGTGCATATCAGCCAACATCTGTGACTTATTGATGGTACCCTTCTCGTGGTAACGCTTGCCTTCGACTTCTTCACCCTCTTCTAAGAATTCTTTGTGATAGAACTCGGCTGTGTTACCACCCTTGATGGTCTGTGTAGCAACTTTACCCTGCAAGAACGCATTGAACTGCACCGTGCAATCGCCATCCTTCAATACACGCAAACAAATATCAGTATCTTCATTGTAACGACCACGCCAGCGATGCTTACAATCGTTACGGATTAGCAATGTTGAGTAGATACGAGTGTTTGCGACATATGGAGGATACTTCTGGTTAGGTGCAATGAAGAACCGATACTGAGGACCAGCAATGTAGAGGTTTTCATATCGGTCAAAGAAGTCTTCCATAGCGGTGAAGAACACGCCAGACTCCACACGAATACGTTCATTGCGATGGAGACGGTAGAAGTCTGAAATGTTATCGTCTAGAACCCAGTGAGCATCTGCACCGATACTGATAGAGTGGTCCCATGCCCAGTTTCTAGCACGACCAGGACCATCACCGTGATTTGAGAACGGCGCAACAAGAAGAGTGACACCAGAAAGTCCGAAATTAGTTAGCGCATCTTTATAAGGCTGCAAATCTTGGGGTTCGATAATGATATAATGCGGCACTCTCATACGAGAAAGCGACCGCGAGGTAATCATCGTATCGGCACGACCCTTAGAAACAATGTAAACGGGGTATTTTGGGTTAGTCATAAAACAAATGATCCAATGATGTTGATTTCCATCTCGCCAAACTATCAGCGAACATATTATTTAGGTTGAGAATCCAGTTCTCTTTACTGTGCTTGGCTTTAGTTCTATTAGATATATCACATCTTTGTTCAAAAGTCAAGTCTTTCAATGAATTAATAGCATCTTCTAAATTTTCACGCTTGACATTGGTAGGAACCATGATATAGTCTGTGTCTCTATCTGCTACAGCTTGACTACCATGTGTACCAGAACTGTCGGTGACAAGCACCATAGGTAGTCCTCTTGTCAATGCTTCTAATGCAGTGATACCCCATGACTCTACGGGACAAGTAGAAACGTAGACAGAACCCGTTGACATCACTGCCATTGTATCATGGTGCTTCAAACCACGAATTGTATCTCTCGGTGTTTCCCAATGAGCATTCTTGTCTGCGTATTCTTTCTGTGTATCGCTGTCGAACAGAGGAATACTTGTTAGAACACAAGACTTTAGCTCAGACTCTTTAAGTTTGTTGTGAAGAAAGAATGGATTCTTTGTAGGGTCCGTGCGACCAACTGTCACCGCATCAAAGTATTTGTTTTCAGATACTTGTTCATCGCCGTTAGCAAAGGCTGAGTTGATGTAACCATAAGCATTCAAGACCTCATGGCCTACGATACGCTTTGAAATGGCATTCATCTTACTGTGTTGGTCTTTAGAGACGAAGTAAATGGAACCACCATTAGCCGCGAACTCTTCTTTGGCTTTGATGGATTCCACGTTGTAGATAGACCGAATACCAGGCGAGTGATTGAGCCACACCACTGGTAAATCAAACTGTTGAAACGCCACTGTATAGGCATGGCTGAAATGATTAGTGAAGATAATATCTGGCTTATGCTCATTCACAGCCCGTTGCATGATATCACTGGTTCTACGTTCCATTCTGTCTTCGAATGTAATGTAAACTGGTATCACACCTTCGATGTTCTCATACGCCAGCTTCTGGAATAATTCCACACCACCAAGCACAATGTCCGAGTCAAGTCGGACGTTCTTATCTTTGTGCTGGATGACGGGCATTAGTATTTTCATTCAGCTTCAATCCATCGCAGAAGATAGTTAGGTGTTCGTTCTAGCTTGGGGTGCCAGATAGCCTTAGACTTATCGGTCAGCACCTGGTCAATACGCCGCGAGAACTCTTCATAGTCCTCAAGCCGACGGAACTTCACAATCACCGAACGAATTGGTCCGTTATCTTCTAGATACTCAAACTCTGGCATGCCAACCCAATGCTCTTTCCACGCATCGTCTTCCGTTTCATTCACCTCTACTTCAAGCGAAGCTAGATTCTTATCCGTTCGCGGAGCGCACAGGCGAACGTCCACATCCACCAAAGGTGCTTGGCCGTCATCAAACAACACAGCACGGGTATCCGCCAAGGGGAACCAGAAGTCTTTCAGATTATTTGCTACGATAAAGCCGATACGTTTAGAGAGGTCTACGATATCCTCAACACTGCGGAAGTGGAGATAGATAGCCTTCCACAAGTCCGGGTCTACTTTCTTCTTACCAGAGTTATCCGCAAGCGGCGTATCAATCACCCCTACCAGATGCTCAAGGGACATACGATACTCGTCTTGCATACGCGCATCTTGGTCGAGATAGTTTTCGTAGTCACCAGATTCTTTTACATCACTCATAGTACCATAATTCCATTCCATATCATTGTTACACTATACAGTATATAGGTAGAAAAATCAAGAGTTTTTAAGGTGTTAATTGTTTCCACTCTTCGGGACTAATGACTTTACAATTCTTTCTAAAGTATTGATACTGTGTTATCTCTTCTTCCAACTCTTCGGTAATTTCAACCTCAGATATATGAACATCACTAGGTATTGTTCTATTACCCCATGGTAAGTAATCACTCAAGTTCTCGAAAGGAATTATCTCAAAAGAAATATCACGTGGAATATTGATAAGAAACGGCTCTCTATGAACTCGTAGAAAAGTATCTTTGTCCATACCATTCTTAGGTCCAATGTGCTTAAACCAACTAATGTTCATAAACACCTCAGCAGACTTCCATCTGTCTATAGGGTTTCGTAACACAACAACTCTTCTACTAGTAGAATTTATCCATTTATCCCAACTGGCATCGTGACTACGTGGTATCTCTTCGAAGCCAAAGTATTTGCGCATCGATGTATGCCCACATCTAGTGTTAGACATAACATGGACTTTACCGTTATCGTGGATGAACACCTCAGCTAGCCGCCTCAAGTATAGTGGCATTAACTAGCTTCCACACAATCTGTTCAATGATATTGGCTTCTTCGTCCATATCCATATCAAAGAGGGCCATCTGTAGGTCACCAACACGGCCATCTACGAGGTCATCGAAATACGGTGCATCTTGTTCTAGTATATTCATAACTCATTCCTCACTTCTATATAGGGGTTTTTGGTGGCGCGAAAAATTCTGGTGGAGGCCATCAGCTTTTTCCTTGGTGCCAGGTGAACGACCTTAAAGCAAGCCGCGTCTTAAGTCTTGGCACCTAGCCCGGGCCCACCAGATTTCACTATGGCTTACCTGGCTCTAAGTCTGTGCAACCGCACCTTACTACAACCGTATCTTACTACAGGTTACTTCATGGCCCTCCGAAGCCGACCCATGTCTTTATCCATAAAATCACCATCGGCTGCCCACTGACGGAACGCTACACATTCCAACAACTTGGCACCACACTCTTCATACATACTACATCCATCACAGGGTAATTCCCGTGCGGACTCAGGCGTACCAGTATCAAGCATCGATACCCTTGAAGGTTCGTGCTGATAATACATATCAAAGCCTATCATATCCATAATATAATTCCTTTTATTAGAGGTAACGTGGGCCAGTCCACTGAATGCTATACCCACCGTCTACGATGTTACCACGTGCTTTGTTCTTAGTAGGTGCATTCCAACCAGCGGCTTTGAGGATATCACCCTTACGGAACCCCTTAGCGCAGTCTTCTTTCTGAATGAAGCCCCACACGCTGTTCTGTGTCACAATACGGATATACTTACGGCCTTCTTCGACCCGGATACCCTCTACGAACTCTTCATACATGCGGTCATTAATCTCGCTGCGGGCCTTACCACTGCATGTCTGCCATGCGAAGTAGTCGGCGTTGATATCTTGGATTAGCTGTTCAATCTGGTTCTGCATGATGATTCTCTCTTTTCTGTCTACTATAACCAATATACACGATTCGCAGGAAATGTCAAGCGGTAATTTGCATTGGATAACCATGTGGTGTGATGAGTTCGGTATAGCGAATGCCTGCTTGGACACGCATATAGTTCCAGAACTTCCGAGCATCTTCGAAGTTATCGAACAGCTTGTCCTTAAGGGAATAGTTGTAATAGCGATACTGGACCTTATACATTATACAATCTCCGCAGGGACGAGTTCATAACCAGCAGCAAGGTCTTCATGAACGACTTGGAAGACAACGAAGGCAACAACGGCAAGAGCAAACAACCACATTTCGAATCACTTTCTTCTCACTGACTACTTACTCAATATAGCATATTCGACAGCAATGTCAACCATTCATTTCAGCTAACCAAGTGATTGATTCATTAGAGTTATTCTTTAGTCGCTACACTCCTTTATAACACATGGTGGGTGATTCGTCAAGAGTTTTATCAAAAAAAGGTCCCCGAGTCGAAACCCGAGGACCTAAGTGTGACCTAGAGAAAGGAAGAAAAACTAGGTCATGATAAAACGTTGTGGCATACGCTTGTTGATATAGCTAGTGGCATATTGCTCTACGGCCTGCTTGGAACCCTGTCGGTCCGCTACCCAGGAACCGTTAACGTATAGGTCCAGCAGGTAGGTACCGGGCTTTATCTTCGTAATGGTATAGTCTCGCATGGTGGTTCTCCATTGTGATTCGTATTATCTATAATATAACACAAAGGCACCATGGTGTCAAGTAAAAAATGCGCGGCGGTGCCTTGGAGGAGGGAATTGGCCGAGGATTAAGACCAGGTTGTGCGGTGTCTAAATGGCTCTGGTGGCGTGGTCTAGTTCATGGACACTGGAATCTGAATATTATACTAATAGTTAGTGGGATTTACTAACCCTCTCATGCGATTGGTATACTGCGGCTGGTCTTTTGCCACTGCTCTTCACCATTCTCTTCTGATAATAGACGGTTCTCTTGTATTTTCTTTATTACTCTACCCGTTTCTTCATCATAATAGTATTCTATGATTTCTTCACGGATTTTCTTCACAATATAGACATCAATAACACACCAGCAGCGAATGCATTCATTAGTGTTCCCTTACGTATACGCTCATTCTTTACATCTATTACTACATACATTACATTTAATGCAAATAATATACCACCAATTACAGTCCATGTCATTTATTATAATCCTTATACCAATTCACACCATTGTTCTGCTTTTTTATTTGCACTACTTACTCTCTTATATCGTTTACTCTCACTAACAGTTTTCATATTATGAGAATAACGAACAAAGTATCCTTGATTATCTTCACAGACAGCAGCACTTTTTCTAATACCATATGGTGCCCAGACAGATCTTAATACATTCATTCATTATTCTCCATCATGATCACATAACAGTTCATTCGCTCTAGTCTTCCATACATTAGGGAATACACCATGTATTATGAGTATAGATGCTATGCTCCATGCTCTTATTAGATGCTGAATATAGTTCATTCCAACATCAGTCAGGTGTGTCATACTAGTATAACCAATACAACAAGGATTACTGCTACTAATGACCATTCTATTGGTCCATAGTCTTTGATGATTTCTTTAATAAATTTAATCAAAATTGATACTCCACCCAATAGTATGCTGTTTTACCACTGGACCATGTTACTTTACTACCTCTATATCTCTTATATGGAATAAGAGGTGACTCGGTTGGTAGTGGTAGTTTCTTCCATTCTTTCTCTGTCATACTGTTATCTCTCTGAATATCATAGTCCTGCTAATGCTACTGCAGGTTCTTTGATTGCTGGGCGCGTAGGTGCTTTACCAAAGCGTTCATTCTTTACCAGATGTCTATATACCGTCTTCATATGATTGATTACTGCCATTTCCATGTCACGAATATCACGATCAGGCCAGTCTAATGGTATGAATATTGTGCGAATATTTTCTAGATTTTTGTTACAATTGTCCCGGATGAACCGTGAGACTGGTAGAATATTATCGCCTTTACCTACGACATCGACTGCGTGGCTGAGTATCTTCCTTAGGCGTTCTTTATGACCCATTGCGATAGTTGAGCCTATATAGATGAAATTCTCGGCTGGGGTGAATGGGTTGTCACGGATAATCGCATAGATACCAGTTCCCTTGCCTGGATTGTCCATCTCAATTATTCGCCACCGATTTTGGTATACCGCGAGTTTGACCAACTGCGGTTCATATTGAGGGTGATTACCTTCCAGTGCGGTGATTATATCACGCATTCTATAGGTAAATTCGTTTGGGAATTCAGTCTTCCCGTCTAATGTCAATATCATCACATAGCATCCTCTATTAAATGCATCTTCAAGGCTTTTTCTGCAATATTGGCACAGGTATATCCGTGTCCATGGCCGTGTGAATGACCGAACTTCTCAATTTCTTTGAGGGCTTGTTCATAGACCTTCAGCAGGTTCAGCCTTTCGGTTAGTTCTTTGGCTTGTACCTCGTTCATGACATCCTCGCTAGTAGTTCAAGATAGAATTGATTATACTTGGCCAGACGGGCGATATCTTTTTCGGTAACACCCTTGAGGCGACGGATATCGGTGTTGTGGCGAAGGTCTGACATCTTCACTCTCATGGCATCTTCGTTGGCCATTACCTCTTGCTTGTATTGGTCATAGGACTGACCTGGCATCTTGGTGAGTGCGGAGACTGCGGCTAGAACACGTTCGGTGCAACCAATGGCGCGTAGGTCGTCCCAGGTGGTGTCGGTGTCTTCGATAACGTCATGAAGCAATGCGATGCACTGGAGTTCTTCGTCTGTTGTCTTGAGGTAATGCATCACCTTCATTGGGTGAAGGATGTATGGGTTACCACCACGGTCAAACTGACCTGCATGGGCATTCGTGGCTAGGACGAGGACTTTACCGAGAAGTTCACCTTTTTTCATAATCAATCTCTTTCTCTATATTATTATATTAGACGATTCGAGACCAAATGTCAAGTGATTCTTTCAAATTAATGGATATAACCTACATTTTTAGGTCTTGATGTGAAGTAACTATAATTTGCGCCATAGAATTCTCTGTTTGTATTCTCACCGGAATACCAGTAATCCGCAAAATATTTTTCCATTTCGACAGCAAATTTAATTGTGTCAAAGGAAGGTTTAACCCATGCACCTTCATGTTCGCCGAACCACAGGGGTTTCAATTCTTTTTTACGAACCTTATCCATAAATGATAGAAATCTGTTTGGACAATATGCAGGTGTAATATCGTCAACCAAAAATATACAGTTTTCTGAGGTATACGGCATAATTGAATCTATAACAGTATCAATCTGTAAAACTGTATTACATAGACAATCTAAACGAACAATATCATATTTTTCTATTCCAAAATCTGTAATATTAGAAGAAAGATTTTCAATGTCGTTGTGTTTAATTTGAATAATATTAGTTAGTTTCAATTGTAATAAACGTTGTTTATTTGATTTGTTTAACTCTTCTAGAGTTGATGCCCAGTTATGATCTTCGAATTTCCACGTAAAATTTTCATAGCCTGTTAAATTGACAGAACTATCGTGTAGCACGGCGGCGGCAAAAATTAACCAATCTGCATTACCAACACCAAGTTCTAAAATATTTTTAGCTTTGTGTACCCTCAAAATATCACCCACTGTTGATAGATCCGCTCGCGAGGACAAAGGCATACAAATTAATAACATTTCATTTAGTTCTTGCCTATTCATTTAATGTTCCTTTGAAATCAATCTCTTTCTCTATATTTATTACTATACCAAATGTCAAGTAAAAAGGCGGGAATCTTTCGACCCCCGCCTCGTTTACATCAATTAAACAGGTACAGTTCTTTCATCGGATACTTGTCTTCCAGGGACTTCACCATTGGAATAGCACCGTAGAGCTTGATACGATCCATCTTGATAGGCACACCATCATAGAACGTCTTGGAGATATCCTTCAACGTGGTCATGAAGGTATGCTTAAAGCCCTTGCAACGATCAAGCCAATCACGTTCCGGGTCGTTCGAGTTCAACGTACCACCGTGGATGACCAGACGGACTTCCTGAATGGTGGGGTCAAGGTCAGGCACTTGGCGTATCATCGACCGAATTACCTTGTCTTCAAAGGTACCGACTGCGATATACTTGATACCACGGGTATCAACATACTCATTCTTGAGTAGCCACTCCTTAGCACCCTGTCCCTGAGGGAATGAAATGATACTTTGTTCGCCAGCGGCGGCGTTCTTGGCATCATTCACAATCTGGTTAATCTGACCAGGCTTTAGCTTGGTGGTAATCTTAATCACTTCCTGAAATACCAGATCCTCAAACTTCGGATGCTTCTTGTTAATCTCATTCATGCCAATCAGGGTCATGACTGCCTTGTGAACGTCCTTGAACGAGGCCTCACCATATGGCTTCTTCTGAGCATTCTGCGATACTGCGAACCGCAGAGCATTGGCTTCTGTTGTTTCTTCGAACACATCCGCAATGATATTGGTCATACCCAGGCCGATGAGGATTTCCAGGCGAGTGCGCCCCTCCAGAGGAATAAACTTATCTCCGAGACGCATCAACATGATGGGTAATTCGGTCAGCGAATAACCATTCGCCTTGATATCTTCTTGGATATTTTGCATTTCTGGGTTGCGAGTAAATCGTGCCCGCTGAGAGAAGAAGGTGTTATCGGAAATAATGTCAGCAATTGATACCAACTGGGTCAGTTCATGCTTGATGCCCTTGGGTGCCAGTTCACCATAAATCCTAGGATGAGCCTTCTTCTGACGAAGGTCATCCAGAGTCTTAACGTGGGTTTGGGTGAATTGCTTGGTTTTTGTTACATCGACTGCTAGTTCAAGCGCAGCGGTAGTGTCTTCAAAAGTAATAGTCATTTTAGTTCTCCTTAAAAAGACCTATTTGTCTTTTTGGGGTTGAGTTGAATGTGGAGACTCTTTTCTCCACACATACATTTATAACAGATAATTAGTTGATTGTCAACAGTTTTTTTCAGTTAAAATAATATCTTTGCTTTTCATATCACGGAGAATACTAGCCGCTGGTCCAGCACCGGGTCCGGGCCACTCTCGTTCAAGCCGCTGCGCACACTCCTCGATAACGGCATCCCTGGCTTCCTTATCCATTAGATTCCTGAGAATGTCACGAGTTGTTTATACCCACGCCACGAAGGGTGCACACCATCTGGCTGCACGAATTTGGTACCGATGATGGTATCACCATAACTCTTAGCAATCTCCGTGACGGTCTTATTCACACCGGGCTTACAGAATTTGGCATTGCAAGGAGGCATAATCCATACGACCTTCAGAGACTTGATACGGTACCGTACCTTGGCCAGTTCTTTATAGGTGTTCACACCCTTGTGGTCATTGGTACCGAGACTGATAACTACGGTCTTGGCTTCCAGTGGTGTTTTGCCCCACCGCTTGTTCCATTGCCAGGTGTTGAAGCCACCCTTGCTATACGATACGCACTCGGTCGGTGCGAACATCTTGGTACCTACGGCGATGGAGTCACCGATAATCAAACATTCAAGCATTTTGTAGCCTTTCTAGTTCATTGATGGCCCGTTGCAATGATTGCAATTCGGCACCCATATCCATTACACCGTGTGCGTCACGGTTCTGTAGGAATACCTCAGCCATGTCCCAGCACTTGGCTTCACGCCAACGGAGGTTGTCGATAGCTTCCTGTTCTTTACTCCGCATCCCAGTCCTCATACATCTCGGTAATGCCCCATTGTTCGTTCAAATCATCTGGGATATTGGATAGGTCATCGGGGTCGATATCAAACGACACCTCTTCGCCGTTGACATATTGACCAACGAAGGATGACTCGAAGTATTGGCCGTTGACGGTGAACCCCTGTTCCATGAGTTCATCATAGAAGGCACAAGGTGGTGACCATGCGGTCTCAAATCCCACACAAACTGCCTCTGGCATCAAACGGTCGATTACCTCGCCGTTCGAAATATCCCACTTGGTACCCCAAGATTCGACGGCATCATCCCAGCTCCATTCAGACAGAGGAACAAACGTCTGAAACAGATTGCCATCACGGACAGCCTGTTCAAACTTGTCAATCATTGTGGGGTCCGCATGTTCTACGGTAACAGTATTACTACACCAATTAGGCATCATATATCTCCATCTAAATCAATTTTTATACGTTCCACGGCTTCCCAGTTTGTGCTATCGACTATGTGTCCATACTCATCAAACTGCCACATACGATATTGCAGTTCCACCTTGACAATGCGCTCAATCCCGCTGTTATCTGTTTTGGTATACTCTACCACACGTATCTCCATCTTCTCAGGAAGAGGAATATTAAATGCCGGTGCGGTTGTTTTTACCCTAGGGTTTTTCAGCATGTTATCATTCATGCTGCTTTGTTCCAGTTTGCCATACGGGCGCGCTCACCAATCTCTTTCCGCACTTCTGGAAAACGTGCCATCATGGACAGAAGGGTGGATTCGTAGTATCCTGCTTTATAGGACATAAAAGACTCGGAGGGGACATTGGCACCCTCGATAAGAGCCGATAACAATTCGGCATCGGTCATTTCAGTAACATCATTCATAACAAAACTCCTCAATCAAAAAAATTACCAAGAGCCCAACGATAGTTGAGTATCGAACCATTTGCCATCCAGGCACCCTGTGGCAGGCTACCGAACGTCTTGTTGGCTTTTTCCATTGCTTCACCCATACGGGCTGCTTCAACGACAATCTTCTTACCGTTTGCTTCAAATTGATATTTCATAACGAATCACTTTCTTTTCACTGACTACTATCTAACAATAGCAGGATTTACCAGAATGTCAACCCCTAAATTAATAGAGGTTGCGAATATCTTCTATGTTGAAGAGGGCCTGACGGACGGCAATCTTAGCAATCGAAAACTGGTGCGTAGGAGCATCACTCGCTTTTGGGTAATATTCCATCAGAACGTTGTTCACGCAAGCGTTGATGTCACTGGAACCAATCTCTTCGGCGTCATCAAACATCCACAGGACATGCTCGGCTACAACACGGTCAAACTTCTCAACGTTTTCTAAAATATCAATCATAACGAATCACTTTCTCTCTTCTGACTACTATCTAACTATAGCAGATTCTGCGGTAATGTCAAGCAATCATTACACCACAGCAGGAAAGGCTTTCGCAGCAAGGGCAGCATCAGCCACTGGCATCGCCAGCACGGCTTCGTTGGCATAGAGCCGCATCAAACCATCAGGCTTCAAGAGCCAAACGGCTTTCTGAGGCTCAGGGTTGTTGTACCAGACCCGAACAGGGACATCATCAAGAACGACAACTAGGTTAAGGGCAGGCTGGGCAACTATCATTTCGAATCACTTTCTTCTCACTGACTACTTATTAAATATAGCAGATTCGCAAGGAAAGTCAAGCGGTATTTTACCTCTGAGGTATTTCCGCTAAGATTTCTTCATACATACCGTTCACCTCGGTCTCAGGTAGGAGTTCCAGTGACGCCTCAATCTGGCGAATGACAAATGCATCCACTTCCTTCTGGGTCATACCATCATAGATATCACCTGCAATGGCAGTAATCTTCATTTCTTGTGTAATCTCTGACATAAAAATATTCCTATATTGTTCTACCACATCACTCCATGTGATAGGGTTATTCGAATCATATGATGAGTCCACTGGGCGTAAAGACATCACCCACCGCTCGGTGTCACCCACCTTTATACCGTGATAGGTGGTGGTGTCCATGAGTAGTGGCCTATCGCTTGGGCATACTACGCAATCAACCTCTACCACCTCGAGGTCTGGGTATTGGGTGACCGCTGGTGTGCCATCCGCGTTCTCATACCACATAAGCCGCGAGGACTCGCAGCCTTGTAACGTATAGTTGATTGCATAGATATACCCACGGTCTGGTGGGAAGTAGTCCTTATGCACAGGAGGCATCAATTCCTGGCTACGTGGCTCTCGCACAAACACAAACGAGGTGCTTGTCATAGGCACAGGAAACTTGGCTAGCCACTCCTCATTGAATACATCCGCATTATTGATAATGAATAGTCTGTAGCCATTGGTGTCCACAAATGGTTGTAGGGACTGGCAATGCGCAATAGGATCTACCTTATATGCACCATCAAGTGATATATCCAGAACGTGGCTATGCTTCATCGGCTTTTGGCTTTTCGCTGTTGTTCAATAAAGTCTTTGGTGCCTACCCATGTGTAGGCTTTGTAACGAACAGAGTTGTCTGCGTGGTCCATCTGCTTGGTGAACACGATATGGCCATCGTCCATCATCTGCTGCGCCAATTTCGCTGCCATATCTTTTTTGATTGCCAATTCCAAATGATGGGGAGCAGATCCTGATGCCACTCTCAAATAATCAAGATCATGCTTAACGGTGAGGTCTAGCAGTTCTCCCGGTAGATTATAATCATACTTGATCGGAGCAGCACTGATGGTACCGTTAGAGAGGCTATCGACTGGTATTGAAATTTTATTCCAGTCAAGCGGCGCCTGCTTGAAACGGTCCTCATATGCACCATAAACAGCATTAATCAAACTATCCTCGTCCATTACTTGTCATCCCTCCAACGAACGAACCGCGGGAACCTCAGTGAATAGGTACCGTCTTGGTTCTGGGTTATTACATCACACAAGATTTCGGCTGTGCGACCAACGATTACTTCCTGTTGCTTCCAGAATAGGTCACGCTCGGTGTCACTAAAGCCACTACCCACGTTGACACTAATCTCCTTGCCATGGTCAACACCACGACACACCAGAGCGCCTAGGCGACCCTTGTTGCGACCAGTACCCTCTTCTAGTTCAATTACAGGCAAGTCTACCGTGATAGTAGGCTTCCACTTCATCCAGAAGGTGTTGCGCTTACATTCATACGGTGCTTCCATATCCTTAATCATGATGCCCTCAAAGCCGGCGGTTACCATCTCTGTGGCATACTCGTGGAGCTTGGTGCGGCCCTCTTCGGTGCTTAGGTCTACCACAATCTGGCTATCGACTCGCGTGACGTTAGGCATCGCATCGAATACCGGCTGCATATCAGATAGGACATCAAGGCGCTTGCGCAACTGGGCATTCCAGAAGCCACGCTTGAAGTCCTCAAGAGGCAGAATATCAAACACGTTGAACACGGTGTCCTGCGTCTGGACGTTCTCCTTGCGCTGTGCTTGGCGCATCAGGTCTTGGAAGGACTTGCCCATAATCTCACCGTCAAGCACGAAGCCACCCTTGATACGAAGGTAGGTGCGTATAGCATACACATTACTTAGGACCTGTTGTTCCACATGTGGGAAGTTATCGAATACCTTGCCGTTGCGGCTGTAGCAAGTGGCAGTATTGTCATCCGAAACGACTAGCAACACACGGGCACCATCCAGCTTAGGCTCAAGCCACTTGGTACCTACCATCTCTGGTCGACCCTCGCTGTTAGCAGCCAGCTGGCAACCAAAGGTGGGGATTACATATTCGGTACCCTTGCATACCTTATTGATAGTCCTATCACTAAAGCCTGCCCGCATATCGCGGCGCAGGATAGGAGCAAGGAACAGGTTCCACTCATCACTATCAAACTTGAGGGACATGCCAAGGATGGCATCACGGGCTGCATGACCAGTCAACTGTCGAGCGGACAACTTGGCAAGTAGTTCATCAAACTCCTCATACGGATTCGGTGCACCAGTGATACCATCGGTAGCTGGAATCTGCTTGACACCAAAGGTAATGTATGGGTTATAGCAGTTACGAATGCCATTCAGGAAGACATGGTCACCTGCGTCCAGCGCCCGCTTAAGGACATCTTCCTTATGCAGGCGACTATCGGACTCGGTAAGCTGCTTAATCCATTTATGCTTCATTAGGAAATACCAATCCAAATTGTTCAATCATTACGTCACGGACACCTTCACGGTCGACCGAATCTAGTGCAAGGTTCTCATAGCCAACGCGGTTGGCGTAAATGTCGAAGGCGTCAAGGATTTGACGCGAGGTCGCACCCATATCATACACACCACCTTCGGCGTAAAAATCACCAACATAGGCTAGGAAGTTACAAATCTCACGCACAACGCCTTGAATATTCATACCAACAGGTTCGACTCGCATAACAATCTCCTTTTTCACTTTATATTTTCATAATAGCAGATTCGCGTGGAATGTCAAGCATTATTTTTAGTCGGTAGGATACGGCAGGCGATGAGGCTGATTGACAAAATCGCGGGCAAAATCAAGGGCGCTTTCTGGCATATAGAATGACCGCGTATCTACCCATTCATCTTTCTCCCAATAGCGGACCATATATGAGGTACGCCACGGAGCAGTGGTGATTTTATTCTCCACTTCCTCTGACCACACGATTGCTGTGCGGTCTACTACGGACCACTCGTCAATGAAATCACCCCAATCACCGAGGCTCTGAATATATTCCAATGTTTCTTTAATGGTATACATAACTTCTCACTTTCTATAATTACTTATAGACGATTCGCGGGCAAATGTCAAGAAAATAAATGGTCCAATGTGACGGGTACAGCCTTCTCTGGCTTTTTTGAAAATACCATAATACTCTCGTCGGTATTGATATCTACCTTGGCGCTGGGTCTGGTTATATTCTTTAGCGTAATGGACTCTACATAATAGAAGCCAAGACTTTCTGCAATGGCTCTGGTATCAGCGCATAACTTATAATTCAGGAAGTCCTTGATGTTGATTAGCATCTTACCATCATCAATCAGATATTTTTTGATGTTTTCCAGAGTGGGTCTTAGATATGTATCTAGCCATTCCTGATATGTGGTACCAGGCTTAAATGACTGGTCACCAATTTTATAATCTTCTAGGCTGAAATACGGCGGACTACTAAATGCTACGCCGATGGTGTTTTCCCACTCAGGAACAAATGTTTGAGAACCATGACATCGCATGTCATACTTCGCAGATGTGCCATTCACTGTATTGTAATCAGTGGCCATTTGGTTGAGGCGTTCTACTAGCAGATTGTTAGGGTCAGTGCCATAATATTCCACTCGGTTTCTTAATGACGAAAGCATTCTAACGCCCCAACCACAAGAGAAGTCATAGTATTTACCGTTGATATTATACCTGAATAGGATATCGTCAACCGACTTAATTGGATAATTAGACGGCTTCATTGCAACACCACCGCCACTAAGCCGTAATGCGGCCTCAAAGTTCTCTATATCAGAGTTGGTCTTTGGATATACCTTGTCACTAGAAAGCACCCTACTCCAGAAGTATCGAATCAAATCCATAGATTCGAATACCTCTTCAATCGACCAACGCGGAGACTCCAGCTTTACTTTTGCCATGAGGTCTTTCACATAGTAATTGGTAATGGTACCTATGATAGTGCTGCCATCGTATACTGCTTTTAGGTTTTTCTTGACCAGTTCAAAATCAGGCTTTTCGTAATACGCAGCCTTCAATTGTAAGCACTTATCCTCTGGCAAATCATACCAGTGGTCGGTATGAAGTGTCTTGCCTAGATGGGTAATTTCATATTTTTTACCCATGTAATGGTCAAGCCTCTAAATTATCGAGGATGCGTTCAATTATTTGCTCGAAATCATCATCTGGATGAAGGCGAGTGTCAATCACGACATCATTATAGAGTTCGGTGACATACTCTTGGAGCAGTTGTCCATGGTTACCTGAGATACAATCGTAGATGTAGTCGAAAGGATCAGTGGTAGCGATTGTTTCGACGATTTGCTGTTCAACATTCATAATATAATTTCCTTTTTCTCTTACTATACCAATATACACGATTCGCAGGGAATGTCAAGCGGTTATTTCACAATTTTTCTAGCGGAATCTTTTCGATTTGAAAAGTCATTATTCATCACTGATTTTTTACCATGGCACAATTTACAAATAGTATCTACATTTTCGCAGACATTATTAAAATGATCGCCGTCTAAATGCTCTAAGTCTAATGCGTTGAGCATATCAAGATTTTTCCATGCCTCTGATGGAACAGGACATTTCCAGCCTAAGCGACCATCAACGTTCTCGCAAAATTCTTTTTTGTGAATAGTAATGCCAGCCATAGCGGAACCCACGAACCCAGAAACTCTAGCTTTATAACAAGTTCCGCATTCTGATTTAATAGACCAGTTTTTCCAATCTCTGACCATAACAGGTCGAATACAATTTGAGTTAACACAAGAAGGAAGAACATGACCTTCATCTAAAAATTTCTGCTTCATTTGTTGACCTAAATTCATAAATCACCTCTTAGTCAAGTATTATTAAGCCACCTTCTGATATGGCTTGTTCCAATGACCAGCATTTACGTTAACGTACCAACCGACACAAAAGTAGTCGATTTGAGCGTTGCTGGTGTCGTGATTGCCATCATTCATGGCATTCTTGATTTCTTCGAGGAAAGTCAGTTCTTTGCCTTGATAGCTATCAGCAAGCCAATACAGATTGACCTGGCTATAGCCACGGTCATTGTTGGCAAGGTCTAGAGGACCTGACTTGAGGTTGAGAACAAGGGTGCTGTAGTTGCGAACCGCAAGACTACCCTTCATGTTATACTTCTTGAGGATTGCCTTGACCTTAGGGGCAAGACGAGCCTTCTCACTTTGGTTCATATAAGCCATAACGAATCATTCCTTTCTCACTGACTACTTATTAAATATAGCAGATTCGTGAGGAAAGTCAAGCGTTATTTTTTGTAGGCAGCATCTTCCTTCTTGCCGATAGGATTACGGACTTCGGCCGATGCTATCTTGCGGATGTGCTTGTGAACCTGAGTGAGGCCATGCTCGTCGGCGTGGTCATTGTCCACAATGTGCATATGTTCTGCACCGAAATGCTTCTGGAAGTGGCCGATGTTGCCCTGCACTTGCTTGTGCATTCTCTCGACCTCATGGTGCGGCAGACTACGTTCGCGCTGGTCGTTGCGCTTCTTGGCTGTCTCTAGTGAGGTGTTTACGAATACCATGTGAGTATCGTAGCCTGCTTTACGTAGGCGTTCGGAGTGCTTTCTAATCTTCTCCGGGTCTTTACCAGTACCGTCAATAACTAGACCAAGGCGACCTTTAACGTAATGGTGTTCACGCTTATGAGTTAGTTCCTTAGCATGGTCACGAATCTCTTGACCCTTCTTGGAGTAGACATTTTCAGGAGTGGCTTTCAGGCCATGCTTCTTCATACCCTTCTCGAATAGGTCATCCGAGTTGACTTGCTTGAAGCCAAGACCATGTGTGGTCTTCTTGGATACATATGACTTACCTGAGCCAGGACCACCTGCTAGGAAGATAGCCTTACGTCTAGCTGGGTCATGGATACCCTCATCTAGGACTTCTTCTACGAGATTGATAAAATCGGCAAATGATAGCATAATAGACTCCTTATTGCGTCTATTTATATCTTATCTACTCTTTACTATATCGTAAATGTCAGCCCAGGTCTTAGCCCGAAAGCTGTCCAGAACATTCATGTTGTGTTCGTGATCGATTAGAATACCACGCAGACCAATCTTTAGACCGGCTTCAACGTTCTCTGGCTTATCTTCAATCCAGAACAGTCCGCTGTCCTTATATGGTGCAAGCGCATCGTCCTTATCAGCACCACATTCAAGGCAAATGACGCTTTCAATAGCATCACCAAAGAACTGCTTAAGGTTTGCTTCACGTGCCTTGACTGCCCATGGGTCCTTACTCAGGCTGGTTATGACACGGAACTGATAGCCTTGCTCCTCATACATACGCCGAACATAGTAGACGGCATCACGGAAGGGCTTTAGGAAGCCGATGGCTGCGCTCTCGTTGAACTCCCGCACCAGTTCCTTGCTCTTCTTCTTGTCGATACCGTACCGTTCGTTGATATGGTAGACATCGGTGCGAATTTCTTTGTAGCCCTTGAGTGCCATCCACTCGGTAAACGTGGTACTCCAGTCTAGTAAAACACCGTCACAGTCAGTCAAAATTAAACGCATCTAATCACTTTCTCTCTAAAGACTCATTTAAAAACGTTTGCAAGGTCATCTGCCAACTTATCGTTGTATGCTGTCTTCTGCGTTGCACACCACTTGTGGTAAAGACCGACTTCGCGACCATATGCTTCAATCTCCCAAGGAGCATCGAAATAGGCATCTTCCTTACCCTTGGGTTTCCATATCTGGCCCATCCACTTGCTGTAGATTTTGAGACCGCCGCGGGCAGCGACCGCATGACCAGTCTGGAGTTCGTTCTTGGCATGTTGCTTGACATGGACCATTTCGTGGCCAAGTACCTTAATCATCTCTTCGATGTTTTGGTTTTTTAGACCGATGGTGAACCACCGTGGGTTCTTGGTACCGTCCTCGTCAACGCACTCGCCCTCGAGGTCAAAGTTTTTCCAAACTTCGATATCAAGGGTGAGATTGCGGACCATGCGAGGGTCCATAAGTTGTGCTGCAAAAAACTCTGCGGCTTCAATCAGCTTGGCTTTCTCTTTGCGCTTGCCAATCATACCAGTAACTGAAATATCCATAATAACCTCTTTCGCTTATAGACTCACTATAAGCGATTCTCGACCAAATGTCAAGCTCTTATTTTTCGAATACAGAAAGTTTTTCCAGAAACACCTGCGCAACTCGATCATTCCACTCTCTCCCTGGATGCATTAGATCTCGCCCCGTCGCCCGCAGCTTCCAATCTATTACCTTCAATGCTTCTTCTGCTGGCATCTCCACCAGCGGAATGCCGATGCTATTGCAGATCGTCTGAACGCCCATCACATTTTTTAGTCGATTCAACTCAGAATTAGCAGGGTGCGACAACCAAACATCATAAAATCCCTGCAGCATTTCGACATGGTGGGCGTTCGTGTGCCGGGCATTGTTGGGTGTGTTGGGTGTAAGGTTGACAAGATGTTTATCCAACACCATTTCCATTCGCATGTTGCCCGGTGTCATCATCATGACATACTTCGGACGCAGTCGTGGAATCCAGTGGTGCGACAAACGAAAACATGTATCTGCACTACTCGCCCCCACACCGATATTGTATCTACGGAGTCCAAGGGTGTTCGCTACTTTATATGTCCAAGTATCCTCCAGTCGCATACCAATACCAATAGTAAGCGAACACCCGAGGAAAAGCACGGAGTTGTCTGGTTCGTAATTAAACTCTTCGGAGCGAAATCCATCTTTGTTGAATGTATACGAGATACTGTCTCGTGCCCATCTATTATTCTCTAAACGTTCCCGATTTAGAGGATTTGCCATGTTGCCATCAAACCGCTGCTCGGTGTCACTGCCACACCATGCAAAGGTTTTACCTGCATATTCATGAATTTTATACCAACTCTGGCCGTAACTATTACCCATTTAAATTTTCCGCATGTCAAGCGTTTTCTTCAAGCCATTCTATCTGGTGGTTGGCTACGGTAATGGAAATAATGTTGCCGGTATCGTCCTCAAGAGTCAGGTCCACCGCAGTAGAGTTTTCTCTAGTCTTGGCTTCATGAACAAAATAAATCTTACCAGCATGTTCCCAGCTGTCGTTGTCTATTCTACAGTTAGTTGCCATACAGGGCTGACCTGATATCCTTGTATGCTTGGTCTAGAATGGCCTTGATACGTGCCTTCTCCGATGGCATAGCACCCCTAACATCAATGTAAATATTGCAATTAAGAGTGCTTTCACCAGCCTCTTCTTCCATGTCGCTGGTGATATCGTTGTAAAATAGTTGTGTATTAATGTTCATTTTTATTCATTGCCTCCATAATTAGATTTACGCGATTTACAGCATCTAAAATGCCGATTGCTGAAACTAGAACAACACTACCAATCCACCATACTAAAAATGTAGGTTCACCGATATGTGTTCCGCTAATAAAAAATTTTGTCGCTGCAACAAATGCAGCCAAGACGAAGCCCTTGATACAATTATCAATAAACCACCGGGCTAATACCAAGTTCATAATATACTCCATTACAAATGTTTACGGATCATCTCCAAGGTAGAAGCGGCGTCTTGCTGCTTTTCTACATCCCGTAAAAACTTACCTATTATATGCCGCCAGTCACCCTTATCCATGACAGTGGTTAGAATATTCTTAGACAAGACTTGAAGGAGTGAGCCGAGGGCTATAAGGTCTTCCTCGTCGTCACAATACATGACAATTTCTTTGATATAATCATCAACGTCTTCCAGTAGAGAAACACGCTTTTCTTGGCGCTCTCTTGAGGTAAGCCTACGCTGAGGATCATATGGATGTTCAATCATATGCATATTTATTCAAAATATTCCTTGAGCCAATTGGCTACGTGAACGTGGGCTTCTTCGCTTGGGTGATCGTCCCATGGGCAGAGTAAATTCTTACCCATAGACTCAAATGTTTTGTTCTTGTCAAATAAGAAAATATTTGGGTCAAGTTCCAGATAGTCGATATATTCGTCCATGGTCTTACGAGAGGCAATGCGTCGAGTTTGAAGGCCACGCTTCAATGCGATGTCAATACAGGACTCGCGAAACCACATCTGGACACAGGTAATACCTAGAGAGTCACATAGATTTTTGATTGTAGCTACATGATACAAGGTCTTCAATAAATCCGAATGATACGAAGATAACTGTTCATAATATATTTTCAGAGCCTTTTTGGTTTCTTTTGGGATATCGTCAAAATCTGCCGATGAACCTCGCAATTGAAGTGCATCCACATTAAAAGGATATGGTTCATCCCGGTAGTCTGTAAACTCAAAACGAGAAGGATCGGACCAGACAATGATAACCCGTTCAGGCTTGTGCTGTAGAATATCAATGAAGGCACGGCGCGCAATTCGAGAGTTGGAAGAGCCTGGCGTTGCCATGTTCATTTCTTCCATTTTCCATGCATCAGCCAGTAGTTTAGAGAAACGCTTGGCTTCACACTTGGCATAGACCTCTTTCATGTTACCCGGTGCGTAACGCTCAATACCGATACCATATGCAAAACTGCAACCGTTTACGTATAACTTCATGTTTTTCTCCAGAATGGAACGAATGTTTCGCCCGTCCATTTTGATTGAGGGCACTTAGTATATAGCAGTTTCACTTTAGCTGGCATATAGCAATGGCAAATACTGCATGTATTGCCGTTTAAGTATTCACATTCCTGGCAAATTGCCAAACGTTTCTCTTGTTCTTCTTCACTTGCTATCATAATCGATTGCGTTTACAAATGAGAATTTCTGTCCTTCGGTCCAGTCTTTTAGATACTCATTGTCTTCGTCAAACTGGCGAAGATACTCCACATCATCAATCTCACGAGCGGTGGTGATCAATTCATCAACATGGTGTTGAGAAAACTCCGCAAGTTCTCCCACGTTCATGGTAACTTCATCCTTGGCGTCGGCCGCACTATTTGCTTCAATGACATATCGCATACGGAACATGGAAATTGTTTCAACAAGATACTTGGGCATTTAGAAATCCTTTCTTAAAATTAACTTCTAGCATACTTTTATAGTTTCCGTCAAGACATTTTAAAACATAATCACAAAAAATCTTGTGGTTGTCTTCTGATATATGATTAGGTCTAGCATCAAAAATTCTATTTCTAGAGTATTCACCCTCTGTTGCGAATTCCTCGTGGCTAATCTGCCTCATATAACCGTCTAAGTGAAAATTATATGGTCTAGTAAAATCGGAAGACCGAGCTTCATCGAAGGCATTAATCAAAAGTTTTTTGTTACTCAGACCGTCGAGGGCTTCCCGTATCAAATTTACGTGTGACTTATGCAACTCAGGATTATAGAACTGAAACCAAGTTTCATAAAAACTTTTATGCTCATCATAATGTTTTTTCAGTGACGGCGGAAACTCAACATTCTCAAATGAGAAGCCCTTAGTCGAAAACAGTTGTAATATGGCGGAAGATGATGCATCAAAATCTGGATGTACCAGAGGAGAACGTCCGCTAGAAGTGACAACAAAAATAATAATATCTTCGGCAGAATATGAATCATTTAGATATTCATAATATTTCACTGCGGCATAGTTCAATGAACTGCCTCGCAGGGCATAGTTGTTAATACCCAAGCCCAAAGTTTTAGCAGTCTCTTTCCACCAAATATATTTACCGTCGGTATCTGTATATTCGGCACAAAAACTATCACCGAACAATACTAAGTTAGCCATCGATACGTCCAAGGCGATGTAATAGATTCGAGATAACCGCTACATCTGGATGAGGTTCTCGTTCGCTATATCCCTCTACTCTCATAATGTCGAGTAGATACGAATGCAATGCCCGCTTGATAACGGGAATATCAGTGGGAGCAAATGCGCCGCCCTTAGCTTCTTTTACCATTGTCAATCTTCCTTAAAAAGGTCAGTCTTAAATTTAACGGAACTTAATGGTGAATAATTATACTGCAAACACTCATACATATAATCGGCTAGAATATAATGGTTATCTTCATGGAGATGGTTAGGTCTAGCATCCCAACTGCCCAGCTTACCCGTTCTGGTTTTTATCTTACCTCTGAAATGCTCGCCACTTTTCCCACTTATATGCTCATTCTCACTAGCAACCATTAGATTGCCACATGGATGGCATTCGGGACGATTATTATCATTAGTTGGGTCAGAATCCTCGAATGCAGATAGTACCAATTTCTTATTAGGTAAAGAGTTTACTGCTTTTGCAATAAAGTAACACTGGGACTTATGAATAGCAGGATTGAAAAACTTTAGCCAGGTCTTGTAGTATTCTTCATGTTCTTTGAAGTGTTCAGTAACAAATGGATTATCTAGTTTTTCCAATAGTTCGTCATCACCCACGATGAATTTATATAGTGTCGACCAGGATGGATAATATGCATCGTGGACTATAGGTGCCCGGTAGCAAGATGTCAGGACAACAACTATGATATCCGTTTCTTGGTAATCATTCTCCAGATAGTCGAATAATTTAGTAGAAGTGTATTCTAGATTGGTGGCGGCCAGCGAATAGTATTTCACGGGCACACCAAATTTAGAAGACAGAAGTTTTGGCCAAGTTATTTCTTGGGCCCTTCGGTCTGCAAAACTATCACCAAAAACTACCAATCTAGACATTAATCCCATAGTCCTCTAAAGTAAACACCAAACAGACGGGTGCCATTGTCAATACGCTTGTTATGTGCCTTCCATCCCTCAACATTGAGGATACCATTTTTGAAGTAAATATCATCGTTGCCATCTTCCACCATCTGTTCAAATGCCCAGATCATTTCATCCATAACCCAGTCCCAACGCTTGTGCCAATTGCTGTCAGTTTCAAACTCATGTCCTGGATCTTCGGAGGCAGCAAAGCGAAGTTCTTCTGGAACATCTTCATCTGCCACGGCAGGTGAACCATGCTTGGTTGCCTTGAGTTGCTTTAACATGGGAAGAATAATCAGAGCAAGAGTGTCGTCCATACTCCATGTATCATATGGGTCGATGCGAATCTCGACTTTTCTCTTATTGAAAAAATATGCGGATATTTCGGTAATTGGTGTATGCTTATCCAACCATTCCCCTAATGCAAAAACTGCATCATCGTCCTTGTCTTTCCAGAACAGAATCTTTTCTGCGATCTGGTATGGACCAATCCAACGGCGATAAGGAGCAATGTTGATTTTCATCTTACTTTCCGATTGTGTCCAGATAATGGTCATGTCCCCAATCAAGCGGGAAATCCATATCATTAATTGATTTCACAATCTTGGTGATACCATATACTGCTAGTGCAGCGATGCCGAAAACCGCAACATATGGAATGGCTTCGATTGCCTTTTCTTTTAGGTCATCCTTGGTCATCTGTAATTCCTATATTTGCTAATTGCTTTGGTGTTGCATACCACTTGAGAAGGAGTTCCAGAGCATCAATGCGCTTCTGAATTTCGATATCATCTGCTTCTTGGTCATCCCAAACAAACACATGATTATTTGCACCTATATCGTTGAGGAATGCCTCACGAGTTCGGATAAGTTCATTTACAACCATTGTATCAAATTGTTCAATATCAAGTTCTACAGTAATCTTAGTCATCTTCAAATTCCCTTTATACCTACTGTTTCATCCCATACTTTCTTTCGTAGATCAGTATTGGATTCAATCACCTTCTTATAACGATTAAAAGACCCATCCGCCTCGACTACCATAATTTCGTCAAGATTTTGTGCCATCACACGCGACATACCCTCTGCGACGATACATTCGTGTTCACGCAATTTGCGCATCACCGCATTGGCAATGCCAAATTTGTTGCGACCAGAGTCGAGAGCATCTTGCGCTGCCTCTGCGCAATCATTGTAAACTTCATCAGGAAGTGACCACGAGATATCCATAGCATTTCCGAAATCGCCTACGCGACGGAGATACTCTTGACCACCATCAACTGCAACTGCACCACATGTGCATTCTACAAAGTCATGCCGATGCTTGGAGACAATCTTATCTCCACAACTCAGACATAACACGGTATTCTCAATAATCATTCTGCTATCACCTTTTCATGTACCGCAACAATATGCTTACACTTGTTGTGGAAATTATAACCCATACAATTACAAACCCAGCCATTGGAAGTCAATGTGGTATCATACTGCTTACCTTTAGAATTTATATAAGGCCATGTGAAGCCATTTAGAAAATGACTTTCACCGTAATTCATACCAGGTAATTGGACGGGTGTGCGAAAAGCACTTACACCAGCAGGAAGAATCATTAGTTCAACTTTCCATCATAAGTTCGCAGCCAAGGCTGACCAAAGACATACTTGGCTTCTAGGTCATCAGCCACACCGTGCCAATACGCTTGAAACCATTCACTCTTAGCTTTATACGCTATTTCTCGGCATTTGTCAATAGATTTAAATATCTTTGCGTAATTAGTCATTTTCTTTTTTCGCCTTATACAACATGACATTCGCTTCTGCAAACATCAACTCGGTGATGTCCCAGTTAAACGTATCTTCTCGGTCAGGCTGATAGCAAATCACCTTCTTGATACCGCGCTGGATGATACTCTTGGCACACTCATTACACGGCATAAGCGGCACATACATCGTGCAACCCTCAACCGACATGGGAGAGTTGTCTAGTGCATTGCGCTCGGCATGAGCCACAAACAAGTGCTTTGTGGGGCGGTCTTCATAGCGTTTTGCTAGGTCCTTGACACCACGCGGAAAGCCATTGTAGCCAATAGAGATAATGCGATTGCGGTCATCTACAATCACTGCGCCCAACTTGGTGCGAGGATCATACGACCATTCACCGATATGCTCGGCCAAGTCAAGAAATCTCTGGCACCATTTGGACATTCAACTGAAACTCCAAATCACAGTTATCATGGCAATCAAAATCAGAATACCAAAACATCCTGATGCGGACAGGCCATCCCACATTGCCCGTTGACGAGGATGATTAGTCATAATCAACACCTTCATCTTGCTTGCGACCCATATAGTGGTCGTCGCTTACGCAATGAAACTGTGCCTGGAGTCTGCTATTGATAATGGTGCGAGTGACATCGCCCGCGAATTGTTCACATTGCTCCTTAGAGGCAGTCTCGTAGACATCCTTAGCCACAAATTCGCCCTCAGCGGTGAACAAAAATACTATAAGCCAATAACTCATTTCACAACTCCATACAGAAGGATGGCGGTAATGAAACCATTAACTACCATCAAAGGCTTATCATTCATCTTGAAAGCAGCGTAGCCCCAAGCGGCGGCACCGATGACCGATAGGATAAGGTCTACCTGGTGAAACTCAAATGCCCGACAAGTGGCAGCAAGGATGACACACGCGGTACCGAACCATTTAATAATCTCAAGCATATTTTTCTTCTTCCAACATAAGTGCAATACCAGCGATGAACATCATCATACCAAAAGCGGCTTGCAAAGCAAAACGAAGAAAACTGGCATCTTCAGGAACACACATCACAAACAGACCGGCAAAAATCAAGGCATACTTCATAACGAATCACTTTCTCTTCTCAGCTTATAATCTACTATAGCATATTCTGAGGAAATGTCAAGCGGTAATTTCATCAAACCCGCAAGAAGCGCAACGGAACAGTTTTCCGTCAACTTCAAGGATATCGCCAACCGACATCGAGGAGCAGGGAGCGAGTTTGAAAATATCTTCGAAGTATATGCTTTCTTCCCAGAGATTCATTGCTTCGAATGCATTTTCCATATTGTCGGTATCAACGTTAGCAACGTGAGTGTAATATTGGAAGTTTTCTGCTTTGAAAGTGCGTTCGAAACTACGGTCGAAATACGCCTTGATGCGGTCACTGGTTTCGCCGTTATTTACAGCCGCGATTTCAGCATCGGTCAGTTGAATTTGGTACACCTTAATCATAACGAATCACTTTCTCTTTTCTGTCTACTATTACATCCTAGCAGATTCGCAGGAAAAGTCAAGTGCTAATTTACCAGTGGTGAATGACATTTGCTACGAGAAAAATGTTTGCGATAATGGCCTGACAAATCAGAAAGGTCCGAATCCATGCTATCTTGTCGGATTCGCTATTACACGGAGAGGCTTTTTCACCTAAGGCTTTTGACCATATTCGCCACATTATCCTATTAACGAGCCCCCGGCTTTTTTTCTGGCCTTGTTAACGGCTTCCCTGGTCTTAACGTCTCTAATGGACCTAGAGCCATATTTTTCTGCGACCGGGGTGTTAGGGTTCTGTTCTGCAACTCGGCTCATAACTTCCTTGAAGTGGTCTGGCACCTTGCCACCACCATCTGAGCCAGAAGAGTGTAGAAAGTTAATCTGCTTATAGAGAATGACAACATTGCCATCAGCGGTTAGGGTCTTCATATCATCGTATGACATGCTGGCTTCCCACTCTTCGCCCGTCTCATTATTTCTTAGATCGTATACTGGCATATTACCCTCTTTTTTGGTAGGCACGGCGGGACTCGAACCCGCAAGGTTTCCCGACGAATTTTAAGTCCGTTGCGTTTACCAATTTCGCCACGCGCCCAAATTCTGACCCCAGGTGGTGTCAGTCATTTCGTAGTAGACATAGTTATCAACTAACGTCTTATTTAGACCCAGCGAAACAAGCCAATCGGAGTAGGTTGATTTACTATCACTCATCATTTTTCTGACTTGCCGGTGTATGCCGTGTGTAGGACTGTTTACATTCAAACAAAATTGTATTTGGTCGTTCACATATTCATCCACGTTACCTTCAATGCTCAAATGATCCAATGCGCTGCATACAATATGCTCTGGTGAATCTAAAAGGTCATCGTCTACAAAAAAGTAATAATAATGCCATTCTGCCATTGGAATGACACCTTCTTCCTGCATGAAAAGATATTCAAACAGAGGATGTTCTACCGCAGTCTTTACATAAGACGTTGTAGCAGCAAACGGAGCCTCAAGCACACCGGGATGTCTTTTAGGTTCAATCATACCTGTTTTACTGGCAATAAAATCTGTCCATTTTCTAGGCAGATACATTTCACTTCGTTCTTCTGGATTGATGTATTTGCCATTACCATGTTTAAATGGCCAATTATCTAAATCGGTAGGACGAACAAAAATATTCTTGGAGTCTAATACAAGTACCGTATCATCAAGAGACTTGGCGGCTGTGGCTAACTTCAACATTTGTTGTCTACGCCACCCAAGGGTGAACGGAGGAGTAAACTCTAGGTCAGGGCGCTTAGAGAATGCTAGATTTAGTTTGTGTCGTGTGTAATATGGAGATAACAGACTATACCATTCTTCGGGAGTTAAAGATTCATCTTCAACTGTAATCCAATGACGGCACGGCTTTTCAATAAACTTATCAATTGAATGTGCTTGTAGAAGAAGGTCTTGAATGTCCCTCTCACAAGCGATTGTAACTAAATCCACAATTATCTCCTAATGGGGTGAATGACGGGACTCGAACCCGCGACATTCGGCATCACAAGCCGACACTCTAACCAACTGAGCTACATCCACCATACTTAGTAATACTTATAACTGGCGGAACATCAGGGAGTCGAACCCTGTATACCCTTTAGGGGTATTACGCATTAGCAGTGCGTTGCATTACCGTCCTGCCCATGTTCCTAAAATTGGTAGCCCGAACGGGTTTCGATCCCGCTTCTCCGCCTTGAAAGGGCGGTGTCCTAGCCACTAGACGACCGGGCCATTTGGAGCGGAAGAGCGGATTCGAACCGCCGACCATCTCGTTGGCAACGAGAAGCTCTACCACTGAGCTACTTCCGCA
>Ga0102897_1000127_pt1 | contig 24475 bp, 15 predicted proteins | sample Colrivmet1554B02_FD_78453 | JGI IMG/M metagenome (GOLD analysis project Ga0102897, IMG submission 78453) | Estuarine microbial communities from the Columbia River estuary - metaG 1554B-02 | ecosystem: Environmental > Aquatic > Marine > Intertidal zone > Estuary | place: USA: Columbia River...
AAAATAACTGGCATTACCTTGGGAGCGACGGGAGCGATTCTCTTGACTTTGAAAGCATCCACACATATGGGCGATTCACGTTTGGGCGATTTATTCCTCTTCCTGAACGCATTGAGCTACGCGATTTACTTGGTACTGGCGAAACCACTGATGAAAAAATATAGTCCGATACAAGTCATCACGTGGGTCTTTACCTTTGGCTTGTTTTTCGTCCTTTTATTCCCTCCTACCTTGAGCGAACTAGGTCAAACGAATTTTCAGCGGATTCCGACAGAAATTTGGTGGAAAATTACGTACGTCGTGATTGGTGTGACTTTTCTCACGTACTTACTCACCATCTTCGGATTGAAATACCTAAGTGCAACGATTTCCAGCGCCTACATTTACACACAACCCGTCATGGTGCTGTTGTTTACCTTTTTATTTGCGATCATCGGCTGGTCCGAGGATTACCGAAGTACCATTACCTCTGAAAAGATTCTGTATATGTTCGTTATCTTTACCGGTGTTTACTTGACGTCTAAATCAACCTCCAAAAAATGAAAAACCTTCTTTTTTGCCTCATTTTAATGAGTGTTTCCATCAGTTGGGGACAAAATAAAATCATCGACCACACAGCATATCCCGAATGGAAACGTTTGGAAAAACAACAGTTTAGTCAAAATGACGAATGGCTGACCTACGAAATCAATCCACTGACAGGCGATGGCTATTTGCACTGGTATCAGAGCGCAACAGGGAAACACGATTCCCTGAAACGAGCGAAGGACGCACAATTGGATCCAAACGGACAATTCATCGCATGGAAAGTCGTTCCGGGATTTGACACGCTACGCAACTGTGAATTGAACAAAGTCGATAAGAAAAAATGGCCGAAGGATAGTTTGTACATCTATTTGACAACAAACGATTCCCTGATTAAAATCCCAAAACTGAAATCTTTTCAGGTGACGGAGGATGCATCTGTCTTGGCATATTTATCGGAAGTGAGTCCAAAACCAGCGCCGGAAATCAAAAAGAATTGGCTGCAAAAACATGGATTCCAAAAGGAAAAGAAACCCGTGGAAAAACCCAAAAGTGATGGACATCAACTCACACTGTGGACCACAACGAACTCCTGGAAGCAAGCGAATGTGACGAAATATTCCCTGCCGAAAAATGGGAAATACGTGGCGATTGTCACGCAGCAAAAACTGAAAAACGATTCTTCTCAAGTGCGCATTTATGAGGTTGCCACGCAAAAACTGATCAAAGAATTTGACCGAAATACCGCGTGTGAAACACCGGTGTGGAACGAAGAAGGAACTCGTTTAGCGTTTTTCGCTAGTATGGACACCAACAAAGTGAAGCAATTTGAATTGAATGTCTTTGACCTAATTTCCAATAAATCGTGGGTTTTTGGCGACACACTGACACGTGATTTCGATACCTTGAAAGGCGTTTCCGAAAACCGCACACCTATTTTCACACAGGACAATCGCTTTTTGTTCTTTGGCGTCACAGACCGCGTGAAGGCAGAAGTGAAAGATAGTTTATTGGAATCGGAAAAAGTGAAAGTGGACATCTGGCATTACCAAGATCAAGAACTTCAAGCACAGCAATTGGTGCAATTGAATCAAGCGAAAAAACGCAGCGATTTGTACGTCTTTCGCTTTGACAATGAGAAAATCCTTCCACTCAGCAACGACACGTTGAGCGTGCGTGCTTCGGATCAGGAACTTGGAGCTTACGTCTTAAGAACCAGCAACGAAGCTTACGCCATTCAACAACAATGGAAATCCCCCGGATTGGAAGACGTCTACCGTATTTCTTTAATCGATGGCTCGATAGAAATCCTCATAAAAGGACTGGCTTATCCTGGGATTCTTTCTCCAAAAGGAAATTACTTCACGTATTTCAATCCAGCGAAAAATCAACACGTCCTGTTAGATATCGCCGCGAAATCGGTTGCGTACATGAACGCGAATCGCAAGGACATCACCTGGAATGAAGACCTCAACGGTCAACCGATGGAAGCAGGTCCAGAAGGATGGATTGGCTTCGATCGCAGCGAAGACCACGTGTATTTCAAGTCCCGCTACGACCTGTGGGATTATCAAATCAGCACACAGAACTTACAGTCCCTGACCAATGAATGGGCAACGAAAAACAAGGTCCGCATGGATTTAGTGCAATGGGAATCCGACAGCATGTACATCGATCTCCGTGATTGCTACGCGAAAAGCTTTGAACTGTCCACCAAAAAAGAAGGACTTCATCACTTCGATGCGAGTCAAGCAAATGGTTTGCGTCAAATCATTCAAATTCCAGCACGCATTTCCTTGATCGAACGTTCCCCCAATAAAAACCACTATTTTTTCCGTTGGATGACGGTTTCTCATTACCCAGAATTGGAATTGTGGAACGATCAATATCAGCCAGAAGGAGTCTTGTCGGTGACGAATCCACAACAAGCGAACTACAATTGGGCGACAAGTGAAATCGTGAAATGGAAAGCCTACGACGGACAAAACCTCGAAGGAATCCTCTACAAACCTGCTGATTACGATGCGACGAAAAAGTATCCACTCATTCTTTACTACTACGAATTGAATTCGGATAACCTACACAACTACCAAGGACCACGTCCTTCAGCAAGTACGATTAATCCAACGGAATACGCTTCCGCAGGATATTTTGTCTTCATTCCAGACATTCGTTATGAGATTGGACATCCTGCCAAATCGGCATATAATTGCATCATGAGCGCAACAGATCAGCTCTTGAAACAGTTTCCAATCGATTCCACACGCATGGGCTTGCAAGGACAAAGTTGGGGTGGATATCAAACCGCTCAACTCGTAACCATGACCAAACGATATGCGGCAGCCATGGCTGGAGCACCTGTTGGAAATATGATTTCTGCGTATGGCGGCATCCGTTGGGGATCCGGATTGAACCGCCAATTCCAATATGAGTCCACGCAAAGCCGCATCGGAAAAACGATTTGGGATGCACAAGCCTTGTACATCGAGAATTCACCTTTGTTTCATTTGCCGAATGTCACTACGCCATTGTTGATCATGGCCAATGACCGCGACGGAGCGGTTCCATGGTACCAGGGACTCGAATTGTACAACGGAATGAGACGCCTTGGAAAACCATGTTGGATGTTGAACTACAACGATGACGACCACAACCTGACCAAACTTCCGTACAAAATCGATTTAAGCATCCGCATGCGTCAATTCTTTGACCATTACCTCCAAGGTAAACCAGCACCACTTTGGTTAAAAGAAGGTATTCCAGCCATCGACAAAGGACAAAAGTTTGGGTATGAAACAGAGTAAAATCTGGTACTCCTTGACGCTTGCTGTCCTGTTGGGCATCACGATTTTGAGTTTAATGCCACCGAAATCCGGTGTGGAAATTCAGAGCAACGACAAAATCAATCACTTTGTCGCGTATGCTGTGTTGAGCTTTTGTAGCCTAACATCCGCACAAGGGAAGCGTTTTTGGCGCATCCTAATTCTCTGTGTATCGTATGGAATCTTTATGGAATTCGCACAGGGCTTCGTTCCAGGACGCGAACAATCCGTGTTGGACGCATTGGCAAATACCTTGGGTGTCGGAATCGGTTGGCTGATGTTCCGTTTGATAAATCGATCAAAAAGCAGGGTCTAAACTACTGTTCCGAAGGATTCTTCGGCGGAGTACTCGGTGTTTTCTTGAATTCGTAGGTCACGATGATTTCGCTGGAAATGTTTCGCGATTCCTCCAATTTGCGCAGCTCCTCTTCCTCCTGTAAACGGAGTTTTTCGAGGTACATTCCTTCTAAATCTGGCGGTTCAATGCCAAGTTCTTTTTCGATTTCATATTGGTATTTTGGACGCTGGGGTCCTAATTTGCGGTAATAAAAGGCCAAAAACACTCCGATAATCATTCCACTGAGATGTCCTTCCCAAGAGATGCGCTCTTTGGTTGGAAATATTCCCCAAATCATGGAGCCGTACAAAAAGACGATAAACAAGGCCAAGGCTTGCAAGGGTAAGTATTTTCTTAGTACTCCAGAGGTAAAAAGGAAAGCAGCCAGACTGTAAATCACCCCGCTCATGCCAATGTGGTGTGCTCCGTTATTCGCACCAAAGATCCAAAGGAAAAGTCCGGTCAAAAACCAGCTAAACAAAAAGACTTTCAGCGCAATTTCTTTGTAGGAATAAAACAACAAGGTCATCAACAAGAAAGCGGGAACTGAATTATTCAAAATGTGTTTCACATCCGAATGTGCGTGAATCCAAGGCATAAAGAGGATTCCTTTCAAGCCAGAAAGCTGTTTTGGAACGACTCCGAGTCGATGAAAATCGTAGATAAAGAGAAAATCCGCCCAATAAATCAACCACATGATGAGCAACGCCACCAAAGCAGGTGGAATGGCATTTCTCAAATGAGATTCAAAGGGTGGCGTTTGTTGCATCGTCCACCAAATGTCAAAAGATATGCCTAGTTGAAAATACTGACAGACTGTCCTAAAAATAAAGGCCCTGTTTTTAACAATCCCTTATCTTTGTAACATGGAGGAAATTAAAAACAAGGTCAAGGAAAGTAGTCTTATTCAGATGGACTTGGCGGATTTCAAACCGAAAGAAAAAATCGTGGGTCTCGACTTGGCTGCACAGCTTTGGCAGGGATTGGTTCTGAAAGAAAAAGACTTTCGATCGTGGATTAAAACAGAAGCTTGGGAACAATTTGACGGTCAAGCTGTCTACATACATTGCTCCGCGGATGCAATTATTCCTACCTGGGCATACATGTTGGTAGCTTCCGCGCTACATACACACGCTGCGTATGTTGTTGTTGGATCACAGCTAGAACTCGAAAAAGCGCTCATCCGAAGAAACATGGAACAACTCGATTTAGGTCCATTTCAAGACGGAAAAGTCATCATCAAAGGATGTAGTGACATTTCTTGTCCGGAATATGCTATGGCAACACTTGTTCAAAAACTACAAACAACCGTTCAGTCCATCATGTATGGCGAACCTTGTTCTACTGTTCCCATTTACAAACGCAAATAACATGAAAATAAAAGCTTGGTTAAACGCTGCACGGTTGCGAACATTGCCGCTTTCCGTTTCTGGAATCATCATGGGGTCAGGACTCGCAGCTGCTTTAGGAAAATGGGATGGACTCATTTTTTCCCTAGCAATGCTTACCACCATTGGATTTCAAGTTGTTTCCAATTTCGCCAACGATTTAGGTGATAGTCAAAAAGGAACGGACAATGAACACCGCGTTGGACCAAAACGAACCATTCAAGCAGGACTACTTTCCCAAAAAGAAATGAAAATCGGAATTTTCATCACCGTCTTGATTTCGATTCTATCCGCTATCTCCCTCATCTACATCAGCGCAGAAAATTTAAGCTCACAAGCCTTGTTTATTTACTTGGTCCTAGCCGGATTGTGTATCCTCGCAGCCATCACGTACACTGTTGGAAAAAATGCCTACGGATACCGTGGACTTGGCGACCTGATGGTCTTTATTTTCTTTGGATTGGTAAGTGTATTGGGGGTTTTTCAATTGTATGGTTTAGGCTTTGAGTGGTTGGCATTGTTTCCAGCAATCACCATCGGACTTTGGAGTACTGCGGTTTTGAACTTGAACAACCTGCGGGACATTGAAAACGACCGGAAATCAGCGAAAAAGACCATGATTGTCAAGTTAGGCTTCAAAAAAGGAAAAATCTACCATGCTTTTTTAATTGTTGGTGGCGCATTGACCATCTGGACAACCGTTTATTTTTTGGCTAGAATCTCGATGAATCCGTTCTTATTCCTGTCCTTGATTCCGAGCATTTTGTTGTTTATTCACTTGAAGAAAGTATTTTTAACCACCAATCCATCAAGCCTAGATCCAGAACTAAAGAAGGTCGCCTTGTTGACTTTTTTCACTTCCGTGATCTTTGCTATTGCATTGAATTATTAAATTTATTTCCAGGAGAAAATTGTCCTATTTTGGTAGATTAATTTCCTTAAATTTGCATCACTTTTTAAAAGATATAGAACATGAATATTTTGGTTTGCATCAGTAAAGCTCCAGATACCACTTCTAAAATTGCGTTTACAAACAACAGTACGCAGTTCGATGAAAATGGAGTTCAATTTATTGTTAATCCTTACGATGAGTGGTATGCACTTGTTCGTGCACTTGAGTTAAAAGAAACGATTGGCGGAAATGTAACCATCGTTACGGTTGGAACAGCTACAGATGAAGCCATTATCCGTAAAGCGTTAGCGATTGGTGCGGACGAAGCCGTACGTATCGATGCAGATCCAAAAGACGCCTATTTCGTTGCCATGCAGATTTCTTCTTACGCGAAAGCAAAAGGATTCGATTTAGTGATGACCGGTAAAGAAACCATCAATTACAATGGTTCTCAAGTGGGTGGAATGATTGCCGAAGCAATGGACCTTCCATTTGTTTCTTTGGCGACTAAATTAGATGCGAACGGAACAAAATTGACCTTAGAACGTGAAATCGTTGGAGGTGTTCAAGTTGTAGAAGTACAAACTCCCGCAGTAATCTCTTGTGCTAAAGGAATGGCAGAACAACGCATTCCAAACATGCGCGGAATCATGGCGGCTAGAACGAAACCGTTAACCGTTATTCCTGCTGAAGCAGTAGAAGATTTGACAAGCTATGTAACTTATAGCATGCCGAATGCGAAGTCTTCCGTGAAGATGATCGATCCTTCGAACATGGATGAGCTTGTCGCTCTATTACACAATGAAGCTAAAGTAATTTAAGAAAAGACACATGGTACTCGTATATATCAATTCAACAACTGGATTATCCAAAGCAGCTTTGGAAACAGTGACTTACGGTAAAAAATTAAGTGGCGATGTGACAGTGATCACAAACGGTTCCGCTTCAAATGAGCAATTAGCTCAACTTGGTGAATACGGCGCGTCAAAAGTATTGGTTGACCGTTCTGTGGATGGAGAAGACCCACAACAACTCGCGCGTTTAGTAGCGGCTGTCGCAGATCAAGTTTCTGCTTCAACGGTTATTTTCTCACATGATATTTATGGAAAAGCTGTCGCTCCAAGACTTTCTGTTCGCATGAAAGCTGGATTGGTAGCTGGCGCAATCGCTGTTCCGGAAGCAGATGGTTCTGTGAAAGTGAATGTCTTCTCTGGAAAAGCAGTTGGATTCGTGAAAGTAGCGAGCGCAAAACAAATTATTTCCTTGTTGCCAAACAGCATCCAACCTGAAAAAACAGGAAGCGCATGTTCCGTGGAAGAAACAAGTGGATTAGCTGGAGCATCAGCGATTAGCGTACTAGAAACGAAAAAACCAGAAGGAAACATTCCATTGCCAGAAGCTGAATTAGTCGTTTCTGCAGGACGTGGATTGAAAGGTCCAGAAAACTGGGGAATGATCGAAGAATTGGCAACAGCACTTGGCGCAGCAACAGCTTGTTCTCGTCCAGTAGCAGACATCGGTTGGAGACCTCACCACGAACATGTGGGTCAAACAGGTGTTGCTATTCGTCCAAACTTATACATTGCAGTCGGAATCTCCGGAGCAATTCAACACCTAGCAGGTGTAAACGGTTCCAAAGTGATTGTTGTCGTGAATACAGACACCGAAGCGCCATTTTTCAAAGCAGCAGATTACGGTGTAGTTGGTGATGCGTTTGAAGTGATTCCACGCTTAACGGAAGCAGTGAAACGTTTCAAAGCAACTCAACATTAATCCGTATCTTCGTTAGAAACAAGAGTTATGCAGAAAATCAAGTTGGAAATAACAGGAATTGAATATAGCCGAACGCAGTCCGGTTCTTACGTCCTGACCCTTCTTGAGGTCGCAGGGAAACGAAAATTACCCATCGTCATTGGCGGATTCGAGGCACAAGCAATTGCAGTGGAATTAGAGAAAATGGTTCCCTCTCGTCCCCTCACCCACGATTTATTCAAATCTTTTTGTAAATCCTTTGGGGTTAACGTAAAGGAAATACTCATCTATAAATTTTTCGAAGGCGTCTTCTATTCGAAATTGATTTGTGAAAAAGACGGGCAACAAACGGAAATCGATAGCCGAACATCCGATGCGATTGCTATTGGGGTTCGTTTTAATGCTCCTATTTACACCCTTGGAATCATTTTAGACGAAGTTGGCGGAGCTGAAAATGCTACCGACGACACATTTGACTTTGACGAGGATGAAGAAGAAGATAACGTTTTTGCAACAGAAGGAAACGAGTGGAAGGATGTCAGTGAAGATGAACTTTCTCATCAACTGTCGGAGGCGATTGACAATGAAGATTATGAACTAGCCTCTAAAATACGTGATGAAATCAAACGACGCGGTTAATACCTCCATTTCGACAATCAAGTACAAATTAACAGCGATGAGCTTCTTACAGTTCTTCGTCTGGGGAGCTTGGTTAACAACCATTGGAACTTATTGTACTGTTGGAAAAGGTTGGACCTTCGGACAATTCGGAGCGATTTTTTCTACTTTAGCCTTGTCTTCAATCCTCATGCCTTCCATCATCGGAATCATTGCAGACAAATGGATGCGCGCCGAACGCCTGTATGGCTTATTGCACATTTGCTACGGAAGCATTTTGTTGCTCATCCCAAACCTTACCTTCGTTCAAGAAAACGTTCCTTTCTTCTCAAGCATGCCGGAATACGATGTCCTGTATTGGGTGATTTTCGCTGGAATGATTTGCTACATGCCAACCATTTCTTTGTCAAACTCCGTTTCCTACCGCATTCTAAACATGTTCAACGGGAACGTTGTCAAGGATTTTCCTTCCATTCGCGTTTGGGGAACTGTTGGCTTCATCGCTGCCATGTGGACCACAAACTTGACCGGAAGCAAAGACAATTCCATGCAGTTTGTGATTGCGGGTGTGAGCGCCATCCTACTTGGACTCTACGCCTTTACCCTACCTGCGTGTTCACCTGAAGGAAAAAGCGCTGAGAAAAAATCCTTGGTTTCCATGCTCGGACTAGATGCTTTTCGATTATTTGGTTCGTACAAAATGGCCTTGTTTTTCGTGTTTTCGATGTTACTTGGTGCGGCCTTGCAATTATCAAACATGTACGGCGATGCCTTTTTAAGTGGCTTCCCAACGGGATCAGTGGTAGAAAAATATTCAACCATCATCTACTCCATTTCACAGTTTTCGGAAACAGCATTCATTTTAACCATTCCATTCTTCTTGAAGAAATTCGGGATGAAAAACGTCATGTTATTCGCCTTATTCGCTTGGGTATTGCGCTACGGATTCTTTGCCTTCGGAATGGTGCCAATGGGCAGTGTATTCATCGTATTGTCGTGCATCGTTTACGGAATGGCCTTTGACTTCTTCTTGATTTCGGGGTCCATGTACATCGAAACTACGACCGATTCTCGCTTGCGTTCCAGTGCTCAGGGATTGTTCATCATGATGACGAATGGATTCGGTGCGTACTTTGGAACCATGATCAGCAGCTGGGTGATTGATTGCTACTTTACATTTTCAGACGGAACCATTAATTGGCATTTCACGTGGATCACCTTTGCGGGATATTGTTTGGTCGTAGCGGTGTTATTCGCAGTCTTGTTCAAACATGAACACCGTCCAGAGGAGATTAACTCCCCAACTCACTAAGAAACAAACTTGTATCCAACTCCGCGAATGGAAAAGAAATGTCGTGGCGTCTTTGGATCCGCTTCGAATAACTTTCTAAAAACAAGAATGTAATTGTCAATCGTACGCGTTGTTGGAAATTGATCAGCTCCCCAAACTCGGTCCAGAATCTCATTTCTAGATATCACTTTTCCTTCTTTCTCGTGAAACAAAGTCAATAATTCCATTTCACGCTTAGAAAATTGATGAATGGCTAGTCCAGCCTCGTTTTGTACGCTGAAGGTGCTAAAATCAATGCGATAAGCACCAATTTTCATGTAACTCTGTGTCTCCGCACTGACGAGTCCTTGCGTGAGAATCTGAACTTTCAATAACAATTCTTCTAGGTCAAAGGGTTTCGCCAAGTAATCATTTGCTCCTAGTTTGAGTCCGGCAACGCGATCAGCGGTTGTCCCTTTTGCGGACAAAAACAAAATGGGTGTAGCAGCATGTTTTCGAATTTCGCGACAAATGTCGAATCCGTTCACATGTGGCAACATCACGTCCAAAATAATCAGGTCAAAATGAAAGGGTTTCGATAAAACATCCAATGCGCGTTGTCCGTCCATAAAACAGTGAACATGATAGCCTTCCATCTCCAAATTGAGGGAAATAAGTTCAACTAAACTTTGCTCATCTTCCACCAAACAAACACGCAACATACCTTTGAAAATTAAGAAAAAGTGCTATTTTTGAGGTGAAATTACAACAAACTATCAAACTATGAAAAAATTAATACTTTCGACGTTATTGCTAGCGTTTATGGTCAGTTCGAATGTATTCGGACAATCCTATATGTCAAGCATCAATAAATTCGAATTCTCCAAGGACATTCCCGTTCGAAGCGTTGAGGCACCGGACCGCGCACAATTAGCAGAAGAAGATGCATTGAGAGACCGTCAAGGTTTGCTTTACCGCATCGCTGTAGCCCGGTTAACCAATGTCAATACATCAAATAGTGGAATCTGGTCTACTTTATCCAATGGTGACCGTCAATGGCAATTGATCGTCAATGCTCCAGGTGCAGAAGCGATTAGTTTCTTGTTTGAAACGTTTAAAATCTACGGTGGAACAACCTTGCGCATTCAGAACATGAAAGGACAAGATGTTCATGCGATCATGACCGCTGCTGATGTGCAAGAGCATTTTCGTCAAAACGCAGCCCTATGTTTCGGTGATAAATTAGTGTTGACCTTAACTGAACCAAAATACACAACGCCATCTGTGATTGACATGGACCGCATCATGTACAATTACCGTTCAACGGGAAATCCAAGTGCTCAAAAAATCAATGAGTCTGATCCATGTGAAGTAAACGTAAACTGTACACCTGTTGGAGATCCTTGGCAGGATGAAAAACGCGGTGTGGCTCGTTTATACGTTGTGGAAGGTGCACAAGCTGGATGGTGTTCAGGAACCTTGATTAACAATACGGCTGCTGACTGTAAACCATACTTTTTAACTGCTCTTCACTGTGGAGTGAATGCGACAACCGCAAACATGACACAATGGAAGTTCTACTTTAGATATGAAGCACCTACTTGTACGAATCCAACAACGGCTGGATCATTGGCCAGTCATTTCATCACCGGATGTTTACGCATTGCTGATTCAGGTGATGGCGGAGGAAACTCTGGCTCGGACTTTTTACTCGTTAAAATGGGAACAGCAAGTAACGAAGCTTCAGTTATTACACAGTTAAAATCTACCGCTTTCAATGCGTATTGGAATGGATGGAATGCAAACACAGCGCCGTCAACCGGTGGAGTAAGTATTCATCATCCGGCTGGTGACATCAAGAAAATTTCCACCTTTACTGGAAATACCATTAGTACGCAATGGGGATCAGCAGCTGGTTCTCACTGGAGAGTCACATGGACTTCCAACGCAAATGGATATGGTGTAACAGAAGGTGGTTCATCAGGTTCTCCATTGTTCAACGGATCTCAAGGATATGTCATTGGAACCTTGACTGGTGGTGGATCGTTCTGTACGAATCAATCCGCTCCTGACCAATATGGTAAAATGGCCTTTCACTGGACAAACAACGGAACGGCGACGAATCGTCAGTTGAAACCTTGGTTGGACCCAACAAATTCCGGTGTATTGCAATTAGCTGGTTCGAATGATCCATGTTCAGTGGTCGTTCCTACAGCTCCTGTGGCAAACTTTGTTGCAAATCAAACGAATGTAACACCGGCAACGACGGTTCAATTTACGGATTTAACAACAGGTCTTCCAACTTCATGGGCATGGACAGTTGCTCCAGCGACTGGATGGGCGTATGCAGGTGGAACAAGTGCTACAAGTCAGAATCCACAAATTACCTTCAATACAGTTGGACAATACACTGTTACCTTGACAGCTACAAATGCACAGGGATCCGACAGTGAAATCAAAAACAACTACATCATTGTTGCAGCGATGACTGGACCATGTGCTGGTTCTTCAGCTACGTGCGATGAATACATCAATACCGTTACTTTGAATACCATCAACAATTCCACGACTTGCTCAACAGGTGGATACGGAGACTATACAAACATCACCACTACTTTAGCGAAAGGAACGGCGTATGACTTGACCATTTTACCGGGAATCATTGGTCAAACGGCTCAAGCATACACAGACGACGAAGTTGCTGGGTGGATTGATTTCAACAATAATAATAGTTTCAGTGATCCAGGAGAGCAAGTTGCCTATGTACTTGTTGCTGCTGGATGGTCCAATGTATTCAACTTTACCGTTCCAACATCTGCAACACTCGGAAACGTTCGTATGCGCGTTCGCATTTCATATTCTGTTGACGGTGCTATCGATCCATGTGGTCAAAGTACATACGGAGAAGTGGAAGATTACCTAATCAATATTACTGCGTCAAGTGGACTTACGGAAAATCCATTGGATGCTATTTCTGTGTACCCGAATCCAACCGAAAACGAATTGTTCGTGGACATGCAAAACATTGAAACGGATGTAACTAGCATTGAAATCCTTGACCTAAGCGGAAAAGTACTTCAAGTTGTTCCAGCTAATCAAGGATCTATCATGAAAATGAATACAAGCAACCTTGCTCAAGGCATGTACCAAATCAGAATCCTCTCTGATGACTACGCCGTGACAAAACGCTTTGTGAAAAAATAAGAATCGAATTCATTCGTAGAAAAGGCTCCATTTGGAGCCTTTTTTTTGTTTGTCACAATTTTAAAGCGGAGTGAAATGTGACACCTTGCTTTTTATTCCGCACTATTTTTGCGTAGTAATGATTTGAAATAAGCTGAATAACTAGCTTTACAAGATGACGTACCAGGGCTCCAAAATCGGACATGACGGCTTAAGTCCCAATAGATAAAGGACTAACGCGTTTCTAAAGTTCATTTCACCACAAAATAATGTTGCGATTTGCCATCCATAATCGACCGGCAAAACGCCTTAATCTTGCCTTAACATTTCCTTCATTTTAACATCAAATTCCTAACTTTGTCGGGAAATAAAAGGATTGAAGCGAATGGACAAGATTTCATATGTGGGAAATGCCGATGTGAATGCAATCGACTATCTGTACGAACAATATCGTCAGAACCCAGAGAATATAGATAGTAGTTGGAGTAAATTCTTCGAAGGATTTGAATTTGCTCAAACAAATTTTGAGGAGAAAGGCGTCATACCGGAAAATTATGTCAAAGAATTTAAGGTATTAAACCTCATCAATGGCTACCGAACACGAGGACACCTTTTCACGAAAACCAATCCAGTTCGCGAACGTAGACAATATGCGCCAACTCTTGAAATCAGTAATTTCGGATTAAGCGAAGCTGACTTAAATGTCGTTTTTCAAGCCGGAGAAGAAATCGGTATCGGTGCAGCAAAATTGAGTGACATCATCGCTCATTTGGAATTAACGTACTGTCAGTCCATCGGAATCGAATACATCTACATGCGTGATCCAGACCGCATCGATTGGTTCCGCAACAAAATTGAATTAAACAATCGTCCATCTTTTGATAAAAACCGCAAGATTCAAATCTTCAAGAAACTCAATGAAGCATCTGGATTTGAAGCGTTTCTTGGTAAAAAGTTCGTTGGTCAAAAACGATTCTCCATCGAAGGTGGTGAAGCCTTAATTCCAGCCTTGGATACCCTTGTTAAAAAAGGATCAAGCCTAGGTGTGGAGTACTTCGTGATGGGAATGGCTCACCGTGGACGCTTAAATACCTTGACCAATATTTTCGAGAAACGTCCACGTGACATCTTCTCTGAATTCGAAGGAAAACAATTCGACTTTGAAGGATATTTTGATGGCGACGTGAAATACCACCAAGGATTTACGTCCCACGTGAAAATGAACGGCGACAAAGAAATTGGACTCACCCTCGCACCGAATCCATCTCACCTTGAGGCAGTAAATACAGTTGTGGAAGGAATCTCTCGTGCGAAAATCGATCAAGTATTCCATGACGAAAGCAAAGTATGTCCGGTGTTGATTCACGGAGATGCAGCAGTCGCTGGACAAGGTATCGTTTACGAAACCATTCAGATGGCACAGCTAGATGGCTACCGCGCAGGCGGTACCATTCACATCGTTGTCAATAATCAAGTTGGATTCACCACAAACTACTTGGATGCACGTTCATCTACCTATTGTACCGATGTAGCGAAAACGACCTTATGTCCTGTCTTCCACGTAAACGGAGACGACATCGAAGCGGTTGTTCAAACCATCGAAATCGCTATGGAATACAGACAACAATTCCACCGCGATATTTTTATTGACTTACTTTGCTACCGTAAATACGGACACAACGAAGGCGACGAACCAAAATTCACGCAACCGAAGTTGTACAACATCATTGCAAAACACCCCAATCCGAAGGATATATACTTGGAGCAACTCGAAAGAGAAGCGATTTTATCCAAAGATGAAGCGAAGAAAATCGAAGAAGAATACCAACAATTCTTGGAGGATGAATTCACTGCTTCGCGCAAGAATGAAAAAGCCTTGGTGTATGACTTCCTGAGTTTAACGTGGGATAAATACCGCCACGGAACGGAAAAAGATTTTGAAGCATCTCCGAAAACCGGATTGGATAAGAAGAAATTACTCGAACTGGGCGTCAAACTTTCTACACTTCCGGAAGGGAAAAAATACTTCCGAAAAATCGCGAAAATTTTCGAAGACCGTTTGAATGCGTTCAACGAAGACAAACTAGATTGGGGATCAGCAGAAATGTTGGCCTATGCAACTTTGTTGACCGAAGGACATCCTGTCCGCATTTCTGGACAAGACGTGGAACGCGGAACCTTCTCACACCGTCATGCTGTTGTTAAAACAGAGGACACCGAAGAAGAAATAGAAACCTTGAACTTGTTGGCTGAAAAACAAGCAAACTTCTCGATTTATAACTCCCTGTTATCCGAATACGGTGTACTTGGATTTGAATATGGTTACTCTTTAGCGACACCAAACTCCTTAACGATTTGGGAAGCACAATTTGGAGATTTCTTCAACGGAGCACAAATCATGATCGACCAGTTTATTTCTGCTGGAGAGGACAAATGGGCAACACAAAGTGGACTAGTCATGTTGCTGCCACATGGATACGAAGGACAAGGTGCAGAGCACTCTTCCGGAAGAATGGAACGCTTCTTACAGCAATGTGCGGATTTGAATATGCAAATCGTCAATACTTCCACTCCTGCGAATCATTTCCATTTGTTGCGTAGACAAATGAAAAGAGATTTCAGAAAACCATTGGTGGTATTCTCACCTAAAATGTTGTTGCGCTACCCTGCGGCTACTTCCTCCCTTGCAGAATTGGCAAGTGGTTCCTTCCAAGAAGTATTGGACGATCCGACAGCAACTGCAAAAACGGTGGACACAGTGGTACTTTGTAGCGGTAAATTCTACTACGAAATGAAAGTGAAAGCGGAAGAACTCGGCGTGAAAAACATGGCATTCGTTCGTGTGGAGCAACTTTACCCACTTCCTCAAATTCAAATTGATGCCATTTTGGCAAAATACAAGGCGAAAAATATCCTTTGGGCACAAGAAGAACCTGCAAACATGGGTGCTTGGACACACATCGCGATGAGCATGCGTCACCTTCCAATTCAAGGGATTTGTCGTTCTGCATCTGCAGCATCTGCCGAAGGATCAAAAAAATTACACGAAATGAGATTAGCGAAGTTGTTCAACGACATCTTTACTTACGCAAAATAACACGAGCTTAAAAAAAGAAATTATGGCTATGCTAGAAATGAAAGTCCCGAGTCCGGGCGAATCGATATCAGAAGTAGAAATCGCAACGTGGTTGGTTGCTGACGGTGACTATGTAGAAAAAGACCAGGCAATTGCAGAGGTTGATTCCGACAAAGCAACACTCGAACTTCCAGCAGAAGAAAGCGGAATCATCACGCTAAAAGCAGTAGAAGGTGACGTGGTAAAAGTTGGTCAAGTGGTGTGTCTTATTGATACATCTGCAGCAAAACCTGCAGGAAGTGCGCCAGTTGCAGCAGCAAAACCTGCTGAAGCAACTCCAGCAGCAGCTCCAGTTAAAGAAGAGAAAGTCGCGGCAGCACCGAATCCAGATCCAATTAAATCGGATTCCTACGCAGCTGGTTCAGCATCACCTGCGGCGTCAAAATTGATGAAAGAGAACAATGTTTCTGCGAATCAAGTGAAGGCAAGCGGTAAAGATGGACGCATCACGAAACAAGATGTCATCGAGGCAATGTCAGCCGGATTCTCGACAGATGCAGCGAAAGTTTGGGGCGGATCGCGCAACCAAAGCCGTGAAAAAATGTCGATGTTACGTCGTAAAATCGCAGAGCGCTTGGTTGCTGTGAAAAACGAAACAGCGATGTTGACGACGTTTAACGAAGTGGACATGAAACCTATCATGGACCTACGTGCAAAATACAAAGATGCCTTTTCAAAACACCACGAAGTGAACCTAGGATTTATGTCCTTCTTCACAAAAGCGGTGACAGAAGCCTTGAATTTATATCCATCCGTAAACGGACAAATCAGCGGAAACGAAATGATATTCCACGATTACGCTGACATTGGAATCGCGGTTTCTTCTCCAAAAGGACTCATGGTTCCTGTGGTACGAAACGCAGAACAAATGTCCTTAGCGGAAATCGAACGCGAAATCAAACGTTTGGCGATCAAAGCACGCGATGGAAAAATCACGCCAGAAGACATGACTGGCGGGACATTCACCATCACAAATGGCGGAGTTTTCGGATCGATGTTATCTACTCCAATCATTAATCCACCTCAATCTGCCATCCTTGGAATGCACAACGTTGTGGAGCGTCCAGTAGCAATCAATGGAAAAGTCGAAATTCGTCCAATCATGTACGTGGCATTGTCCTACGATCACCGCATCATCGATGGAAAAGAGTCCGTTGGATTCCTTGTGAAAGTAAAAGAAATGTTAGAACATCCTGAGCGCATGATTTTTGGATCGAAAGATCCATTGGAAGTGTTATTAGGACTATAATTTACACCACATATTGAAATCCTTGTAAGTAATGGAGCATTCTATGACTTACAAGGATTTTTTGTTTCCCTATTTCACCTCGTTTTCGTATATTTGTTCCCCTAAAATAATGGAATGTCGAAAATCAGAAAACAAGATGCCTTGGATTACCATTCTTCCGGAAAACCTGGAAAGATTGAAGTAGTACCAACAAAACCTTATGCATCTCAACGTGATTTATCACTCGCCTACTCTCCAGGTGTGGCAGAACCATGTCTAAAAATTGCTGAGAATAAGGCAGATGTCTATAAATATACCAGTAAAGGAAATCTAGTAGCAGTTATCACCAATGGAACAGCTGTTCTTGGTTTAGGTGATATTGGACCAGAAGCTTCCAAACCAGTGATGGAAGGAAAAGGATTGCTTTTCAAAATTTTTGCTGATATCGATGTGTTCGACATTGAAATTGACGCAAAAGATCCAGAGCTTTTTATTCAAACGGTTAAAGCAATTGCGCCAACCTTTGGTGGAATCAACCTTGAGGACATCAAAGCTCCAGAAGCCTTCGAAATCGAAAGAAGACTGAAGGAAGAGTTGGATATTCCGATCATGCACGATGACCAACACGGTACAGCCATCATTAGTTCAGCTGCCCTGTTAAATGCCTTGGAATTAGCGAAAAAGAAAATTTCCAAAGTGAAAATCGTTGTTTCCGGCGCAGGAGCAGCAGCGATTTCTTGTGCTCGTTTGTACCATTCCTTGGGTGTTCAATTAGAAAACCTGTATTTGTACGATTCCAAAGGATTAATCCACAAAGGAAGAACAGACTTGGATGAAATGAAAGCTTATTATGCGAATCATCCGAAGGATATTCCATTCGATCAAGTCTTTAAAAATGCAGATGTATTCTTAGGATTATCAAAAGCTGGACTCGTTTCCAAAGACATGATTGCGAGCATGGCGAAAGATCCAATCGTATTTGCTTTAGCGAATCCGGAACCAGAAATTTCTTACAAAGAAGCAACGTCTGTCCGTAAGGATATCATCATGGCGACTGGACGTTCAGACCATCCGAACCAAGTGAACAATGTATTGGGATTCCCATACATTTTCCGTGGAGCATTGGATGTTCGTGCGAAAAGCATCAACGAAGAAATGAAATTAGCTGCTGTAAAAGCGATTGCATCTCTTGCGAAGGAAACCATTCCGGAGGAAGTGATCGAAGCGTACGGTGGAAAAAATATTTCCTTTGGACGTGAGCAAATCATTCCAAAACCATTGGATCCACGTTTGATTTACTACGTAGCGCCTGCTGTGGCTCGTGCTGCTATGGAATCAGGTGTGGCTCAATTTCCAATTGAAAACTGGGAGGACTACGAAAATCAACTGAAAAGTCGCTTGGGCTTAGACAACAAACTCGTGCGTAACATCACGACCAAAGCGCAAGGAAATCCGAAAACAGTCGTATTTCCAGAAGGTGACAACATTAAAATCCTTAAAGCAGCACAACAAGCTTACGAAGATGGAGTTGCTTTTCCAATTTTACTCGGACGCAAACAAAAGATTCTCGATTTGATGAACGAATACGGCATCGAAATGCCTGAGGTTCAAATCATCGACTGTAAATCGGACGAAGAAGAAAAATGTAGAATCGCTTACGGATCTATGTTCCATGAAAAACGCAAACGCAAAGGAATGACGGAATTTGAGTCCATTTCCTTAATGCGCGAACGTAATTACTTTGGAGCCATGATGGTCGACCAAGGTGATGCAGATGCAATGATTACGGGAATTACACGCAGCTACCGCTCGTCTGTTCGTCCAGCTATCCGCACAATTGGCATGCAAAAAGATGTGAACGTTGTGTCCGGAATGTACATTCTAAACACGAAAAGAGGACCGCTTTTCTTGGCGGACACAACCGTAAATTTGAATCCAACCGCGGAGCAAATTGCAGAAATTACCGTTCACGTGGCCAAAATGATTCGTCGTTTGAAAATGACTCCGCGCATCGCGTTATTGAGCTATTCGAATTTCGGTTCTTCACCAGGACCTGATCCAGAAAAAATGGCGAAAGCAGCTGAAATATTGCACGAAACACATCCGAATTTGATTGTTGATGGGGAAATGCAAGCGAATTTTGCCTTGAACGGAGAATTAATGAATGAGAAATTCCCTTTCTCTACCCTTGCAGGTAAAGAAGTGAACACCTTGATTTTCCCGAACCTTTCCGCTGGAAATATCGCTTACAAGTTGTTGCAACAAATGAACGAAGTGGATGCGATTGGTCCGATCTTAATTGGACTGAGAAAATCTGTTCACGTGCTTCAATTAGGTGCATCGGTTCGAGAAATTAATAACATGATTAAAATTGCGGTGATTGACGCACAAAATAACGAGAAATGATCGGCAGACTGAACGGACGTTTAATTGAGAAAAATCCAACAGACCTACTCATCGAGTGTGGTGGAGTTGGGTATGAAGTGAAAATTTCACTCAATACTTTTTCTCAATTAGGAAGCGATGAAGCTGTGCAGGTTTTTACCAAGTTAATCGTTCGCGAAGATGCGCATATCCTTTATGGATTTGCCAATAAAGAGGAACGTGAAATGTTTAATCACTTGGTGAGTGTTTCGGGAATTGGACCAAATACTGCCATGATTATGCTTTCCTCCCTCGTTCCAGATGAAATTGCACAAGCAATCTTGACTGAAGACGTTGCTACCATTCAGAAAATCAAAGGAATCGGGACAAAAACCGCTCAACGAGTGATCATCGATTTGAAAAGTAAAGTGTCCAAAATGGAACTTTCTTCAGAAAATATTTTCACTTCAAACAATAGAAATCGTTTTGATGCGTTAAATGCATTGGTATCCCTCGGGTTTGATAAGAAATCCGCAGAGAAAGTATTGGATAAAATCGATACAGGTAACCAAAGCGTGGAAGAACTCATTAAAGACGCATTAAGGAATTTATAACAGAATAAACGTGCAGACATTGATACGATACCGTACTGGGAAAACAATTCATAAAGCAATTTGCGTTGCTTTATTTGTCCTCTTGTATGCTGGAAACGTTCATGCACAAAACGGTTTCAACCTTCCTTTTCCGATTTATAATCCAATGAATCCCTATCAAAACTTACCCCAAAGTTTTGACTTAGGTGATCCGACATCCATGCAACAATCCATCGTATTTGATCCGGAAACAGGTCAATACGTATTCAAAGAAACCTTAGGGAAAAGCGGATTGTACTACCGGAATCCTTCCAAAATGAGCCTAGAAGATTACCTAGACTACAACGAGAAGAAGTCGCTAAAAATGGATTGGCAAGAAATCATTGAAGAACAAACCGCAGAAAATCGCGCCTTCGAATTACCGATAAAAATTGGAAGCAAAGCATTCTCCAGCATTTTCGGTTCCGATGAAATTAAGATTATTCCTGGTGGAAATTTGGAGCTATCGCTTGGAGTTAACCATTCACGTGTAGATAATCCTCTTTTGCCACAAAGACAACGCAACATTACGCGTTTCGACTTCAATCAGAACATCAACATGGACATCACTGGTCAGATTGGGACCAAGATGAAGTTAAACATGAAGTACAACACCGCTGCGAATTTTGACTTCGAAAACATTTCAAAAATCGAACATACCGGTAAAGAGGATGAAATCATTCAGAAAATTGCACTTGGAAATGTCGCATTAGAACTTCCGACTTCCCTCATTCAAGGTTCACAAACCTTGTTTGGTGTGAAGACGCAATTGAAATTTGGACGCTCAACGTTTGATTTAATTGCCGCTGCTTCAAAAGGGAAAAAAACGGAAATCAATGTTTCCGGAAAAGCGCAAATTCAGAAATTTGAAATCACTGCGGATAACTACGAGGCCAATAGACACTATTTCTTAAACCTTTACCACCAACAGCATTACGATACGGCGATGTCCACCCTACCCGTAGTGAATTCAACGATGTTCATCACACGTATCGAAGTTTGGGTGACAAACCGCACCAGTAACACCGAAAACACGCGAAACATTGTCGCCTTCTCGGATTTAGGAGAAGCCCTACCGAGCAATTGCCAAGGAAATCCAGGTTCTTATGCTGGGACAGAAATTCCGGATAACCAAGGAAACGGACTTTATGACTGGGCCGCAAATCAACCGATGGTTCGTGGTTTTGTTAACTCAACAACAGCCCTTTCCACACAGGTAAACGCTCCTGGCCCCTTTCTTCAAGCTGTCGACTACGAAAAAGTAGAAAATGCACGAAAATTAACCGAAGCAGAATTTACCTACAATGCCCTACTCGGATACATTTCCTTGAACAACGCGTTAAACAATGATGAGGTTTTAGCAGTATCCTACGAGTACACATACCGCGGAGACACCTACCAAGTAGGAGAGTTTTCGACGGATGGTGCAAGCGGACAACAAGCGCTCATCTTGAAATTAATTAAACCAACCATCACCAACCCAAAAAACAAAATTTGGGACTTGATGATGAAAAACGTTTACTCGATTGGCGCATACCAAGTAGATCAACTTGGATTTAAAATCGACGTATTATACAACAACCAAGAGACTTCGCTTTTACAACCGTTTATGCCTTTCCCTGGTGTGGACAAAAAGCAGATCGTTACCTTGTTGGACATGGATAAAATCAATCAAAACAACCAACCTTTTTCGGATGGTGTTTTTGATTTTGCTCCATTCAATGTTGTCGGAAATAAAATTGACAACGGAGGAACCATCAATAAGAAGAACGGACGCATTTTCTTCAGTACTGTTGAGCCTTTCGGAAAAACATTAGCAAAGAAATTAGCTGATTCCGGTGTCCCGCTAGTGAATGTAAACAAAATAGCATACACGGAATTGTACGACTCCACAAAGACAGCTGCACAACAAATTCCAAGTAAAAACCGCTTTGTGTTCAAAGGGGAATTCCAATCGTCGATTAGTTCTGAAATTCCACTCAATCAAATGAACATTCCGCAAGGAGCTGTTGTCGTAACCGCTGGTGGAATTCGCTTAATTGAAGGTACCGATTACACTGTTGATTATGCATTTAGCCGCGTAAAAATCTTGAATACTGGAATTCTAGAATCCAACACACCGATTAAAATCACCATTGAAAGCAACTCCGTCTTTGGATTCCAAGCGCGTTCTATGATGGGTGGACACTACCAATATCGATTTAGTGAAAATTTCAAATTTGGTGCAACAGCGATTCGTATGATGGAACGACCGGTAACAAACAAGGTAGACTTCGGCAACGAGCCTTTTAAAAATACCATTCTTGGCGCTGATTTCTCCCTACGAACGAATGTTCCACTCTTGACAAAATTAGTGGACTTACTACCAGTCATTTCAACGAATCAAATGTCCACGCTTTCCTTGACAGGTGAATATGCACACTTAATCCCAGGTCAACCAAAAGCCATCAATAAAGAAGGGACTTCGTACATTGATGACTTTGAGGCGAGTCAAAGCGCCATCGATTTGCGCCAATTCTCTGCATGGAAAATGGCTTCTATTCCACAAGGACAACCAGATTTATTTCCTGAGGCAAGCTCGAAAAACGTTTCAGCTGGATTCAAACGTGCAAAAGCGGTTTGGTATACAATCGATCCAGTTTTCTACCAAAGCAATTCCTTGACTCCTGACCACATCAAACAAAATCCAGCGATGCTGACGGATAGCCGTATGCGTTTGGTGAACCAAGTAGACATCTTCCCGAACTTGCAACAGCAATACGGTTCCATTCAGAACATTCCTTTACTAGAGTTGGCGTATTATCCGTCCGAAAGAGGAATGTACAATTACGACACAACGAATACTGTTGATTCCATCGGACGATTCATCAATCCAGAAAACCGTTGGGGTGGAATTATGCGTGGTTTAACAACCAATGACTTTGAAGTAGCGAACATTGAATTCATTCAATTCTGGGTGCTAGATCCATTCAATGAAGACGCAGAAAACGAAAACCCAAATACCTTCCATACCGGTGGTGACTTGTACTTCAACCTAGGGAACATCTCGGAGGATGTCCTGCCAGATTCACGTAAAAGTTTTGAGAATGGACTCCCAGCATCAACGGCCGCTCCATTAACTGATAATATGGATACAACGGCTTGGTCGCGAATCTCAACGCAACAAATCGTGGTGAATGCCTTTGACAATGATCCTGCCGCTCGTATAAATCAGGATGTGGGAATAGACGGATGGAAAAATAACCTCGAACAAAATTCGTATCAGTCATACGTAAATTGGGTTCAAAACAATACAACGCTCAATGCAGCTACAAAAGCGCGCATGATTGCGGATCCATCCAATGATGATTACACGTACTACCTCGACGATAATTACGACAACGAACAACTGAACATTCTAAAACGCTACAAGCGTTACAACGGTATGGAAGGAAACTCGCCTACCACTGAAATGTCAGACACGACGAATCAAGCTGGATATCCAACTCAAGCGAGCAATCAACCGGACAACGAGGACATCAACCAAGACAACAACTTGGCGGAAAGTGAAAGTTATTTCCAATACCGTGTCAGCATGAGACCAAACGATTTACAACAAGTTGGGTCAAATTACATCACCAATAAACAAGTGTACCAAAGCGGAACAAAAACAGAAACATGGTACCAATTCAAAGTGCCAGTGAAAGATTTTGAAAAACGCGTAAATGGCATTCAAGATTTCCGTTCAATTCGTTTCATGCGTATGTATCTGAAAAACTTCGATGAGGAGGTCATTTTACGCTTCGCACGTCTCGAATTAATTCGTGGAGAATGGAGAAGATATACGCAAGATTTGACACAGCCGGGCTTAAGTGTTCAAACGGATCCAAACTTAACAACCTTTAATATCGCGGCATTGAACATCGAAGAAAATGGTCAACGTCAACCAATCAATTATGTCATTCCTCCTGGAATTACACGTGAAATTGATCCATCACAAGTATACCAACGCCAAATGAATGAGCAATCGTTAGTCTTAGAGGTTTGTAACTTACAAGATGGAGACGCTCGTGCTGCCTACCGCAACGTTCAGTTCGATGTGCGTACCTACAAAAAATTGAAGATGTTTGTCCATGCGGAATCGGTGGTGCAAAATCAATTGAAGGATAACGAATTATCTGTGTTTGTCCGTTTAGGAACAGATTACGTTGAAAACTACTAAGAATACGAACTTCCAATGAAGGTCACTGATTGGGGAACAACGAATCCAGAATCCATTTGGCCAGAAGCAAATAATATCGAAATTGATTTTGACGATTTACTCAACCTGAAAACAGAACGAAACAAAA
>Ga0102897_1000134_pt1 | contig 23839 bp, 21 predicted proteins | sample Colrivmet1554B02_FD_78453 | JGI IMG/M metagenome (GOLD analysis project Ga0102897, IMG submission 78453) | Estuarine microbial communities from the Columbia River estuary - metaG 1554B-02 | ecosystem: Environmental > Aquatic > Marine > Intertidal zone > Estuary | place: USA: Columbia River...
GGAGCCGCCTCCGCCGCCTTCAAAATTAGAACCGTGATAAGGGGCTGAACCTCCAGAATAACCACCCCCCGCGCCACCTCCGGTGTTATTTGAATGCGTTCCCGCGCCACCTCCAAATCCTCCCTCACGGGATCCTGAACTGGAGCTTCCGCCAACTGCGGCACCTGAAATAAATCCAAAGCCTCGTTGAGTGCCCCATGAGCCCCCAGAGGCACCATCGGTTAAGAAACCACCCGCACCTCCGGCACCGCTTCCGCAGGCCGATGCATCTGCTCCACCATTTCCACCTGTACCACCCGGCTGACAATTCTCGCCTTGACCACCATTATTCGTAGCCAATCCGGGGTTACCAACTTGTGGACTTTGGCCACCACCACCACCTGCAACAATAAGTGGGGTAGAAGTAGTATAAGAACCATTACCTGTTGTAACGAACGTTCCGCCACCACCACCGCACGCGTTAGCGTCAGTTAGACCATTCCCTTGTTGACCCACTACTAAAAAAAGTTTTTGTCCAGCAGTTAAATTGAATTCACCTTGAGCTCGAGCGCCGTTTCCACCGTTTCCTCCGCCTTGAGCACCATTAGTTTGGATTTGATAGGTGCCACTAGAGGGAACAATCCATTCTTGGATTCCTTGAGTATTTATTGTTACTTGATTCGCTAAATTCGTATTACTGTAAGCAGAAGTTACCTGGACTTGAGTAGGTCCAAATCTTCCGGTAGCACTCGCGTTGGTAAATGTGTATGCATTTCCTTGAGCCATTCCATTAGTTGAAGCCACATAATATGTTGTTGTTATTCCTAAAGATGGCGTAGTAAAGCTTGCGCCGTTTCCGACTACAGAAGAACCTGCCGCGTTGGAAAACCACGTGTAAGAAGCACCGCTACCTCCAGTTGCTGTTAATGTCGCAGTTTGACCGCAATTAATCGTTGCTGGAGCAGCTGTTGGCGATGTGATATTAGTATTTACCGTTACTGTAACAGGAACTAATGTTGAATAACAGGCATTAGCACCTACTATTGAATGCGTTCCCGATAAATAACCAATACTTTCATCTGAACCACCCCATTGGCTCCCTCCTTCATGGTGATAGTACCAGCGACTATTCCAGGGGGAATAAGTAATATTTGCCATGTCACTTAAGCTCGAAAATGATTGAACAGTTGATACCGAACCTGTTGCCATATTCATTCGACTAATTGTAGTGCTATTTTGAACATAAACAACCGCATAGTTAATTCCGTCAAATTCAGCAATTCCCCAGCGAGACCAGTTTTCAGTAGAGGTTGCAGTTAATGTGTAAGAACCTAAAAGTGTAACATTACCTGAAGGTAAATCGATGCGATAAAATGAATTGGCTGGACTTCCACCGCTTCCTGTATAAACGATAACAAAACCAACGCCATTAAAGATTGCCATGTCGTTGCATGTTCCCATAGATATGGTTTGGGAAGTAGGGATAATGGTATTTCCTAGAGAACAATCAGCATTTAACCCACGAATTGCATTGATAGAAAAACTAGTACATGTACCAACAGGATCTGTATTGCTTGAGGTATTCCAAAGGGTATAGAGCGTTCCAGCACCAGCCATATCACTAAAAATACCGTCTCTGCGCGTGTAAGAAACTGGATTGGTTAAATTGGGCATGTCATAACGTGCCGTCCAGGTATCTCCAGTTACATAACAATATTGCTGTGTTACTGCTATACCTCCTCGGTCGTCACCCGTGTAGGTGTTATGTTCGTAAAATGTAGCACCAGCGGTGGATAGTGAAGTTATGTTAAATACATTGGCCGCAGACCCTGTCATGTTTTGCAAATAATATGTTGTTGTTGTAGACAGTGAAGGCGTTGTGAATGTAGCGCCTGTACCCACCTGATTGGTGCCTAAGGCATTCGAATACCATGTGTAATTGGTTCCGCCTGATGCATTTAGCGTAGTAGTTTGACCACATGTTATGGTCGTGTTGTTTACCGTTGGAGTTGGAGCTACACATTGAGCGTAGAAGACTGAATTCTGACTTAAAAGCATGGAAGCAACAAAGCAGAATACTCCAAAATTGAAGTATAAATTTTTCATAGGTTAGGGTTAAAGGTTGGTTAAACTTAGGCGAACTTTTCGAGGAAAGCAAAATTTCAAGTTAAGACTTATTAACAAATTTTATATTTTTTGTCGCACAAGGCTTTTAATTGTAAACTATGCTGTTTTAGCATGCCTACCTTAATTAGGATTTAACATAACGTGCGTGATTTTCCGTTCTGTCCTTGTTTGAGTGAACTCAAAACCTCCAGAAACGAAAAAAGCACCATCTTGCGATAGTGCTTTCATCAGAGTGGGAGTTGAGGGATTGCTGAACCCGATGTCACGACGTGCAGTGGATAAAAGCACTTCTTCGCTTCACTCATAAGGCGCCTTTTTCCTTTCTGTCCTTTTTTGAGTAAACTAAAAATCTCCAGAAACGAAAAAAGCACCATCTTGCGATAGTGCTTTCATCAGAGTGGGAGTTGAGGGATTCGAACCCCCGACCCTCTGCTTGTAAGGCAGATGCTCTAAACCAACTGAGCTAAACTCCCATAATTGGAGTGCAAATATATAAAGAAAAATTAAAAGAACAAGTTTATTTATTTTTTAACTCTTCAATTTTTAGAAGCACATCATCTAATCCTTCTTTAAATTTTTCAAAGTCTTCTTTATACAGGAAGATTTTATGCTTTTGATAATTATCCGTCCCGTCGTCACCAAATGATTTTTTGCTTTCCGTTAGGGTGATATATAAATCGTTCCCTTTGGTGGATTTTATGTCAAAAAAATAAGTGCGTTTACCGGCTCTAACTACTTTTGAGTAAATTTCATTTTGATCGCTCATATATTCAAACTATTGAAAGGTTAAATTTTACATATTTTTTTTGAATCTCAAAGTTTAATAACGTAAATTTTTTTTAGTCAGCACATTATTAGATATTTGTAATGTATGAACTATCCTTTTTTCGTGTTCATTTTTTTGTTGGGCTTTTTTGTAAGTTGTTCGAATACTCCAGAAAAAGTTAGTAAAAAGCAAGATAATAGTATATCAGCGATTGATACGGTTCGTTTTCTTGCAGTGAACGATTCAATATTTGTTCGAGTATCAGACAAAGACACTATAGGTTATGCTATCGATGTATTGAATCGATTCTCAGAGGAGGTAGGCGTTCCGTATCGACTAATTTTATGTTCAAATACTGCTGACGTCATAAATAAATTTAGCAATGGGTATGGGAACTTGTTTTTAGCATCCACCTTACATGATTCTATTGCAATTGAAGATCAGTTGTTACACTCCTATTCAATTGTGCAACGGAATACACCATTAAAAGCACAGGAAATCGTTTCGATAAGTCAAGCATCAAATCCTACCGTTAATCAAATGCCCACTTTTGTACTTAAGGGCATTCAAGCCATGATTTCAGAAATCCCTGATAAACATATATTGGTTCAATCTAAGTTTAGGGTTCAGCCAAAAGACTCCTTATTCATGAATAAGCTGAATGCGTATATACGCAATGTAGAATACCGTGCAGATATTGCTTTTCTAAAGAACTTTTATTTTGGTGTTAGTTTACCTGTAAATATGAGGAAGTATTTAGTTCCTAGATTCAGAGATGGTGTATTGTCGCCTTATGATAAATTATTCAAATCTGCCGCAGAAAAGTATGATTGGGACTGGAAATTATTAGCCGCTATTTCCTTTAAAGAATCAAGATTTAATCCGAATGCGATCGGAGGAGGGGGAGCCTTTGGGTTAATGCAATTCATGCCTTCCATAGGTAGGAAGTACGGGGTTTCATCTGCTTCTACACCCCAGCAACAAATTAACGCTGGAATGAAATTGCTTTATAGTGCTTATACTTCTTGGAGTCATATTCCAAGCAAGGAGCAACGAATTAAATTTACATTGGCTTCTTACAACGCAGGAAAGGCACACATTGATGATGCACAACGTTTAGCAAAAAAACATGGTTTGAATCCGTTGGTTTGGGATGGAAATGTTCAGCTTATGGTAAACAATCTATCCCTATCAAAATACTATAATGATGATGTGGTGAAATTTGGTGCTTATCACGGCAAAGCGGATCGTTACGCCAACCTTGTTTATCAAATATATCTAAGCTGGAAAGTCCAATAATAAGCATGGTTTATTTAGTTCAAGGTCCAACAGCATCTGGTAAAACATCCCTAGCCATTGAATTAGCTAAACACCTAAACACGGAAATTATCTCAGCTGACTCTAGGCAATTTTATCAGGAGATGAATATCGGGACGGCAAAGCCTAATTCGTCCGAACTAGCTAAGGTTAACCATCACTTTATTGACAATAGAAGCATCAAAGACCCCATGAATGTGGTGGAGTTTCAAATTGAAGCTAGCGATAGGTTGCAAGATTTACTTGCGAAGTATGGCTCTGCTGTGGTTACGGGTGGCTCCTCACAATATGTAGACGCTTTAATTTATGGCATTGATTCAATCCCCGTGTTTCCGGCAATTCAAGCAGATTTAATTAAGCAGTTTGAGCAATACGGTATCGAACCCTTGCAACAGCAATTAAAAGCCATTGATGTAAATGCGTTTGAGTCAATTGATATTCATAATTCACGTCGTTTGATTCGGGCCTTGGAAGTTAGCATTGGAAGCGGCAATTCTATTCTAAGCTACCAACATCAAAAAAGGGTCCCTAAATTTCCATTTAAACGTTTCTTTGTTCAGTGGGAGCGTGAGGACCTGTACCGTAGAATTAATTTTCGAGTAGATCAAATGATATCCGAAGGGTTAGAAGCAGAAGTTAATACCCTTAAAGAATTCAATCATCTTATGGTTTTTAATACCGTAGGCTATAAAGAGTGGTCAAATTACGACCTCGGATTAGAGAAGATTGAAGAGGTAATCATCCGGATTAAACAGAATTCCCGTAATTATGCAAAGCGTCAATTAACTTGGCTCAACCAATATGAAGAAATTGTTGCGCTAAATCCCTATTCAGACATAGGTCTACTCGAACAAGCCTTAAGCTTTTAATAGTCAAGTTTCCATAAGATGCATGATATCAATCGTTCATTGCATGGTTAAAAAAATGTTAATGAACTCTTATCGTTAACTTTTTTAATCGATTTTTACATTTATAAAAACTATATAACCATGAGAATGAAGCATCTTTTTACCCTAACAGTTACCTTATTCCTGTTTACTCAAGTGACCTTCTCACAAAAAATAAGAATCAAAGTAGCTGGACAAAAAGACACCACAGTCCATCTTATTAAATATTTCGGAAAAGGATTATACTATGCCGATACGGCACAATTGAAGAATGGCGAGGTTTCCTTTAATGGAGCAAAGCAAAAACCAGGAATACTTGGGCTGCTATTACCAGGGCAGCAGTATTTTGAATTTATCTACAACAATGAAGAGATTTGGTTAGAAACTTCCGGCTCTACTGGATCTGAATTCACTAAAAACCTTATTGTAAAGAAATCAGAGGAAAACAAGGTCTTTATTCCTTATGTTAATTACATTACGGAAAAGAAAACCGCTGCCGGTAAAATGGGTGAGGAGCGTGGGAAATTTAAGTCCGGCGACAAAGAATTTAAGGAGCTTGGAGAAAAGATTGATGCGATCAACAAAGAAGTTCTGGCTTACCAACAACGTTTGATGGCAGCAAATCCTAATTTGTTGGTTTCGAAAATCGTCAAAATGTCTATTGATATAGAAATCCCTGATGCGCCGAAAGATGAAAAAGGTAGAATAACGGATTCAAACTTTCAATTCAATTATTTCCGAGCACATTATTGGGACAATGTTGATTTACTAGATGAACGCTTAGTAAATAATCCAATCTTTCATAATAAGTTAGAGTATTTCTTTGGTAAAAACATGATGATTCAGCATTGGGACACCGTTATTTATCACGCCTTTCAGTTTTGTGATCGACTAAATCCTAAATCGAGAACGTTCGAATATTGTGTGGGTTGGATTACTCAAACCTTTGGAAAGAGTCAACAAATGGGGATGGATAAGGTGTATTATCATATGCTTGATCGATATTACTGCTCAAAAAATGCAGAGGGAAAACATCCATCATTCTGGGTAGATGAGTCTAAATATGCTGAATTGTGCAAGGACCTTGATGTTAAAAAAGGAATTTGCATCGGAGAAGTTGCTCCAAAATTAATATTGAAAGATACTTCAGATACAAAATGGGTGAATCTTCATGAATTAAAAGCTGAATACACTATTCTTTATTTTTGGGATCCAGAATGCGGACATTGTAAAACCATTACACCGAAACTTGCAAAACTCTACAAAGAGAAAATGAAGGCAAGAAATGTTGAAGTCTATTCAGTAGGGAAAGCGATTGGCAAGGATTTCGAAGCTTGGAAGAAATTTATCCGGGACAATAAATTGGACTTTATTAATGTTGCTGTAACGGATAAATTATATCAGATCGCAAAAGAGAAGCCTGAGTCGTTAGTTCCTGTATATCCAGGTGAGCAAGGCAAGCCAACTACCTTGGAATCGTTAAATTATCAGGCAACGTATGATATTTATTCGACGCCAAAAGTGTTTATTCTTGATAAAGACAAAAAAATCATTGCTAAATCACTTTCTATGTCTCAAATTGAAGACCTTTTGGATAACCTTCAAAACAAGAAAGATGCACCGAAAATCATGGAGCAAGACGCGAAGGAAGACGCTCAAATGCAGAAAAAGGAGTAATTTTAACCCATGATAAATGAACTGAATCAGTTAAAAGCGCTTCTAGAGTCTCCAAATAGGTTTATTATTCTTGCTCACAAATCTCCTGATGGAGATGCAGTTGGAAGTGCTGCGGCATTCTTTCATTTTCTTTCTAACATATCTTGTGATGCGCAGGTTGTATTACCCGATTTGCCTTCGGATACACTTTTGCCTTTCATGGCCGATACGAAGTGCCTTTATTTTACTGAAAATCCTGGTGACGTAAAGACGCTTTTTGAAGAATCATCCGTGTTAATATGTCTAGACTTTAACGCGTCAAGTAGGGTGGGAGAGATGCATTCTTTGGTGGATGGGTTCAAAGGGGTTAAAGTAATGATTGACCACCACCCTGAACCAGAACCGTTTTCGGATATCATGATTTCAGATGTAACGAATTCTTCAACCTGTCAGTTGATCTATGAGTGCATTGAACTCATGCAGTTAACTCATGCTATTGATCAACATGTCGCTCGATCGTTATATTTAGGAATTATGACGGATACGGGTTCATTTCGTTTTCCATCGGTGAGTGCTAAAACACACCAGATCCTAGCAGACTTGTTACATACCGGTATAGCACATTGGCAAATACATCAGGATGTTTATGACAATAATCGAATTGATCAATTACAACTGCGTGGATATGCAATCAGTGAAAAATTGGTACTGTTAAACAAACTTCATACAGCATTACCTGTAGGATATATCTCGCTTACAAAAGAAGAGTTGTCTAGGTTCAATTATAAAACTGGTGACACGGAAGGGTTGGTCAATGTTATACTTTCTTTGGAAGGTATCAAAGTTGGGGTTTTGATTCAAGAAAAATCAGATGGTATCAAATTGTCCTTTCGTTCAAAAGATGGTGTATTTGTCAATGAATTAGCAAAGCAGCATTTTAATGGAGGTGGACATAAATACGCTGCGGGAGGAATTAGTTTTGATTCGATGGAAGTAACTATATCAAGGATTTTGAGTTTATTTGAAACCTTAACTTTTTAAAATGATTAAGCTTTTCTTTTTTTTAGGTTTCGTTCTGATTTTAGCTTCATGCACGTCAACGGATAAAACACAAAAAACAGACAGTAAAGAGTGGTCTAATGGTCACTCTGTTTCCTACCATAAAGAGGTAAATGAACGAGAACAGTTGTCAATATCACTTTATCTTGAACAACATCCCGAATTAAAAAAACTTATAAAAACTTCTGATACAGGATTGAGGTATGCGATAATTAAATCGAATGAAAAAGGTGATTACGGTAAACCTGGTCAAACAGCTTCTTTAATACTTAATGTTTCTTTGCTGGATGGTACACCGTGTTATCAAACAGAGGAGGCGTACTACGATGAATGTCCAATAGATAGGAATGACAGGGAATCAGGACTAAATGAGGTTTTAAAATTAATGCGCGCGGGCGAAACAGCTAAATTAATCCTGCCTAATCACTTGGCACATGGAATGATTGGAGATTTGGAGAACATTCCACCCTTAGCTATACTACTTGTTACAGTTGAATTAAAAGAACTACGATGAAAAACAGTTATATCATTTACGTTTTGGCTCTATTTGTATTTTCTTGTAGTGGCAATGAAACTAAACCATTAACGCAAGGTCCTAAAACACAACGAATAAAGTCAAATACAAATAAAAAATCTGAAACCGCGACAAACAATGAACTAAAGAGTTTCGATAAAAAGAATGTTGTAAATGTTAAGCAGTATGACAATGGTGTTCGAATAAAATGGTTTCAATCCCTATTCAGAAAGAATCCTACGCTAAAAGATGACGAAGTAGTACTGATTAATTACAGATTGTCCCTTCCAGATGGTAAGATTTTCGATGGAAATAATCGAATTGAAATGCCATTTATTCCATTTATAGTGGGGTACAATATGCAAACAGAAGGGTGGGATTTTGCGCTAAAACATTTACGAGTTGGGGATTTTGCAAAAATTGAGATTCCCGCATCCTTGGCCTATGGATCTAAAGGTCTCGGTAACATAGTTCCTCCCAATAGTGACGTATGGCTTTATGTAAAGGTTATTGCTAAAGTATCGGCTGATAAAAATGATACAGGAGTTAAATCGTGGACATTTGAAAAGGGAGTCTCAAGTAAATTTGATGAATCTAACGAAAAAGAGATTACATATCATGCGATTGCCAGTGCAAAATCAAATCCAGTGGTGGTTAATACCCACATTAAACATTTTCCGTTGACCTACATTCCGGGGCAAAAAAACGTGGTGCCTGGCTTAAGAAAAGTCTTAAAAAATGCTAAGAAGGGGCAAAAGATTTTCGTGTTACTAAAACCGGAACAAGCATACGGGTCAAAGGGTTTCGGGAATTTAGTTGCTCCAAATGAATCGGTATTTTACAACATCACCATAGAGGATGTAAGGGGCATTTAAGCTTTTTCCTTATATTTGTAAGGAATGATTCAGTTCTACAAACGATTTCTTCTTCTTTTAACGGTCCTAATGATTGGTCTGCACGTAAATGCACAACCAGGCATTGATACCCTAGATACACCAAAGGGTAAACTTATTCTTCATGAAGACCAAACGTGGAGTATTGCCTCTGATCCAAGTTTTAATGGCGTGTTAAATGATCGGATACACGATATTGTTTCCTCATACAATCCACCGTTGAAACAGGCTTGGTTAAATGATGTTGTTTATACGGGTAAAGGCAATAACCTCACTCAAATGAAGGATACGTTGTGGTTGTGCTTAAATGAGGCGTCAACAGACGGTTCCATGGATTTTTGCTTCCCCATGCGGAAAATTACGGTCAATTCAAGATACGGACCTCGAAGTGGAAGATATCATAATGGGATTGATTTAGCTTTACGGGTAGGAGATACCATTTTTGCTATGTTCTCAGGCAAGGTTCGTTACGCGAAATACAACGAAGGGGGATTTGGGAACTTAGTAATTTTAAGGCATTACAATGGGCTTGAAACGTTTTATGCTCACCTCAGTAAGTTTTTGGTTGCCCCGAATCAAGAAGTTAAGGTAGGAGACCCTATAGCGTTAGGCGGCAACACGGGTAGGTCTACAGGTCCGCATTTACATATGGAGGTTCGTTTTTACGATGCCGCAATTAATCCAGAAGAAATTATAGATTTTGATAAAAAGGTTCTTAAAAAAGAAAACCTGTTTTTGCATAGTGCACTTTTTCGTCCCGGTGCGAAGCCTTCTCAATTTGTTGAAGTTATTCCGGCAGACCAACTAGCTAGTCAAAATGCTTCTGCTACTAGCAGCGGTACAGAGGAAGTTACTACGGTAACTGCGCCGATAGTTAAACCAACCGTTGCTGCTTCACAACGAAGATATTATCAAATAAAATCGGGGGATACTTTAACTAGAATTGCGGCAAAATATAATACTACGGTAGCCATTCTATGCAAACTCAATGGGATTAGCCCTTCGGGAACGTTGGTGATTGGTAAAAATTTAAGAGTAAAATAAGAAATGAGGACTGTATATTTTTCACTTGTGCTAATTGTATTGTCTGGATGTTCTGCATACAACGATGTGTTAAAAGGGGATGATTTTGCTGCAAAATTCGAACTGGCTAATGGACTTCATGAAGATGGGGATTATGATAAGTGTATAGTGTTATACGAACAAGTATACCAACATGCACCAAAATCTTCAGAAGGAGAGTTATCATATTACAAAATGGCGAAAAGTTATTACGAAGATGGTGATTATTACATGGCAGGCTATTTCTTTGGTTCGTTCGTACAACGATATCCCTACAGCTTAAGAAATGAAGAGTCGTATTTTTTAACGGCTATGTGTAGTGTGAATAATTCACCTAAATGGTCATTAGATCAAACAGAAACCTATGCAGCCTTGAATGCCGTGCAATCTTTTATTGATAAATACCCCAATTCACCGTTGGTGGATTCGTGCAACACCATTATTGATGTCCTATCTTACAAGCTAGAATTCAAGGATTTCAATAAAGTACTGCAATACAGTAAAACAGAAAATTTTAAAGCAGCATTAGCTTATGCTGACATTTTCGTTGGTAAATACCCTTTGTCTATACATGATGAGGAAGTACAGTTTTTAGCGGTAAAAAATGGATATTACTTAACGATAAATAGTATAGAAAGTAAAAAAAAGGAGCGAGTTGAGGAAACTATAACAAGATATCGTAACTTTGTATCTGAATACCCTGCATCAGTGTATTTGACAGAGTTAAAGAGCTTGCTTAAGCCTTGGCAAAATGATTATGAATTTTAATTAAAACCCATGCAATATAAAAACGTCAACGCAGAAAAAACAACCATTACAAGAGATGTTGTTAATTTGGAAGACAAAACAGGTAATCTTTACCAATCAATCGTTGCTGTTTCTAAGCGTTCGAATCAAATAAGCACGCAAATCAAAGAGGAATTAACTCAAAAACTTCAAGAATTTGCTACGTCGACAGACAGTTTAGAGGAGGTTTTTGAAAACCGTGAGCAAATCGAAATTTCAAAGCATTATGAGAAAATGCCTAAATCAACGGCAATCGCAATGCAAGAATTATTAGAGGATAAAATCTATCTAAGAAACCCAGAGGAAGGCGCAGAATAAGATGCGTATACTAATAGGAATTACTGCGGGCATATCTGCCTATAAAATTCCTTTGTTAATCCGTAAATTCATTAAGGAAGGGGCAGAAGTACGTTGTATAATGACACCTGATGCAAGAGATTTTGTCAGTCCCTTAGTGGTTTCAACCTTGTCGAAAAATCCAGTAGGAATTGAATTCTGGGATAAAGAAAGCGGGTTATGGAACAATCATGTAGCATACGGTGAATGGGCCGATGTATTCTTAATAGCTCCATGTACTGCAAATACCTTAAATAAATTAGCTCAAGGAGCCTGTGATAATCTACTTATGGCAACTTTTCTTTCCATGAGGAACAAGACCATTATTGCTCCTGCCATGGATTTAGAAATGTATCAACACCCATCGGTAAAGCGAAATATTGAACAGGTTTTACAAGATGGTGTGCTCGTTATACCACCTGATCACGGTGAATTAGCGAGTGGTTTAAGTGGTGAAGGGCGTTTGCCTGAACCTGAGACCTTATATCATGAGGTAATGTCTTACCTCGCCCCAACACATGATTTTTTAAATGTACGAGTATTGGTAACGGCCGGTCCTACCTATGAAGCGATGGATCCTGTGCGGTTTATTGGGAATCATTCCTCTGGGAAAATGGGCTTCGCAATCGCTGAGAATTTCGCAGCACGTGGTGCAGTGGTTACTTTGGTCACGGGTCCTACCAAACTTGAAAGTACACACGAGCGTATTCATACAGTACATGTGACCTCAGCAAATGAAATGTTTGAGGCAGTATCTTCCCGTTGGGAAGAAATTCAAATCGGTGTTTTTTCGGCAGCAGTAGCAGATTATCGTCCAGCCCAACAAGCGACGGAGAAAATCAAAAAATCAAGCGAGGGTTTATCCATAGAACTTATAAAAAATCCTGACATTTTAGCTTGGGCGGGACTTCATAAATCGGAAGGCCAACTCACTATTGGGTTTGCTTTAGAGACTAACAATGCCGATGAACATGCCTTCGAGAAATTAACTCGTAAACAGGCAGATGCGATCGTTTTAAATGTATTGGAAGAAAATGAAAAATGCTTTAATTCTGATACCAATAAAGTTCGTATCTTCGACGTTAAGGGGTTAGCTTGTGAGCTACCTCTCGCTTCAAAAACAAAGATTGCGCAAGGAATTATAGATTTTATTACAACAATTCATGTATGAAACAACTTATCGTTTTCTTATTAGCATTTACCATTACTCCATTTCTTGCTCAAGAGCTCAATTGCAAGGTTTCTATAATAAAAGAAGCTAGTCTCGAGGTTAACAGTACAGAACTTGAGATTTTCAAGGAGTTGGAGCTGGTATTGACGGAATTGATGAATAATACACAATGGACTAAAGATCAATTTAAAACAGAGGAGCGAATTAATTGTAACATTCAACTTCAAATCAATAAAATCCCTACCGCAGGGACATATTCTGGAGCGATTCAAATTCAGTCAACACGCCCTGTGTTTAGTTCAAATTATAATACCTTATTGTTCAATTTCAGAGACGAAGATTTAGCTTTTTCATATTCAAGAAACACCTTAATTACCTATACACCCAATCAATACCGTGATAATTTATCGTCCATCATGGCATTTTACGCCTATTTTATTTTAGGCATGGATTACGATTCGTTTTCTTCAAAAGGAGGGACTAAGTATTTCAATGAATGTCAGCAAATTGTATCTAATGCACAGAATTCTGGTGCACCAGGCTGGAAATCAAGTGAACAAGGCAAAAGAAATCGTTTTTGGTTAGTAGACAACGTTCTTCAAGCAGCATTTGAGCCTCTGCGAGAATGTAATTTTTCGTATCATCGAAATGGTATGGATCAAATGTATGAAGACAAAGTCAAAGGCAAGAAAGCACTCTACGAAGCCCTTTCTAAACTTACACCGGTAGTTCAAGTGCGACCTAATTCTCCGAATGTTGTAAATTTTTTATTGTGCAAACGGGATGAATTAAAAAAGATACTTTCTGATTCTGAACTTAAAGAGAAAACTGATTTTGTAACCTTACTTAAGCGTATAGATCCTTCTAATTCTTCGAAATATCAAGAAATACTAGAATAATGCTCAGGCGTTTAATTATCCGAAATTTTGTATTAATCCATGAACTTACACTCGATTTTAATTCGAGTTTTACGGCAATTACCGGTGAAACGGGTTCAGGAAAGTCCATTTTATTAAACGCGCTCGGTCTGATCAAAGGTGAGCGTGCTGATTTTAGCGTAATTGGACCCAATGATAATCGAAGTATTGTAGAAGCTCATTTTAAAGCCACCGAGGATATTACCGCTTGGTTGAATGCGAAGTCACTTGAACCGTGGGAGGAAATTATTGTACGTCGTGAAATTCACAAAGATGGCAAGTCAAGAGCATTTATTAATGATACTCCTGTAACCTTGCAGGAAATGAAGGCGCTCGGCGAACAATTATTTATCATCCATTCTCAATACAATACGCTTGAGTTAAAGAATCAAGACTATCAATTGTACCTCCTGGATGCCTTAGCCTCAACTCAAGACGAATTTGCCTCCTATACTAAAGGTTACCTAGAATTGAGCAAACGTAAAGCTGCCTTGTCTGTTAAAACGCAAGAATTAGCGTTGTTGGAATCCAAAATGGATTATGAACAATTCATTCTAACAGAAATTCAAGCACTCAATCTTGGCAGTCTTGATTATGAAGAGTTGTCAAGAAAATTAGAGATTAAGGAAGAAAGTCAAGATTTAATTTCCGACCTAAGCGCGCTGATTTCGTTAAGTGAAAGCCCCATGTTGAATGAATTATCTAGCATGGCAAAAACAATCGAGCGACACGAAGATAAAGCGAATTCACTTCAGGAGATTAGAACCATTATTCATGAAATCTCTACACGTTTTTCTGAATTGAGCTACTTATCGAGTAAAGCGCTTCAGCAACTTGAAACATCGGACTCGGATGAGGAGGAAATGCTGTCACTGGTCGATGAGTTTAATCGCATCTTAAATAAGCATCGTCTAGTATCTCAAGAGGCCCTAATGGATTTACAAAGTGCACTCGAAGGACGAGTTAGCGAGTTAGAAGAGCTAAGCGTATTTATTTCAAATGAACAAACTGCTATAGGTCAACTAGAAAAGCGTTTGATTAACAGCGCTATGCTACTAAATGAAAAAAGAAAACTTGCACTTCCACGGATTGAGGAGTCAATTCAATCTGGATTAATTGCCTTGAAGTTAACCGGGGCGCAATTATGGTTTAACTTAATTGATACACCAGACCTTAATTCACGCGGTAAAATAGAGTTAGAAATGTTATTCTCAGGAAATAAGGGGATGAGTCCAGTGCCAATTCAAAAAGCAGCAAGCGGTGGAGAATTGTCACGGGTTATGTTATTGTTGCAACAATTGATTTCTACAAAACTCCAAATGCCCAGTATATTATTTGATGAAATCGATACAGGTGTTTCAGGAGAAGTGGCTGAGAAGATCGGAAAACTCTTAAAAGAAATGGGGCAGGGGCGGCAGTTATTTGCCATTACACATTTACCTCAGGTTGCAGCGCAAGCTGAGCATCACCTGGTGGTTCGGAAAACGGAAATCGATCAACGCACACAAAGTACTGTAAGTTCTTTATCACCAGTCGAACGTATCACAGAAATCGCCCGGTTAATGAGCGGTGAAGTAATTAATGATGCGGCTATATTGAATGCACGTAAATTATTGGAAAACAATGAGATATGATCAATTCTTTACCCCTGTAAAAATTGATAAAATCAATCAAATTGATTCATTTAATCATGCATTTGGTTTTATAGGGAGCTGTTTTTCAGATCACATGCAACATCGTTTTAGACATCATGGACTGAAGGCTTGGATGAGTCCGTACGGAACTACTTATAATCCATTATCGATTGCTAATCAATTAATTAGTTCCATAGATTTAACTAATAAGTTCAATATTCATACGCACGAAAACAATTGTTTTTATTGGGAAACCGCGCATAAAATTGTCTACAGTAATCCACTTGAATTAGCAACAGCGGTAGATGCTATGCGAATTGATTCAAAGAATGCGTTACGTCACCTGAACACCTTGTTCATTACCCTGGGGTCATCGTGGGTTTATGAATTATCTAATTCTGGTTTATTAGTTGCTAATTGCCACAAAGTACCAGCCGCTAACTTCAACAAAAGATTATTGGACATCAATGAAATAACTGCTGCGTTAACTGAATTAGTCACTTCATTAATTTCCTTTAATCCGAATATACATGTGGTATTTACAGTAAGTCCAGTAAGGCATTTACGGGACGGGATTATTGAAAACACACGAAGTAAAGCGCGCTTAATCGAAGCATGCCATCAACTGGTTGAATCCAAGACCATGTGTTCGTATTTCCCTTCGTTTGAATTACTAATGGATGAATACAGGGATTATCGGTTTTATGAAAAAGATGGAGCTCATCCAACCGAATTTGCCGTTGATCTTGTTTTTGATAGGTTAATGGATGTATTATTCACCGAACCATTCAAGAAGGTCTTGTTGGATGTGTCTAGGGTTAGACAAATGGAACAACATCGTTTTTCAGTACAAAGCAATTCAATAGACATTGAGAAACACCAGAAACAAATCCTTCGCAGCAAGGAGAACTTGGATGCACACCATCAAGTAGATTGGTGATTATTGCTTTATAAACCGAGTAGGGGAGTATCCTTCGGCTTGAATAATGTACATTCCTGAAGCAAACGATTCAACAGAAATCTCTGTACCTTTTCCTGAATACATTAAACTTCCTGTTGGACTGTAAATTTGAACTAATTCGGAATAATTCAAATGAATTATACTGGCAGCCGGATTGGGGAAAAAGCTTAGGAATGGCAGTGCGGGCTCATCGATGCTGGTATTATCCAATGATCGGACCTCTATATCATCGATGTATAATTTAAATCCATCATAGGTTCTTAAAACAAATGCCAAATAAATACTTGCATTGTCATATCCTTGCGCCGTCAAATTAACTTCTCTTGATGTCCATTCAAAATTCTCGCCGGTTACAAATGCTATGGTGTCGGAAAAGCTTGACGCTTGGTTATCTGTAGTAGATAAAAGTACCAAGTAATTGTCAGGATAGGAAGCATCTTGCGATTTAGCATTCCACGTTAGATAATTCCCAAAAGCACCTAAGTTAATTGCCGGAGTAATTAACCACCGATTCGCAGTGTCTGGATTCTCAAAGAATGAAGTAGCTGCCGCCACGGTATCTAACGCATTCTCAGGGTCTACCACCGCAATCCACGCAGCATTAAATTCAGAAACCTGGGTGTTTGGTGTGTTTAAATCTAGGTCTAACATGGAAAAACTGCCTGGAATCCCTTGTTGAAAATCATCATTAAACAGCACGGTTCCTTGACCAAAAGAACTAAAACTTAATAAAAGGAACGTATAGAAATATATGCGCATAACACAAAGGTAAGTTTAATCTACCAAAAGAATGAGCACATCCTTAAATTCTTGGTAAAACAAGTCAAAAGCAAGTAAGCGTTCTTTTAGGAATCTATAGATCAAAGGCCAATCCTCTTGAGCGTAATAATTAACATCCGAATGAACCCATTGAATTCGATCGAAAACAAATCCTTCTTTAGCGGTTTGATTCCTTAACCAATATCCTTTGTCTCCGGTGGCATTTTCCATCACTTGTTTGAGTTCCATTAATTGTTCCCAAAAAATATCACGAATGCCTTCATCTTTGAATTGCACATCGAAATTCAAGTATGCACCCGTATTGTCGCAATGAAGCCTTAAGTAAACATGTTTAATATCTGTAGGATACTTAAGCCAATTGATCGCTCGACGGTGTTGCGTATTATGCCTACGCATCTCCTTTTTGAATCCATCCCAAAAGAGCTGATTGTATTGCTTACGTTCTTCCTTAGAGAGCATTATTGATTTCCTTTGGCGTGGTCAGCCAAGAATTGTTGCAAGCCGATATCAGTCAACGGATGTTTTGCTAATGCTTTTATTGCACTCAACGGTCCGGTCATTACATCTGCGCCAATGCTTGCGCAATGAATGATGTGCATTGGGTGACGAACAGATGCAGCCAAAATTTCAGTACCAAAATCATAATTATCGTAGATGGTACGGATTTGCTGAATTAGGCTTAATCCATCTGTGGAAACATCATCCAATCGACCTAAAAAAGGAGAAATGAATGTAGCACCAGCTTTAGCAGCTAGTAGTGCTTGTCCCGCAGAGAAAATCAACGTACAATTCGTAGGTATCCCTTTTTGAGAAAAATACTTAATCGCTTTTATGCCTTCGGTAATCATCGGTATTTTAACAACGATATTGGGATGTAATTCAGCCAATGCTTCCCCTTCACGAACCATTCCTTCATAATCTGTAGCGATGACTTCCGCACTAACTGGGCCATCGACAATATTACAAATTTGAACGTAATGATTTAGAATGTTATTAGCTCCGGTAATGCCTTCTTTAGCCATTAAGGAAGGATTCGTTGTTACTCCGTCCAAAATACCCATATCATTGGCTTCACGTATTTCGGCTAGGTTTGCGGTGTCGATAAAAAACTTCATATTTATTTTTTCTTGTTATTCTTTTGTGCTTCAATAGACTTTCGTTGCATTTCCTCTAAACGCTCTTGAAATTTCGATTTCTTTTTCGGGGAGTTTTCTGCCTTGGCTTGTCTAGCCATCATTTTAACTTTCAATTTATCTTCATTAACGAAAAATCGTTTAATGGCAATCATCAATAGAATTGAGATTAAGGTAGAAATAAAATAGTAGTAACTCAATCCGGAAGAATAATCATTGAAAAAGAAGATCATCATCACTGGAAATATATACATCATCACCTTCATGTCTGGCATCCCCGGCTGAGTAGGTTGTTGCATATTACCGCTATTCAAGTAGGTATAAACTAGTGTAGTTGCGGCCATCAACAAGGTAAATAAACTCATGTGATCACCGTAAGGCCATAGATTGAATCCAAAATCCCAAACAGAGTCGTAAGATGATAGGTCTTCTGCCCATAAGAATCCTTGTTGACGCAATTCGAAAGCAGCAGGGAAAAACCGGAACACGGCAAGTAAAATCGGCATTTGAATCAACATAGGCACGCACCCCGCCAACGGACTAGCTCCAGATTCCTTATAAAGTGCCATTGTTTCAGATTGCTTTTTTAGTGCATCGCTCTGATCAGGATATTTCTTATTTAATTCCTCTACTTGAGGTTTTAGAATGCGCATTTTAACGGAAGAAACAAACATCTTCCATTGTATTGGCATCAAGATTAACTTTATGATTAAGGTTAATAACAGAATCGCTAAACCTGCACCGATACCATTGCTTACTAATAAATTAAAAATGGGTTGTACAGCATATAAGTTAATCCATCTAAATAATCCCCAACCATAATTCAATATATCATCATACCCTTGATCATAACTGCGAAGTTGATTGTAATCATTTGGACCAAAATACCACGTAAAAGATGCATTGTTTTGCTCAAAATTCGGAGCTAATACAGTGGTCATTTCTTTGATATTTGTGAATTCGCGTTTGCTGCCTTCACCGAAATTTTTAATATTAAATCGACCATCTTCTTTACGGAACCCGTAATCAGGATGAAGTATGGCAGAGAAATAACTTTGCTTAAACGCAACCCATTCGATGTCATCTGTGGCTTCTGAAAAATCATCTGAGGTTTCGCTTAAGTAGTCTAATCCATCATTTTTTTGCTCAAAACACACTGTGGTAATTCGACGTTGCTCTTTTAACTTACGTTCTGTTCTACGAAAATTCATTGCCCACTTCAAGCGAACCTTATCCATTTCCAATTTAGAGAACCCTTCAAGTTTCAAGTTGTAAGTCAATCGATAATCATCTTTAATTGAATAACTGACTAAAATGAGTTTTTTTCCTTGACGATAAGAGAATTCCATATTATTTCTAATATGAGTTTCATTCACTTTAAACGTAAGGTTCTTTGTGTTTATAACCCCAGGAATTACGATGAAATTTGCGGCATCATCTGCTTTAAAAAGACAGAGAGATTTAGAATTCTTTTTATCGAAATCGTCATACGAACGAAATTTTCTAAGATAAACAGCCTCCACATTGGCTCCTTTTGAATTAAGCACAACAGTTAGATGGTCGTTTTCTAAATTAACCTGCGTTGCTTTTATCGCTTGTTTCGGACGCAGCACATTTCCCGATATGTTATCTTTAGGTGTATCTGAAGATTTTTTTGAATCGTTTTTATCCTTTTTATTACGTGCATCATTCGCTGCCTGAGATTTCTCCTTAGCGGCCTGTTCTTTTTTAGCCTTAGCAATTTCTTCTTTAGAAGGTTGATTTATTAGTGTGAATACGGTTAAAAGTAAACCGATGAGTACCAACCCAATTGTAGTTTTTCTATCCATCATTTTATTTGTTTTTTATGGCTGCATTAATAAATGCAGTAAATAGGGGATGAGGGTTATCAACCGTACTTTTGTATTCTGGGTGAAATTGTACACCGACAAACCATGGGTGATTTTGAACTTCCACAACCTCCACTAATCCTGTTTCCGGATTTCTTCCCGTGGCAATCATTCCTGCACCTTCAAGTTCATTTAAATAGTCACTATTCAGTTCGAAGCGGTGACGGTGCCTTTCACTGATTTGGTCTGCATGATATGCGTTGGCTATATTAGAACTTGGTTTTAAATGACACTCATAAGCACCTAATCGCATTGTTCCGCCTAAATTTTTGAGTGTTTTTTGTTCTTCCATCATGGAAATAACTGGATGTGCTGTTTCTGGATTGATCTCCATGGTGTGCGCATCCGCATGGCCTAATACGTTTCTAGCGAATTCTATAACGGCACATTGCATCCCTAAACAAATTCCAAAAAAGGGAATATTGCTTGTCCGAGCAAATCGTACCGCTTCAATTTTACCCGCAATACCGCGAGAACCAAAGCCTGGAGCGACCAAAATCCCGTCCATTTCACCAAGGATGGTTGCACTATTACTTGAGTTGATGGTTTCAGATTGAATCCAGTGGACATTTACCTTCGTGTTGTTAGCAACCCCTGCATGGATAATTGCTTCTGAAATTGATTTGTATGAATCTTTTAATTCAACATATTTACCTACTAAGGCAATATCTATATGGTGTTTTGGATTCTTTAATTTATCCAAGAAATCTTTCCAATGTGTTAAATCAGGGGCTTGTTTCTTAGATAAGCCGAGTTTATCCAATACTACAATGTCTAATTCTTCGGCTTGCATCAATAAAGGTACATCGTAAATTGTAGACGCATCTTTGGCTTCGATTACCGCATTAATGGACACGTTGGTGAATCGTGCAATTTTCTTGCGAAGCGCCATATCCAGCGGATGTTCAGTTCTACAACATAAAATATCAGGTTGAACTCCAAGTTCCAATAGTGCTTTAACGCTGTGCTGGGTTGGCTTCGTTTTTAACTCACCTGCCGCAGAAAGATAAGGAATCAGGGTTAAATGAATTACAATACAATCCTCTTCAAATTCCCACATCATTTGACGCACCGCTTCAACATACGGAAGCGACTCAATATCACCCACCGTTCCACCGATTTCCGTGATGACGATATCGTATTGTCCGTTAGCGGCTAACTCTTGAATTCGATCTTTGATTTCATCCGTTATGTGTGGTATTACCTGTACGGTTTTACCTAAATAATCCCCGCGACGTTCCTTTTCTATGACATTCTTATAAATACGACCCGTAGTAATATTATTTGCTTGAGAGGTAGGAACGTTTAAGAATCGTTCGTAATGACCTAAATCTAAATCGGTTTCAGCACCATCATCGGTCACGTAACACTCGCCATGTTCGTATGGATTTAAAGTGCCTGGATCGATGTTAATGTACGGATCAAGTTTTTGAATTGTAACTGCATAGCCTCTGGCTTGCAATAATTTAGCTAATGAAGCGGAAATGATTCCCTTACCTAAAGAAGATGTTACCCCCCCGGTTACAAAAATATACTTTGTGGATTTTGACATAAAATAGTAACTACGGGGTACAAAATTAAAAGAACTCAACGAATGAGTACTATAAAAAACAAAAAACTATTGACGGGTTTTCCACGTCTTATACACCATTTCATGAGAAGGCCGATTGTCTTCAATGGATGTTAAGGGGGCAACGGGTAGGAGGGAGGAATGACACGATGAAGGTAATGACTGATATAATGCAGTCCCTTCGGTCTTCCATTCAATCATTTCTTGAGAAATCTCCTTAATTATTCTTCCGGGATTGCCCGCAAACAAATGGTTATCTGGAATAATTTCTTCGGCTTTCACAAAACTCAAGGCACCAACGATAGAGTTTTTACCAACAATTGCACCGTCCATTATTACCGCATTCATCCCTATAAGGCAGTTGGATTTTAAGGTAGCACCATGAACCACCGCGCCGTGACCGATGTGTGCTCCGGATTCAAAGGTGATGTGTTTTCCAGGAAACATATGAACTACGCAGTTTTCCTGCACATTACAGCCGTCTTCAATGATAATACGCCCCCAATCTCCACGGATTACCGCACCAGGACCTACGTAACAATCTTTACCAATGATGACATCTCCAATTACAGAGGCCGTATCATGAATATAACTGGAGGGATCAACCACGGGAATAAACCCATTAAACGAATAGCAACTCATACTTATGTTAAATAGAATTTCGAATGAAATGTTACTTTTGAAGAAAATTCATACCATGCAAAAGTATTTATTAATCCTCATCATGTTTATGGTGCTTCAGGTTTTTTCTCAAACTAAGGTGAATAATGCACGTTTCAAAGAATTGATGTTGGATTCTACGGCAGTGATTTTAGATGTGCGTACTGCAAATGAAGTACAGGATGGAAAAATTCCGGGTTCTTTAAATGTTAGTTATTTTGCTAATAATTTCCTTTCAGAGGTCGAGCGTTTGATTCCTAAGGATCGAATTGTTTTAGTTTATTGTGCTGCCGGTGCAAGAAGCGCAGAGGCTTGTAAACAATTGAAGAAAGCGGGTTATAAACAGTTGTATGATCTACAATCTGGGTTTAATGGCTGGGATTGAATTAGACATCCATAAGTCTATTTAACATAATATTAATTATATTACAATGTGCCTTCAGATTTACGATTAGCTTTGTGTAATGTTTAAATCAACTCCATTTACTGATCAACAGACCTTGCATGAATTGCAGTTTCATGATATCTTGTTCCAATTAAATAGTTTGGTCGTTTCTAAATCTGCTGCGGATCGTGTAAATAAATTAATTCCTTCAAATCGCTACGCATTAATTCATCACCAATTAAAACAAACAAAAGAACGTTTAGACATTATTTTGCAGAAACGTACTTTTCCGGCACTTGAGTTTGATGAATTATTAAATGAAATCAAATATTTGGGCATTGACGACGCAGTGCTTTCGTTGGAAGGATTTATTAGAATCCATGATGCGAGCAACCTGGTGAATGCATACCTCAAATTCTTCGAACATAGCACCACGTTTAGTACACTAGCTCAAGTCTTTCAAGACTGTTACCATAGCGATGAACTGATAGAACGTATCACTAAAATCATCGATGTAAAACAAACTAGGAATATAAAGGATGATGCAACGCCTGAATTGGCACGAATTCGTCATGAAATTAAGATTATACGACAAAAAATCAATCGAAATTTCGATCGGGAAATGCGCAAACTCATTAAAGATGGATTGCTCGGTGAAACCTACGAATCGTTCATTGATAACCGAAGGGTGCTCACGGTGCAATCAGGATTTAAGCGAAGGGTTCCGGGTACGATTTTAGGCGCCAGTAAAACTGGAAGTCTTACCTATATCGAACCGAAAGTAAATCAGGAGCTTAACCATGAATTAGCCTGCCTCTTTGACGATGAGAAAAAAGAAATTTATCGCATATTAAAAGCACTTACCGCTCATTTCAGGATTCATTTGCCTTTGATTCAAGCATATCAAACAGCTTTGGTTGGGTTTGATGTCATAAACGCTAAAGCGAGATTAGCTTTTCAAATGGAAGCTACCCTACCCGCGCTCTCAAAGGAACTAACGCTGCACTGGTCTCTCGCGTATCATCCGATTCTAAGAGAAAATAATAAAAATCAAGGAAAGCAAACGATTCCTCAAGAATTTTCTCTCGATGAAACGCATCGAATGCTTGTGATTTCTGGTCCAAATGCAGGTGGAAAAAGTCTTACCATGAAAACCTTCGGCTTGTTACAATGCATGTTACAAGCAGGCTTACTCATCCCTGTTCATCCAGACTCTAGGGCTTGCTTTTTTCAGCAGCTTTATTCAGATATAGGAGATAATCAATCTATTGAAAATGAGTTAAGTACATACTCTTACCGTTTGCAACGCATGAAGTTCTTTTTGGAGCGAAGTAATCCGAATACTTTTCTGCTCTTA
>Ga0102897_1000156_pt1 | contig 22224 bp, 15 predicted proteins | sample Colrivmet1554B02_FD_78453 | JGI IMG/M metagenome (GOLD analysis project Ga0102897, IMG submission 78453) | Estuarine microbial communities from the Columbia River estuary - metaG 1554B-02 | ecosystem: Environmental > Aquatic > Marine > Intertidal zone > Estuary | place: USA: Columbia River...
GAATGCATGGCTTAAAACCCTTGAAGACGGAACCCATACCCCAGATATATTTAAAGAAGGTACCAGCAAACAAAAAGTGGGTACTGCCGAGTTTGCAACTGCTGTAATTGCCAATTTAGGACAAAAGCCATCGGTACTTAAAGCAGTGAGCTACTCCAATAATTTAGCGATTGAATTACTTAAGTATAAAAGAAAAGAAACTGCTACAAAAACATTAGAGGGTGTGGACCTGTTTGTACACTGGGGTGGATCAGATCCAAATGAATTAGCAAGTAAAATTCAAAAAATGGAAAGCAAAGGTATTTACCTTTCTATGATTACCAACAGAGGCATTAAAGTATGGCCTGATGGATTTAGAGAAACATTTTGTACAGACCATTGGAGATGTAGGTTTAAAGCAAAAAATGGCGAACAAATGTATAAAACGGATATCATTGAACTTTTAGAAAAAGCCATTGAAGAAGATATTGATGCTATAAAAACCGAGAATCTGTATGCATTTGACGGAACTGCTGCCTACTCATTAGGTCAGGGCCAATAATATTAAATAAATCAAAGCCTCAAAACAACCAACATGGAAAACAATAAAGTAACACTCATTGATGGAACATTTAATGTAGCAGAAGCTAAAGATATTTTAATGAATATGTTTACGATGAAAATAAATTTTCATCAGCAAAAAAACATAAGTCATATTGAGCGCTTTGGAACCCCAGATGATAACTCGAAAGCCAAAGTTGAATTCTTAAAAGCTGAAATGGCAAAACTTGAAACAATCATTACAGGAGCTACTGATAAAAACGTTTCCCTAAAAGTTACCTCAGCCATTCATATTGAATATATTAATGAGCCAGCATAAATTTTTTGAAGGCCGCTCTATTGTTATAGCAACCAAGCACAAAAAACAACTTGCAATGGCAGCGCTACTTGAAAAAGAGTTGGGCGTTACCTGCATTGTACCCGAAAATTTGGATACAGATTTGCTTGGTACTTTTACTGGCGAAATAGAAAGGGAATTAAGCCCAATGGATGCCGCTAAAAAAAAGTGCTTGCTTGCCATGGAGCTTACAGGCACCGATTTAGCGGTAGCAAGTGAGGGCTCTTTTGGTGCCCACCCATTACTTTATTTTTTACCTGCCGACGACGAATTACTTGTTTTTATGGACAAGAAAAATGGTCTAGAAATTGTAGTTCGTGAAGTTTCAACAAAAACAAATTACAATGCCAAAGGAGTAAGTTCCGAAGAAGACTTATTAGCCTTTGCACAAAGTGCTCAATTCCCAAGCCATGGCCTTATTTTAAAAGATAAAAAAGAGGGTTATAACATTATTGCAAAAGGCATTATTGATACCAAAGAATTACTTGAAACCTTTACTCAGTTTATGACGACCTATGGATCGGTGTATGTAGAAACGGATATGCGCGCGCACTTGAATCCATCCAGAATGGAAGTGATAGAAGAAACTACAAAAAAACTAATCGCAAAAATAAAAACAACCTGCCCAAGTTGTCAAATACCCGGCTTTGGTATTAAAGAGGCTACACCAGGACTACCATGTGAAAACTGTAAAGCGCCTACAAAAAGTACTTTATTTCATGTATATGCTTGTCAAAAATGCAATCATACACAGGAAGCGTATTTTCCTAATGGCAAACAAGAAGAAGATCCTACCTACTGCGATAGGTGCAATCCATAAACAATCATTATGCAAAAAAATGCGATAGAAGCTGCTGTTACAGCGTTAAAAAACAATGAAATTATTGGATTGCCTACCGAAACAGTTTACGGCCTAGCGGGTAATGCATTTAGTGAGATAGCCGTTGAAAAAATATTTGCTTTAAAAAATAGGCCACACTTTAACCCACTCATTGTTCATATAAAATCGGCGGGCTACCTAGAACAAGTGGCAAAAAATATTCCAGTAGTAGCTGTAGAGTTAGCAGATACTTTTTGGCCTGGCCCGCTAACACTGGTTTTAGAAAAACAAGATCGCATACCGGACTTAGTTACCGGAGGCAAAAATACAGTTGGTGTTAGGGTACCCAACCATCCTGTTGCACTTGAACTATTGGAGCAATTAGATTTTCCATTAGCCGCTCCTAGCGCCAATCCATTTGGATCTATTAGCCCTACTACTGCACAACATGTAGCGAATTATTTTACAGATACACTTACTATTATTTTAGAGGGAGGTAGTTGTGATAAAGGTATCGAATCTACGATTGTTGGATTCGAAAACGGAGCACCTATTTTGTACAGACAAGGTAGTACCAAAGTGGAAGACATTGAAAAAATTACAGGACCCTTACAAATACGCGTTCACGCAAACAACGAATCGGTAGTAGCACCGGGCATGCTATCAAAACACTATGCACCAAGTACAACAACAATTTTAACCGATGAAATTACATCCGTTATTGAAAAATATTCGGATAAACGAATTGGTGTTTTACAATTGAGCCCAGCTACCCTACCAAGCTTTGTGATAGCAGTAGAAACACTTTCACAAACTGGAAATTTAGAAGAAGCTGCTAAAAATTTATATGCAGCTATGCACCGATTGGACCATCAAAACCTAGATTTCATCATTGCCCAAAAAATGCCAACGGTTGGTATGGGCCTTGCCATAAACGATAAACTAGAAAGAGCTGCAACAACATGAAATACCTATTAAAAAATATAGCCGTAGTTAATGAAGGAAAAACATTTTATTCCGATGTTTTCATTAACAACCAGCGCATAGAAAAAATGGCAAGTAGTATTAACCTACCTGCTAATGCAGCGGTAAAAGAAATAAATGGCGAAAACGTGCATTTACTTCCTGGATGTATAGATGACCAGGTGCATTTTAGAGAGCCAGGTCTAACCCATAAAGCAACCATTGCCTCCGAGTCAAAAGCAGCTGCAGCAGGCGGTATCACGTCTTTTATGGATATGCCCAACACCATTCCAAATACATTAACACAACAATTATTAGAAGAAAAATATACGATTGCATCTGAATCATCGGTGGTTAATTATTCCTTTTTTATGGGTATCAACCAAGATAATTTAGAAGAAGCGCTACTAACGGATCCGGAAAATGTATGCGGCATTACAGATGATGGCCTCTACTTTAACAACGACCATGGTATACTAGCCAACTATCCCGATTATTTAGAAAAATTATTTGCTAGAACCTCCATATTAACAGCCCTTCATAGTGAGGATGACAGTATTATTAAAACCAATACGGATAGGTACAAAAAAGAATTTGGTGACAATATTCCATTTAACCACCACCACCTCATTAGAACAGAAGAAGCCTGTTTTGTTGCTACACAAAGAGTATTAGAGATTGCCAAAAAACACAATAATCGACTTCACTTTTTTCATATTTCTACACAAAAAGAAGCGGCACTATTTGAGCAGCATCAAAACATTAGAGATAAAAGAATAACGGCAGAAGCATGTGTGCACCACTTATGGTTTACAAGCGAAGATTATGATACGCTAGGCTCAAAAATAAAATGGAACCCTTCGGTTAAAACACCTCAGGATAAAGAGGGATTGATTCAAGCGCTACTTGATAATAAAATAGATATTATTGCCACCGACCATGCGCCACATACAATAGAAGAAAAAAGTGGTAATTACACAAAAGCCATGTCGGGCGGGCCACTCGTGCAACACGCGCTTCCTGCACTATTAGAGTTATACCACCAAAATAAATTACCGCTTCAAAAAATTGTAGAAAAAACTAGCCACCATGTAGCTGAAATATACAGACTTAAAGAGCGTGGTTATATTAGAGAAGGCTATTTTGCGGATATGGTGATGGTAGATTTAAATAATAGCTGGACTGCAACGAAAGAAAACACGTTGTACAAATGCGGCTGGTCACCATTTGAAAACTATACTTTTAATAGTAAAGTGATCAAGACCTTTGTAAATGGACAGCTTGTTTATGATACTGGAAGCTTTGCTGAAAGTAGCAGAGGGATGCGTTTAAAGTTTGAGAGAGATAGATAGGATTAAATAAAACTATCGTTGCTTAATTAAAACCGCACTAACAATTGGACGTTCAATACCATTGTCACCTGGACGGTTTAACAATTGACCGCCAGCAATCATCGAACTCGATCCACCGCCGTCTAAATTAACTGCATTAGTGCAACCCAAATTTTTTAATGCAGCTGCCAATTCAACAAGATTTAGACCAGCATAACCAGCTGCGGTATTATCACCTTCAACTACAAGTAATATAATTAATCCAGCATCGGTATATCCTATAGCTGTTCTGGGGCGCGAACTCGAATTATTAATACTGATCAGCTCCTGTATATCTGTAATATTAACCACATTATTACGAATCAACATTGGTGAACCCCCTATTGCAGAATGAATATTCCACAAAGTACCACCTGTTGGAAATGTTTCATTAGGAACTGGATTGGGAGCCGTTCCTTCGGCATTACTACTAGGACCTGGGTATTGATAAATTAAATCATTTCCTGTTCCAACATGATAAATCCAGGCAACACTTGGATCTCCGCTTGCACTTACTGCAAATGCAGCCCTCGTTGGAAAATAAGTAGTGGCAGTACCATTAAAATTTCGGGATAATGTTTTGATATTAGCTGCAAAAACAGGCGCACCATTAAATTTCACCAAACTAAAAGACTGATTACCTCCAAAATAACCTCCATTTATTGAAGCCAACACTTTACCCGTTTCATCTTTACTAAAATCACTTAGCTTTTTTGCTGTTGTTGAAATAGTGGGCTTAAATTCAAATAAATTATTTTTTGATGAGTAAGCCACACAAAACATTTTTGTCTTTTTACCTGCATGGATACTATCAAAATAATACAATTCAATTCCATCAGGAAAAGTTGCATTAATTAATGTAGCGTAATTCCATCCTGCCGGCAAACTCATTAATTTGGCCTTTGGCACAACGGCAACAGGAGGCGTTGGAGTTGGTGCAGGCGTTTTTTTACAAGCGACTACACCAACAACTAAAAGAAATGATAAAAAATAAATTGAAATCTTTTTCATAGTACATCTATAATTTTTGGCTTACTTATTAATGGTTTCATAATAAAAAAACACTTCACCGTTATAACCATATTGCCTATTCATATCTATCATTTGCTTTAACATCGTTTCATTTACCCGGTAACCGTCCCCTAATGAAGTAAGTATACCCGGAATAACCTTATGTTTTAAAGTCGATGGAACCTGCAACGTCAATTCTTTAAGTATTTTTTCATACGCTTTAATATCATACCGGTACAATTGCGGAATAATTAAATCTGCATAACCACCGTTCAACCAAGCTGGCCAATCTTGCAAATAATTTTCTTTACTCCATGGATAAATACTTGGCGCCCAAGACACCATGCAATTGGCTCTTTGTTTTTTTACAAGCTGATATATTGATTTACCAAAACCACTTACTTTATCAGCCTTCCACTGAAGAAAAACACTATCCTTTGAATTACTTGGAGGCATTTTGCCGCCAAATTCTTTTTTGTACAACTCAATAGAATATGGATCATACCCTCCTTCGCTTGGCATTGCTGGCAAACGATCATCACCCTGTATACCATCAACATCGTATTTTTTTACAACTTCTAATACAAGTTGTTGCAAGAAATCTTGAACTTGTGGGTTTAAAACATTCCACCAAAAAAATCCATTTTTTTTGAGTAACGCACCTTTACTATTTCTGCCAACCCATTCAGGATACTTTGCAAGCCAACCTTGTTGAGCGCTATCTTTATAAGCATAAGATGCGCCAAATTCAAACCAGGCATGCACTTTTAAGCCCAATTTATGGCCCTCATCTACAAACGCAGCTAAGGGATCAAAATTACCGTAAACGGGTGATTGAGGAATTCCAATATACTTGTTAAGCACTTCACTAGGATACATAGTTACACCTCCATTCCAAACAACCACAAAAATATCAGTCAATCCATTTTTTTTACAATTCAACACCGTTTGCTTCACATTAGCAGGCGTAAGCATCGCGTCACTTGCAACATTGGTAACCCAGGTACCACGAATTTCTTTTTGAACAGCTTGTGCATTAGTAAAAAAAGAAAGGACTAAAAAGATAAATAAAGGAACAAATTTTTTCATACTAAACTTGCGTTTGACGGTATTCGAGGTACCGGTTGTATAAATGATGGGCTTGGATATATGCAGACTGTGGACTCATAAAATGACTGAACTCAAAAGTGATGGCCTTATCATATCCAGCTCTTTTTGCAGCTTCCAATTTCAGTTTTAATTTTTCAAACTTGATGGGCAAAAATTTGATGGGCATGTCTCTATCAAACGACTCGGTGTTTGTCCAACATTGAAGCTTATACTTATCTGCCAATAATTTATTGACTGCCAAAAATTGATCTAACTCATAATAATCGACATGACCATCCTGAAATGCAACAGCATCAATAGATTGATGTATGCCATCAAAGATTTCATTCCATTCCTGTTCATGCTCTTTCACTGAAATAGCATCCGCTTTTGATAAAGCCGATGTGCTTGCCATAACAGATTTTTTACCATCTATCCATGGAGAAATAAATACAGGTAGTTGTTGGCTAATTTCTTTACACATACCGCCTAAACTACTAAATGCTTCAATCGCACCTTTTGTTTTACGACTAATTTCGGTACTTACATACCATCCTTTAAATGCTTTTCGGTGTCCATATAGCCTCCATACTTCTTCAATTACAAATTTATTTACGTCAATTTCAATTTGCATGTTTCCAGTATCCCAATAAATTCCACTATCGTACAAACCAAAATATAAATTCATTCCATATTTTTCGGCAAGATGTAAATACAAATCAATCAAATCAATGGGAGGATTGTAACATCCAAATTTGTTCATCAAGTATTGAGATGGATAGGTAAGAAATCTTCTATACCCACACCTAATAACAATCACCGTATCAATCCCGGCGGCTTTCATATGCTGAAAATCCTTTTCCCACTCGGCAGGACCCCAGTTTTGGTGAGGGATATCATGACTGATTTCATCAATAAAAGTGCCTGTAATTAACATCGTTTAATCGTTTTGTGTTTCACTAACCGCTTCACTATTTAATGGAACAAGCCAGGTAATTAAAAAAGCGGGTATGGTAGAAATTAAAACCCAGATAAAGAATTCTTTGTAACCCAAATAATCACTTACAAATCCACTAATCATAGAGGGAATGATAAATCCTAAACTTGTTAAACCACTGCCAAAAGCATAATGCGCCATTTTGTATTTTCCAGGGGCGATATTTTGCATGATAAATAAAATCAAACCCACAAAACCAAAGCCATAGCCAAAATACTCAACGCCAACAGCAAGTCCAATAATATTGATATTAACAGGTTGCGCAATTGCTAAAAAAGTATATGCAATAAAAGGAACATTAAAAAAAGCGCAAAGCATCATCAGTGTTTTCTTTGTGAGCCCTTTATTTGAAACAAAATACCCAGCACCAATTGAACCTAAAACAAAGGAAGCAGCACCTACAACACCATATAACACACCAATTTCGGAAGTACTTAAACCCAATCCACCATCAACCCTTGCGGCTTTAAAAAACAAAGGCGTTATTTTAATGGCCTGTCCTTCAGCAAAACGGTAAAAGACGATAAACATTAAGCTATACCAAATATTCTTTTTCTGAAAAAAAGTAATGATAACATCTTTTAAAGTATTCAATCCTTCCTGCTTACTTTGAATTTCTGCATCTCTGCTATCATTGGGAAGCATTTTCATATTGTAAATCCCAAGCACAATCATAATGATGCCATAAATAAACATTACTGTCATCCAAGCATTTGCAATACCATATTTTTTTTCTAGTTCGCCAGCAAGATACACCAATGCGCCCCCTGAAAGCAATTTAGCAAGATTGTAAAATGCCCCTTGCCACCCTACAAATTTTGCCTGCAATTTTGATGTTAATTCATTTAAATACACGCCATCTGCAGCAGTGTCATGGGTAGAGCCACTAAATGCTATGATCGATAATACGGCAATACTCAAACTAAAAAAATGATCCGCTTTTAAGGTTAGCGCAACTAAACCAAATAAACAGCCAGTAAAAATTTGTGTGGTGTAAACAAAAAAAGTTCTTGTTTTATACATTTCCAAAAATGGACCCCATAATGGCTTAATAGACCATGGCAACATAATAATTGAAGTCCAAAATGCGATTTGAGAATCAGAAATCCCCATGTTTTTGTACATAATTGAACTAGAGGTAGACAATGCGACAAACGGAAGTCCCATGGCAAACCAAGTACTTGGAATCCAAAAAATGGGAGACCTATTTGAAGTTGATTTTTTTGTCAAAATGGCTTTTATTTAGTGTTATTTAATACAGAAAGTCAATAAATTAATATATTTCATAACTTAATATGAATTTATAATATTTTTTATTAAGTTTAAAAATAATTATCAGAAAACTGAAATAAATATGCGTTTTTCATCAGTACAATTATTCAAATTCTGGCCCATTCATTTATGCTTTGCCAGTATTTTTTTGTTTGCTTGCTCCAAGGGAACAACAGGAGGCACAACACCGCCTACTCCACCCCGACCTACACCGGTTTGGGATCCTAATGCTGTTCGCGGAGCATGGATAACCACAGCCGCTAGTACAGCATTAGATAGCAGAGACAATGTAAAGGCAATGGTTACAAATTGCAAAAACGCAGGTATCAATAATATTTATGTTGTCGTTTATAACAATGCAAGAACGATTTATCCGAGTAATGTAATGCATAGCTTAATTGGAGTGCGACAACTTGAAAGATATGCTGGAAGAGATCCGTTACAGGAATGCATTGATGAAGCAAAATTAGTAGGCATTAAAGTGCATGCTTGGTTTGAGTATGGGTTTTCATCATCCTTTAGTGCCAATGGAGGACTTATTGTAGCTGCAAAACCTTCATGGGCAGCAAGAGATATTAATGGTCAACTGGTTGTAAAAAATGGATTTGATTGGCTAAACGGCATACATCCAGAAGTACAACAATACATGATTGATTTATTTAAAGAGGTTGTAACAAAATATGAAGTTGATGGAGTTCAAGGAGATGATAGATTACCTGCACTTCCATCAAATGGTGGTTATGATCCTTACACCATTTCGTTATACAAGGCAGAGCATGCCGGCGCCTCTCCTCCCGGAAGTGGAACTGATGCTGGCTGGATTAGATGGAGAGCCAATAAATTAAATGCTTTTGTAAAAAGACTAAGAAATGAAGTAAAAACTATTAAACCCGCTATCGTTTTTAGCATGTCGCCTAGTCCGTATCCATTTAGTATCAATGAATATTTACAAGACTGGCCTACTTGGGTTGATAGCAGCTGGGTAGATGCAGTTATGCCGCAATGCTACAGATATACCTTGGCTGATTATGACAATGTACTCAATCAACAAAAATCTTTTTACAAAAATAATGCAGTAGCATTTTATCCAGGCGTATTGGTAAAATCGGGCGCAACCATTCAGAGTGATGGATTGATGTCGCAATTTATTCAGAGCAATAGAAATAAAGGATTTAAGGGCGAAGTATTTTTCTTTTATGAAGGTGTAAAAGATAAACTTAGCTGGTTCCAAGGATTGTATCCATACATAAAATAAGCCTACATGAAATTGCATAAACTTTGTTTACTTTCTTTCTTGCTGATTTTTATTTCAAAAATTAGTGATGCGCAAAAATTAACTTCATTTGTAGATCCTTTTTTGGGAACCGGTGGACACGGGCATGTATATCCAGGTGCTACCATACCTTTTGGCATGGTACAATTAAGTCCGGACAATGGCGAAGAGGGCTGGGATTGGTGCAGTGGTTACCACTACAGCAGTAATACAATTGCAGGATTTAGCCATACGCATTTAAGTGGCACTGGTATTGGAGATTGGTGCGATATTTCGATACTTCCAATGACAGACACTTCCACCATAAGAAAGGATAAAAGTAAATTTCCATTTTCGCATAAAAACGAATCTGCTAAACCCGGTTATTACCAAGTTCAATTAGACAATAAAATTAAATGCGAATTAACTGCCAACAAGCGAACTGGCTTTCATAGGTACAGCTATCCAACAAATATTGGGTGGCTATTGCTTGACATGGGCTTTCAAATTAATTGGGATAAAACAACGAGCGGTTCACTAAAAATTTTAAATGACTCTACCATTATTGGATATAGGTACAGTACTGGATGGGCTAAAGGACAAAAAGTATATTTTGCTGCAAGATTCAACCATGGTTTTCAATCTGTAACCTTTGTTAACGATTCGGTACGCAATGGAAATACGGCCATTGGAAATAAATTAAAAGCCGCCGTAAAATTTACAACAGCTAGCCCATTAGAAGTGCGCGTATCCATTAGTTCGGTGAGTGAAGAAAATGCTTTATTAGAATTAAATGTATCCAATGCAGCAACATTTGATGCAACTGCAAAAAGTGCAGAATCACTATGGGAAAAGGAATTACAAAAAATAAAAATTAACACAAACGACAAAGCTTTAGCAACTAAATTTTATACCTCACTTTACAGAACCTGTCTAGCGCCAGTGGTGCATAGTGATGCCAGCGGCGCATATCAAACCCATCACAACCTTCAAAAGAAATTTATAAAAGGAAAGGAAAAGTATACCGTTTTTTCTCAATGGGACGTATTTAGGGCACTAAACCCTTTATTTACGATTACACAAACAGACCGTTTGCCAGACATGATTAACAGCATGCTCCAATTGTATGAAGACAATGGATTATTGCCTGTTTGGGATTTAAGTACATGGGAAGCAAATACCATGACAGGTTATCATAGCATCCCAATTATTGCGGACGCCATTTTAAAAGACATCAAAGGCTTTGATTATAATCTTGCATATGAGGCCATGAAGAAATCTGCGTATCAAAAAATAAGAGGAACGCCAGCTTATATACAATATGGATATGTACCACAAGATAAACATGGCTGGAGTGTGACCATGACTTTAGAATATGCTTTTGATGATTGGTGTATAGCACAAGTAGCAAAAAAATTGAATCAAATTTCGGATTATAACCTATTTATGCAGCGTGCTCAAAGTTATAAAGTGCTGTTTGATTCTAGTACCGGATTTATGAGAGCAAAAGATAGTAATGGAAAATTTATAGAACCATTTGATCCATTATTATCTGAACATGGCTTTGATGGACAATATATTGAGGGAACAGCATGGCAACATAGTTTTTTTGTACCCCATGATGTAGAAGGCTTAGCAAAATTGTACGGGGGTAAAGAAAACCTAGTAAAAAAATTAGACGATTTATTTATGGCGCCTTCAGAATTACACGGAGAAAACACTTCTGCCGATGTATCAGGCCTCATTGGCCAATATGCGCATGGCAACGAGCCCAGCCACCATATCATTTATATGTATACCGCTTTAGGTCATCCCCAAAAAACTGCTAAGTGGGTAAAAGTGGTTACAGATAGCATGTATAAAACGGGACCAGACGGATTAACAGGAAACGATGACTGCGGTCAAATGAGCGCATGGTATATTTGGAGTGCACTTGGGATGTACCCAATGAATCCGTCGGCAGGGCAATATGTTTTTGGCTTACCCTTAATTAAAAATGCAAGCATTACGCTTCCAAATAAAAAAATATTGACAATACAAACAATTGAAAACAAATCAACCAAGCTTTCAGAAAAATATGTAACAAGCGTCTATTTAAATAATAGAAAACTTACAAATGGATATATTACCCATCAAGAATTATTAGAAGGTGGTATTCTTAAATTTATTTTAAACTAAATAGATACAACTCATAAAAAAAGCCATTACAATGTAATGGCTTTTTTTATGAGTTACAGTAACAATCACTACCAACCTGGATTTTGGGTTAGGTTTGGATTGTTATCAATTTCTGATTGAGGAATTGGCCAAAGTTTATATTTAACATTTGAATTCACCCTAGTTTGATTTCTAAATGCAATTCGAGTTGTTAAACTAGCAGAATAATTTGGCACATTATCTGCATCAAAAGTAGGTCTTGCTGGAACAACTGCCGGATTTAGTGCAGCACCAATAACAGGCATACTATTTGCTTTAGCATATATATCCCATCTTCTTAAATCAAATAATCGTAAACCTTCGCCAGCAAATTCAACAGCACGCTCTCTTCTAATGATTGTACGCATAGCACTTTGAGAACCAGCAGCAACAGCAGGCTGACCAGATCTAGCACGCACTTGGTTAATTGCAGCAGTAACTGTTGCATCAATTTGATTTAACTCAATTTTTGCCTCAGCATATGTTTGCAAAATATCGGCATAGCGCATTAGAATGAAACCAACTTTGGATTCAAAAGTATACTGCGTTGTATCGTTGTATTTATTCCATACATAACCAACACCACCAATGCTACCAGTTGCACTAACCTGCCATTGAATTCCAGCAGCTTGAGCGCCTATCCAATCATTATTTGTAGTTACGTTATCATATACACCCGTATTCCAATTAAACTTTCTGCGTGTATTGGTGTAAAAACCAAAGATGGTTCTTTCACGTAGGTTATTATAAGGAAGTGCAGCAGTTTTAGATGCAAAGTGCACCATTGTATCCCCTGCCATATAAATACTCCAACCCAATCTACGATCTCTATTTACGCGCGGGTTTCCTGGATCATAAATAGTAGATGCATCAATACGAAATCCTGCTTGATCTTCAAATTGATCTACTAACTGTTGAGAAGGGAAATGACTACTTTGTGAGTTTGTAACCTGACGAGGCACACCTAAAATTGGGCCCCAATTTTGTGGCTCATTTACATCCAGTGGATAGGTTTGAATGAACATGATTTCTCTGTTAGCATTACCTTGTTGACCAGCTAAAGAAAAGAGGTTACGATAGCTTGGATTTAAGTTATAATTACCTCCGTCAATAACAGCTTTTGATGCAGCAGCTGCAGTTGTATAATCTTTTATAAGCATTGCCAATTTAGCTTTTAAGCCTAAAGCCACGCCTTTGTTTACTCTACCTAAGGCTTGAACAGCTCCAGTTCCTGCAGCATCGAAAGCAGCAGCAGCTTCATCTAAATCTTTGTACATATCAGCTACAATTGTAGCAGTAGGCGTTCTTTTAGCAGATAGTAAAACATCTACACCTGGCATGGTTCTATAATAAGGAATATCACCAAACCAACCCATTAAATGATAGTAACCCCAAGCTCTTAAAACAAGTGCTTCTGCTTTTATTCTATTAAAGGTTGTTACAGGTACGTTTGCCTTACCATTTTCCATACCAGCAATTTGTTGATTAGCTCTTTGAACCAATCTGTACGCTTGATTCCAACAAGTGATAGGTAGTGAATTATTAAAAAGGAAAGGACCCGCATCACCCATTGCAATTTGATCTTCTGCATTACCGCCACGCTTTATGGCCATGTCAGTAGAAGATTCTACTGCAAAAAGAAGTGGTGTATTATTTGGAAACACCCACATTGCAGCGGCATAGGTTCCAATCAAACCTTGCTCCATCTCTGATTGATTGCTCAAAAAGGTGGATGAAGAGGACGCATCCAAAGGTTTACGGTCTAAGAATTTTTGACAACCACTAATCGCAACAGCAGAGAGCGAAAGTAGTATAACGATATATTTTTTCATTGTAATGATTTTAATTTTTCAATTAGAAGGTTACATTAATACCTGCAGTATACGTACGCATTAATGGATAGAATTCAGCATTAGCATTGTTGATTTCTGGATCAAATCCTTTCCATGCTTTAGATATTGTTAACAAATTAGATCCGCTAACAAATACACGCAACGCACTAATTTTTGCTTTATCCAACCACTGTTTTTTCACGGTATATCCTAAATTCACATTCTTAATTCTGAAATAAGCAGCACTTCTTAACCACTGAGAAGCTAATAAAAAGTTGTTACCACCAGAACCCGAAGGAAGCAGTCTTGGAAAATCTGCATTTTGATTATCAGGTCTCCAATAATTTTTATGTATATCTAATAACGAAGCAGCAAAATCACCACTTGCAAAAGGAACAGCTCCTGTTCCACTCAAATAGTTATTACGCTGTCCTACACCCTGACCAAAAATGTTTAAATCAAAATTGGCATAGGTTAAATTTACATTAATGCTGTACTCGTATCTTGGAAACGCATTACCAATAAAGGTACGATCGTTGGCATCAATTTTTCCATCACCATTAACATCTTTATATTTTACATCACCTGGCTTTGGACCAACTGTTGCTGAAGTTGGATTCCAAGGTATTCCAAATTGAATAGGCGAAGATTTGATATCTGTTGAATCCCTAAAATAACCAGCAGAAACATATCCAAAATAAGAACCTAAAGCCTGACCAGGTGCTGTTCTGATTCCATCACCAATAAAAGGTGTTCCTTCAACTAAGACCGTTACAGTATTTTTTACATCAGAAATCATTGCTGTAACATCTACACCCAACTTACCAAACTTATTCTTATAGTTTAATGAAAATTCCCAGCCTTTATTTTCCATATTACCTGCATTCACAAATGGATTAGATAATCCACCAGCCGACTGAGGCAATGTTCTTTGCAATAACATATTTTTCAATGTTTTTTCGTAGTAGTCTGCAGTAACAGTAAAATGCTTTGCAAAAGTGATGTCTAAACCAATATTCATTTGCTTAGATGTTTCCCAGCTTAACGATGGATTTGCAAATTGCAATAGTGCAACACCCAGGTTGGTTGTATTAGCAAAATATGCGTTCGTACCATTATTAGGATTGCTATAATTAGATTGCGCATAAAACGCATCAAACGCATAATTATTTCCAATATTCTGGTTACCATTTCCACCAATAGATCCTCTTAATTTACCAAAGTCTATGAATTTAACATTTTTCATAAAGCCTTCTTTTGAGAAAATCCAACCTGCAGAAACTGCACCAAAATTACCCCATTGTTTATCTAAAGCTTGAGAAAAACGAGAAGTACCATCTCTTCTGCCGTTTAATTCAATAAAATATTTATCTGAAAAACTATAGTTTAAACGGGTAAAGAATCCAGCCAATGCCAATTCTGAAGCACCTGCATTATTATCTCTAATACCAGATCCTAAATTCAAATAAGGTTGGTTTGGATTAACAAATCCAGTTCTGGAAGCACCAAAAAATGAATTTGCAAATAACTCAGACTGTCCACCAACTAAAACTTTTAATGAATGGTTACCAAGTTTTTTAGAATAAGTAGCTTGGCCTAAATAAGTCTTGTACACATTGTTTGAATAGGCTTGCGACAAACTAGTTGTTCCTGGCCATGTACTAATAAGTGAATAAGAAGATGTTGTCAAATTAGGCTGATAGATTTCGGCATTTGACACAAAAGTTTTTGTAGTAGGATTGGCAACCTGACGTCCCCAATAACCTTCAATTTCAAGACCGTTAATTGGTTTAAAGTTAAAACCAAATCTTGTTAGCAATGTATTACCCATACTCACCGAATTACCAGTAGCTTCAGCCATTGCAATAGGATTACGGTTATTTGATTGACCAGCTGTTCCATACATACCTGGACCATACTTACCACCTCCGATAGCTGGTAAACCAATAGCTTGTCTGATTACAAATTCTGCAGAGCCTGTAGAAGGATTGATTGTGGTGTTGGTATTGTAACCAAAAATACCCACTAAAGTTAATTTACTATTTACTTTGAATTCTGGATTTAAACGAACATCGTATTTTTCAAAACTACTGTTCTGAATAAGCCCTTGTTGCTTCATGTAAGTAAAAGAAGAAAACAAATTAATTTTATCAGTTGATGTAGATAACTGAACGTTATGGTTTTGAAGCATTCCATTATTGGTAAGCACTTCTTTTAACCAATCAGTATCAATAATATCTAAATTGTTAGCAGGGGTCGTTTTATATCTATCAATTAATACTTGAGGAAATACACTAGCATTTGGGTTACCCGTTCTATTTTGTTCTGCAATATTACTCAATGTCATATGATCAATCGCACTAACTCTATCTGGAATTGCTGTTGCAGATTGCTTAGATACAAAAGAATTATAGCTCAGTTTAAGACCTTTTTCACTTGCTCTTTTTGTTTTAACTAAAACAACACCACCAGAAGCACGGTTACCATAAATAGAGGTTGAAGCCGCATCTTTTAATAGCGTGATGCTTTCAATTGCATTTGGGTCAATTTGATCCAAAGAACCAACAGCCAATCCATCCACGATAATTAATGGAGCATTACTTCCAGAAATTGAACCTTGTCCACGAATAACAATACTTGCTCCATCGGCACCAGGTCTACCAGATTGTTGCTGAACAGTTACCCCAGGTGCAAGACCTTGTAAAGTTTGGCTAGTACTAGTTACTTGTCTGCGGTTTAAAGCAGCATTGTTAAGTGTAACTAGCGAGCCTGTTAAACTTGCTTTTTTCTGTGTACCGTATCCAACTACAACTACTTCACCAATGTCACCTACAGTAACCTGTAAAACAACATCGAGTACCGGGCCAGTTACTTTAATTTCTTGACTTGCAAAACCTAAGCCAGAAAATACAAGAGTGGCACCTTTATTTACAGAGATTATGTAATCACCGGTGGCACTTGTAGCTGTTCCAGTTTTAGCGCCTTTTACCGTTACAGATATCCCTTCAACAGCATTGCCAGAACTATTACTGGTTACTTTTCCGGAAACCCTCATTTGTTGCGCAACAGCACTACCTATAATAAAAAGTAGCAAAACGCACGAGAGTAAAGATTTTTTCATGAGCGATCGTTTTTTTGTTAGTATGATTGTTTAAATTTTCCATAGTGATTTACATCCATTTTTTCAAAAGGATGTACTGTTTCATCCAATAATTTTGCAAATTGGATTCTTGTTAATGCTTGTTCTTTTTTATACTTTTTAGCATATGTAGAACGCAAATTGTTTTCGAATTGTTCATTTGTTTTACCCGCAGATAAAACTTTTGAAATATGAGCAACTATTTTTAAAGCATCCTCAATAAATAACTGCTTAGTATTCACTGTAAAAGGAACCTTGAATATGATTTCCAAATCTTTAGCCAATGAAAAAGCATCCACCAATGAGTCTGGATGAAATAATGTTTTATTGGCCCAATTATAAGGCACGCCCTCTCCTTTTAAAATATCTGTTGCACCAATTTTTTGAGCAGCTAAAAAATCAGGGTGTGTTATTGGAACATCACAATAAGGCATAATAAAGGCGCCAGACTTCAACAAACTTTGTTGAACCGCTCTAACAGAAATAGCAGCAGCGTTTTTTGATTGCTGAACAGAGAGTGCCGCCAAAGTTCCGGCTGCCTGTCCAATAAGAATTACTGCAGGTTGTAATCTTGTGGTTCCATTTACAACATTTGAAACACTAATCCCTTTCTCTGCCACAATTAAGCCATTGTATCCATCCGGAATAATGGCGCCAAGGGGTATATTAAAAGAAGGTACCGGATAAAAATCTAAATACTGAGGCGCACTTGCATTTTTTTTATGATGGTGGTCTATTGGATAATCTCCAACAGCGATACCGGTTCTATTTAAATGCATTTCGCCGTCAAAAGGCTTGGCTATATGCCTAATATTAAATCGCACCAAACCTTTTACCCTTCTACCTTCTCTATAGTATGGAATTAATGGAAACTGATCAGCAGTTGGAAATTCATCATCAGCAAAACCAAAATGCTTATACCCCAATTGATGTTGAATAAAATAAACGAAGCGTAGTGTTTGCTCTTTTGCTTTAATCAAAGCTTTTTGCCTAGCAGCTTCATCCATCTCTACTAAATTCAGGTAGATATCATTACCATAAATTGGCCAATTGATCATGTACTTGTTATTGGGCAATTTGCCATAGTCAAGCATTTTTTTAGAATCAACCGAAGGCTTCTTACGTGATTTGTCTATATAGTAATCGGTACAAGAACCATCAAATTCGGAAGGGTCGTAACCAGCAGGTTTTGCAATGGTTTTATCTTGACCAACACCGTAGTCTTTTAATATAGCGGTATAAGTGAGGTCTTGAATAATATCACTAGACTTTTCAACACCTACATTTTCGCCAGAAACAGTACTTGCTTCCATGCCTAAATCATATGGAACACCAGCATTGGCAAAAACATCACCTAACTCGGTTGCATCGATCACCTGCTTTGCATGAATGGTAACTACTTGATTGTTTTGTTTATTCGTGAAAACAGCACCCATTACAGTATTACCATTTCTCAACACTTTTACAAATTGATGGCTATATAAAACTTGAAGGGCAGGAACTGAAGCAACTAATTTTTTAAAAATACTATCGCCTACATGCGGTTCAAATAGTGTCATACTTACCCATCCTGTTGATACATTTTCAGGATTTCCATACACCTGGTAAAGTTTATTTCTGAACTCCCCAAAAATACCAGAAGGTAAATCATGGTTTCCATCAAATGCAGAAACGCCAGCAGCAGTAACCATGCCACCAAGCCAAGTAGTAGGTTCAACAATAATTGTTTTTACGCCAAGTCTACCAGCTTGCAATCCTGCAGACACCCCACTTGCACCACCACCAATAACCAATACATCAGTCTCCATAATTTGAGCATGCACTGAATTAGTGACTAGTAAGACTAGCAAAAAATAAAAATGGTATTTGATTTTATGTAGCAATCTTGAAATTAATTTATAAAGTTTCTAATGTTTTCCATACTTGATACAATGAGCGCGGGATATGAAAACAACCTTTCCATTTTCCGCCTTTCAATGGTAATAAAACTTCTCCGCGCCTATTTAAGTAACCAAACCACTCTCCGTATTGTTGATCTTTAAAATGACTCCATGTATAGGCATGCACTTTTTCAAACCATTCTTTACAACGCATATCACCTGTATGCTGGAATCCTTTTGCTAGCGCTACCAATGCTTCTACATGCACCCACCATAATTTTTGATCCCATTCTAGTTGTTGAGGGGGATGCCCTTGAATATCAAGAAAGTAAAAAATTCCTCCGTACTCCTTGTCCCATCCATATTCTAGCGTGTTTAACATGATGGTAACTGCTTTATCAATCAGTGATCTATCATTGAGCCTAATCCCTAAATCCATAATAAACCACATCGCCTCAATGGTATGACCTGGATTCATTAAACGACCTTCGAAACAATCAGCAAACGATCCATCAATATTTACATTTTCTAGCACCAATCCTAATTTGGGCTGATAAAAAACTTCCATCACTTCGTGAATAATATCTGGAACCAATTCATTCACTTTTTCTTTTCCAATAATATGCTCAAGCTCCAACGATAGATTACATAAAATCATTGGCAGACTAAAGTTTTTTAAAGATCTAGTGCCAGGAAAATTTTTATTATACTTCCCTTTTGTATTTTGCCTACGCGCTATAATATTATTAAAAGTTGTAAGCGCGATTTTTTTATATTCGTCTGATGGAGATGCTTTATCTAGTGCAGCAAAGGCCATTGTGGCAAAACAGTCGCTAAAAATATTGTAAGGTTGAACAAGTGGTTTGCCTTCTGCAGTAAGAGAAAAATACCAGTTGCCTTCTTCGTCCCTACCGTGCTTTATCAAAAAATCTGCACCGTGCTTTGCGATGTCCAACCATTCTTGTTTTTTTTCAATGTTGTTATACATATAAGCAAAGCACCAAACCTGTCTTCCTTGAAGCCAAATAAATTTATCGGTATCATATACTTGACCAAATTGATCTAGACATGTAAAAAAACCACCGTTTTGCTGATCTACGCTATGTTTCATCCAAAAAGGAAGAATTGAATCCAACAATTCAGTTTTATACTGAAGTGAATAGCTCTTTAATGATTGAGCAGCCTCTGAAGTAGCATTATTCGACAACATATTCCCTTTATGTATGAGTTAAATAAATATGTATGTAAATTAAATATTTTTTACAATCCTCGCCATACTTTTTAATTTTTTTTATTTATTAAGTGGTATTTAATAGAAATTTTTTCGAATTTGAGTAATTTGCTATCTTACTATCTATCAAAACCATATCATGCATAAGCCCCATTTTTTAAAAGATGTATTCAACGATGACAATTCAACGGGGGTTGCCTTGAAAAATAAAGTACTTAAAAAGTTGATTTTCAAGATATTAGATCACAAAGAGTCATCCTCCATCACAGAAATAAGCAAGGAACTAAATATAAGCGTGCCAAAAACCACCAGTTTGGTTGTTGAATTAATAGCAGATGGCCTACTAAGCGATTACGGTAAAATCAATTCCACTGGCGGCAGAAAAGCCAGCAAATTTGGCTTAGTGGCAGATGCCTGCTTTTTTTTGGGTGTCGATGTAAAAAAATACTACGTCAATATTGGCCTGCTAGATTTTAAAAAAAACCTAGTTACACAAAAAAATAGAATTCCATTTAAACTAGAAAATACACAGGAATCACTTGATCAGTTAATCAAAATCATACAAGCATTTGTTAAGGATACCCCTGTAAAAAAAGAAAAAATTTTAAGCCTTGGGGTTAACCTAACGGGAAGAATAAAAAACAGTATCGGATATAGTTATAGCTTTTTTCATTTTCAAGAAGATCCATTATCAAGTATCATTCAAAATAAAATTGGCATCAAAACATTTTTAGAAAATGATTCTAGAGCATTAGCTTTTGGTGAGTTTTACTTTGGAGAAGTCAACTCAGAAAAAAATGTATTATTCGTGAACGTGGATTATGGAATAGGACTTGGTATTCTAATTGACAGTGAAATGTATTATGGTAAATCTGGATTTAGTGGCGAGTTTGGCCATATTCCTTTTTTTGATAATGAAATCATATGTCAGTGCGGTAAAAAGGGTTGCCTAGAAACAGAAGCATCCGGCGCTTCCCTTATCCGAAAATTTAAAGAGAAAATAAAGCAAGGATCCACGTCTGTATTATTGAAGAAAAATAAATCATTAGAGAGTTTAACACTGAATGATATTATTCAAGCTGCAAATAATGAAGATAATTTATGCATTGAATTATTGGCTGAATTAGGCGAAAATTTAGGTAAAGCATTAGCCGGTTTAATTAATATTTTTAATCCCGAATTAATTATTTTAGGCGGAACACTTTCTGAAACTGGAGATTATTTGCGCCTACCAACGAGAAGTGCAATCAATAAATATTCTTTGAGCTTGGTAAATACGGATACTAAATTAAAAATATCAAAGCTTGGAGAGAAAGCCGGAATATTAGGCGCTTGCTCTTTTGCAAGAAATAAAGTATTGTCTGTATTGTAGAAGTATTTGATGGTTGTTTTTATAACAACCATTTGGGATTGCTGTCGCTACGCTCCAGCATCCCACAAAGTCTCTTTGACCAAAGTCTTTGAAACAAAAGTGAAACTTTTGTTTCTCTTTTATACTTTTCATCTGTTTACGAAAGCAAGCTTTCGACACAGCCTTAAAGTATAAAAGACTTCGCAGAGAGGAAGGGATTCGAACCCTCGATACGTTGCCGTATACACACTTTCCAGGCGTGCTCCTTCAACCACTCGGACACCTCTCTATATAATTTAATAAACCCCGTTTTTAATGGGAGGGCAAAAATAAAGGTTCGGCGCTCAGGAACCGAATATTTTTTGAGCATTGGCAGTGGTTACTTCCGCTACCTCTTGTAATGTGGTTTGTTTAACAGCTGCTAACTTTTCGGCGATATAGAGTAAATACCCAGATTCATTGCGTTTACCCCTGAAAGGAACGGGCGCTAAATAAGGCGCATCGGTTTCGAGTACCAAATGTGAAAGCGAAATGTTTTCGAGAGCCTCAGGTAGCCCAGCATTTTTATACGTTATCACCCCTCCTATGCCTAAATAAAAACCCAGGTCTACAATTTGTTTAGCCGATTCTGCAGATCCACTAAAACAATGAAAAATTCCACGGAGTCCTCTTTTTGCAAAAGGCTTTACCATTTCAATGGTTTCTTGCATGGCGTTGCGGGTATGAATTACAATGGGCCAGTTTTTTACCAGCGCCCACTCCATTTGTGTTTCAAAAGCTTTTCGTTGCTGTTCTACAAAAGTTTTATCCCAGTAAAAATCAAGTCCAATTTCTCCAATGGCTACAAAGTCTCTTTCGTTGATCCATTTTTCTACAATGGCTAGTTCGTTATTTACATTTTCTTTTACATAGCATGGATGTAGCCCCATCATTGAAATACAAAC
>Ga0102897_1000181_pt1 | contig 20751 bp, 21 predicted proteins | sample Colrivmet1554B02_FD_78453 | JGI IMG/M metagenome (GOLD analysis project Ga0102897, IMG submission 78453) | Estuarine microbial communities from the Columbia River estuary - metaG 1554B-02 | ecosystem: Environmental > Aquatic > Marine > Intertidal zone > Estuary | place: USA: Columbia River...
ACTGCAAAGCGCTCCTATGCTAACATAATCAAGGGTACAACGCGATAACCACTCTTCGGGTGTTACGAACTCATAAATGGGTTGTTCGTTTGAGATATTAGATGCAGGAAGTGGGTATGCGGACTTAAGTTCTTCCAAGGAAAATGTTTTATCGATGTCCATAATGGTGATTTCCTTCCTAGTATTTAATCGGCCTTTCCATAATCCGAATTCATTCGTACGAATAGTCTTGATTTTATTCCCTTCAGTGACTCGAAAATAATGATTAGAAAACCCCTCATTCCTTCCATTGATTTCGGTTGAATCCGGCAACTTTCCTCCACAATAAGGCCAATGGTTCGTTACCTGTATCGTAATGGTGGATTTGCAAGAAACCAACAGCAACAAAAAACCGCTTAAGTACAGTTTGCTTTTCATAGAACCTTTGGATATAATTTATTTTCCAACCAATAAGCTTGCCATTCGTCGTGCTTCTAAATCGGTAGCAATATAATCTTCTAATGAGGGTTTTGAAACATGCGTTACTGTATTCATTACGTGTTCATTTATGCGAGCTATATCTAAAAATGCAATGCGTTCTTCTAAAAAAGCACTAACCGCAATTTCATTTGCTGCATTCAGCGCACAAGGCACAGTACCATCACGATCCATGGCCTGATAGGCTAGGTCTAAATTTTTAAAGGTTATCCGGTCTGGTGTTTCGAAGGTAAGGTTCGGATAGTCCATAAAATTGAATCGAGGGTAATTCGTTTTCAATCGGTAAGGAAACGTAAGGGCGTATTGAATGGGTAATTTCATATCCGGCAAGCCCATTTGGGCTTTCATACTTCCGTCTTCAAATTGAACCAACGAATGCACGATGCTTTGCGGATGAACAATCACGTCGATTTGTTCTGCCGTTAAGTTAAATAACCACTTCGCTTCAATAACCTCCAGGCCTTTATTCATCATCGTGGCAGAGTCTATGGTGATTTTGGCTCCCATACTCCAATTGGGATGTTTTAATGCTTGTGCTTTGGTTACTTGCTCCAGTTGTTCCGTGGAATATCCTCTAAACGGTCCACCCGATGCCGTTAAATAGATTTTCTCAATGGGATTCATGAATTCTCCAGGTAGGCATTGGAAAATGGCTGAATGTTCAGAATCTACTGGATAGATATTAACGCCATACGATTTGGCCATGGCCGTAATTAATTGCCCGGCAACCACTAAGGTTTCTTTATTGGCGAGGGCGATATCTTTTTTCGCTTCAATCGCTGCAATGGTAGGTTTAAGTCCTGCATAACCCACCAAGGCGGTTAATACCACATCTACATCGGTGGATTGAACCACCTGACACAAGGCATCAGCGCCACAATATACATGTATGTCTTCGTTCCAAAGCGCTTCTTTTACCTTGTTATACTGGGCTTCATTTCCAATGACCACCATGTTTGGATTAAACTTGAGGGCCTGTTCAATTAACAAATCTGCATTGTTGCCGGCAGTAATCACTTGTAAATCAAATAATTCCGGATAAGCCTCAATCACCTCAAGAGCCTGTGTGCCAATGGAGCCGGTAGACCCTAAAATCGCTACGCCGCGTTTTTTATTTATAAGCTTGTTATTTCCTTTTTCCATGTATAGTTCTTATTCCTGAATGAGGGTGCCAATAGTATGCTGCATTCACGTCAAAACACTCAGATGAAATAAAACTTCCCTTCCCTTGAATGTTCCCTTGATTGCTTATCTGCGCACCTAATAAATTCATTTTGCCCGTTGAATCAATGATGTATTCCCAACGGTAAGTAATTATGGTATCGCTAGGTGCGATAAACGAATGAAATGGGAGCAATCCTTGTATTATAATGGTATTAGCCTGATTTCCTTTAGTGATGTGAAAAACTGTTTTTGATGTGTCCCATGAATTTCCTTGATCCATGTCCCAAAACGTTCCGTACACGATACATTCGTAATCTCCCAAAAATTGAGCTCGATAATCGGTAGATAGGCATGGTGGGACGTGCGTCTCGTTGGGGGTGATCTTTCGGCACGCAACACTTAGCCAAATCAAACTTAGAACAAATATAATTTTATTCATTGCCTATTGTTTAGTTCCTGTAGCATCAAATGAATTTCCTCCACCTAAACCATGATATCCACCCGTAAGATGAAAATGATCCTTATCAATGAAGCCACCATTGACTTGATAATGCCAATCATTACTTTCGTAATGAAGTGTACCGTCGGTTTCTAAGAGATAGGATGTTGAGCCATTTGGACTTACAAAATCCACATAGTACCTTTCCTTTGATCGTTTTACATTTAATGTATACGTTACCGTATCTTCTTGATAATTGCTTCCCACATAACTGGTGTTGTACGAAACTACATTATAGGTTCCTATATACTTCGAACGATAATCAAGTAGCGGTTTGTTGCATGACACAATAATCCCAATCAAAGCAATAAAAAGAAGTGCGTTTTTCATAATTAATGAGCTTCTAACCAATTCGATGCAATTTCCATCTCAACTTCCATCGGTACAACCAAATGTACGGCTTTTTCCATGGCTTCTTTCACTAAGGTTTTCATTTCCTCTTGCTCCGTCACATGCACATCAAACAGCAATTCATCGTGCACCTGTAAAATCATTTTAGATTTCAAGTCTTTTGTAGCCAAGGCCTTATCAACCGCGATCATTGCCATTTTAATAATATCAGCGGCAGAACCTTGTATGGGCGCATTGATCGCATTTCGCTCGGCATATCCCCGCACCATCGCATTGGCGGAATGAATATCTGGTAAGTAGCGACGGCGTTTCATAATGGTTTCTACATAACTGTGTTCTCGCGCAAAAGCAATCACATGGTCCATGTATGATTTAATAGTCCCAAACTGCTCAAAGTAGGCATCAATGATTCCCTTCGCTTCAGTTCTGGAAATCCCAAGATTTTGAGCCAATCCAAAAGCCGATTGTCCGTATATTATACCAAAGTTAACTGCTTTAGCTGCGCTGCGCTGTTCCCGTGTTACCGCTTCAATCGGAACCTTATAAACGGTTGCTGCCGTGGCGGCATGTATGTCTTGTCCTTCTTTGAACGCTTTGATCATTGACGGGTCTTCGCTGAGTGCCGCAATAATGCGCAATTCAATTTGCGAGTAATCAACCGACATGATCTTAAATTCCTCGTTACGAGGCACAAAGGCTCGTCGAATTTCTCTTCCCTTCGCTGTGCGAATTGGAATGTTTTGAAGATTGGGGTTGTTTGAACTTAAACGTCCTGTAGCCGTTACGGTTTGCATGAAGCTCGTGTGAATTCTTCCGTCGCTGGGACTGCATAATTCTGGCAGTGGGTCAACGTAGGTGCTCTTTAATTTTCTGAGCTGACGATATTCAAGAATTTTAGAAACTATTGGGTGATCTTGTTCGTGTTTTTGCAATACATCTTCTGATGTGGCATATTGTCCCGTCTTGGTTTTTTTTGCTTTCGCAGAAATTTTCAAATGGTCAAACAACACTTCTCCAAGCTGTTTGGGTGAATCTGGATTAAAGGGAACACCGGCCATTTCTATAATCTCTTCGTGTAATTTACCTAAGGTTTCTTCTAATTCGATGGAATAAGCTTTTAATGCCTGAACATCAATGGCGATTCCTTCTTCCTCCATGCTTCCAAGCACTCGAACCAAGGGCATTTCCATGTCATAGAACAAATGCTTTAGATGCGGTTTTTCAACCTCAGGGGCCAGAATCTCTTTTAATTGGAAGGTGATATCTGCATCTTCACAGGCATATTGATAGATTTCTTCAGGCGTTAGATCTCCCATATTTCCTTGTCCCTTTCCTTTTTTACCAATAAGTGATTCAATAGAAATCGGATGATACCCCAAATAAACTTGTGCCATGAAGTCCATTCCTTGCTTCGCCTCAGGATTAATCAAATACTGAGCAATCATGGTATCAAACAAAGGCCCTTGTATTACAATATTATAGCGATGTAATACCTGAAGGTCATATTTCACATTATGCCCAATTTTTTCAATTCCTCGATGTTCAAAGAGGGGTTTGAACTCAGCAACAATGGCCTTGGCCTCTTCATAATTTATAGGCGTAGCCACATAAAAAGCTTCTTTTGCTTTGTATGAAAATGAAAAGCCAACAAGGTCTGCACGCAAGGAGTCAATGCCTGTAGTTTCCGTATCAAAACAAATACTGGATTGTTCTAATAATAATTCAAGTAATTCTGCGCGTTCTTGAGGAGTCTGGATTAAGTGATAAGAAGGTTTTTCACTCTCTATGGTTTTGTACTCCGTAGCATATTCATTTCCAATGGGTTGAGTTAGTTCCGAAGCATCGAATAATCCCAATTGTTCGCTATTGTTCACCTTTGGAGAGCTTATAGCAGATGGGGTATATACAAGTTCTTCTCCCAGTACTTTTTTAAGAAGATTTCTAAATTCTAATGCGGTAAATAATTCCCGAATGGCATCTGCATTTGGTTCGCAAATGGTCAAGTGTTCTTCATCAAACGGAACGGTCAAATCGATTAGAATGGTCGCTAGCATTTTTGAAACGCGACCTTGGTCTGCGTATTGAATTACATTTTCTTGTTGTTTCCCCTTTAATTCATGGGCATGCTCAATCAAATTTTCAACGCTGCCGTACTTAGCGATTAACAACTTTGCGGTTTTTTCCCCAATTCCAGGAATCCCGGGAATGTTATCTGAAGCATCTCCCCATAACCCAAGAATGTCAATTACTTGAAGGGGATGTTCTACCTCAAATTTTTCACATACTTCCTTAACCCCAAGGATTTCGGGTGGATTCCCTCCACGCCCTGGTTTGTAAATGAACGATGTTTCGCTCACTAACTGCCCATAATCCTTGTCTGGAGTCATCATATACGTAGTATACCCGCGCTGTTCAGCAAGCTTTGCCATCGAACCGATGACATCATCCGCCTCATGCCCAGCAATTTCAATCATAGGTACATTGAATGCACGAACGATATCTTTTATGGGCTCTATCATTGAGCGGATATCTTCCGGCATTTCTTCGCGGTGCGCCTTATAAGCTTCGAATTCTGTTTGTCGATGTTCGCTTCCTCCGGGAGGGTCAAAAACTACCGCGAGATGCGATGGTTTTTCTGATTTAATCACATCGATTAACACATTGGTAAATCCAAACGCAGCACTCGTGTTTTGGCCTTTTGAGTTAACTCTCGGGTTTTTAGCAAATGCAAAATAGGCCCGATAGATTAATGCATAGGCATCAAGCAGGAATAATTTCTTTTGGGTGTCTTTAGATAGCAAAACTTATACGTTACTGAGTTCAACAAAATGCTTGTAGAAATATGGAATGGTTTTTATCCCCATTCGATAATTAAATAACCCAAAATGTTCGTTCGGTGAGTGAATGGCATCGCTATCGAGCCCAAAGCCCATTAAAATTGTTTTCAACCCTAATTCCTGCTCAAACATCGCTATAATTGGAATACTTCCCCCACTACGCACAGGAATCGCTTCCTTACCAAAGGTTTCTTTGTATGCCAATGCGGCTGCACGATACCCAATGGAATCCAAGGGAGTCACGGCAGCTTGTCCACCGTGATGAGGGGTTACCTTAACGGTAACACCGGTGGGAGCAATACGCTCAAAATGGGTTTGAAATAACTGTGTAATTTCCTCCGGAGATTGATTGGGCACCAAACGCATAGAGATTTTTGCAAAGGCTTGGGAAGCAATAACAGTTTTCGCTCCCTCACCAATATACCCTCCCCAAATACCATTTACATCTAATGTTGGACGGATAGAACCTCGTTCTGGCGTGGTATATCCTTTTTCTCCATAGGTATCTGGAAGATTCAGCGCTTTTTTGTAGGCTTCCTCCGAAAATGGTGCTTGTGACATGGCGTCTCGGTCGGCTCTTGAAATCTCCACTACGCTGTCGTAAAATCCTTCTACCGTAATTTTTCCGTTTTCATCATGCAGCGAAGCAATCATCTCACACAAGGCATTAATTGGGTTTTTTACACATCCCCCATATAATCCCGAGTGTAAATCTCTATTTGGCCCAGTAACTTCTACTTCAACGTAGCTTAATCCTCGGAGACCGGTGGTAACGGAAGGTACATCATTTGCAATCATGCCCGTATCCGATACAAGAATCACATCCGCTTTTAGTTTATCCTTATTTTCTTTAACAAAGTAGCCTAAATGCTCACTTCCAATTTCTTCCTCTCCTTCAATCATGAATTTTACATTGCACGGAAGTTCGCCGCTTGAAAGCATTGCCTCAACGGCTTTTACGTGCATATAAAATTGTCCTTTATCGTCGCATGCACCGCGGGCAAAAATTGCGCCCTCTGGGTGAATTTCTGTTGTTTTAATTACGGGTTCAAATGCCGGACTGTGCCATAATTCAATGGGGTCTGCTGGCTGAACATCATAATGACCGTAAACTAATATCGTTGGCAATACGGGGTTAATTATTTTCTCAGCATATACAATCGGATGGCCTTTTGTTGGGATGATTTCCACTGCTTCCATACCAATGGTTTTTAATTGCGATGCAACTGCATGTGCACAACTAAGTACATCCGCTTTATAATTTGGATCAGCGGAAACGGATGGGATTCGTAATAAGTTAAATAATTCTTCCGTGAAACGATTGAAATTTTCGTTAATAAAGTGTTCTGTTTGCTTCATATCGGTGATGGATTGTTGTGTGATTTCGAAATTACTATATTTTTGTGGAACCCTCAAATAACTATAAAAGCAACTTTTGCAGTTAAAAGCAGGTCATAACTCGCAAACAAACAGAACATGCGCACATATTTTCTTTACATCTTTTGCTTTTTATTTTCATTTTTCAATTTTGCACAGCCAATAAATGTGTCACCGACTCAAACTCCACAACAGTTGGTAAATAATGTCTTGTTGGGAGCTGGTGTGGTTGCGTCAAATATTACAATTAATGGTGTGCCTGGATTAGCGACAACTCCGTTTGGCAATATTGGATATTTTACAAATGCTAATGCAACATTTCCAATGGCAAGTGGTATTGTATTAACAACGGGAGATGCTATAGGTGCCATGGGCCCAAACATTGGGGGAAGTACAACAAATCCAGGAACTTCTCAATCTGTTGCCGGTGATCCAGAGCTTAATGCTATTGCGAATGGAAATGTAACTAATGGGGTAGTACTTGAATTCGATTTTATTCCCGCAGGAGATACCTTGATTTTTAATTACATGTTTGGTTCAGATGAATACACGGAATTTTCGCCATCAAGCTTTAATGATGCTTTTGGTATATTCTTGTGGGGACCTGGTATTTCTGGACCATATCCTTTAGCGGGTTATCCGAATGGAGGCGATAATATTGCAATCATTCCAGGGGGCACACCGGTTACAATTAACAATGTAAACTGGGTAACAAACACACCGTATTATGTGTATAATGAATTTCCTCAAGACACCTACGGGGATGCGATAGAATATGACGGAACAACGGTAAAATTAACCGCTAGTGCAAGCGTCCAATGTAATCAAACATATCACATCAAGTTTGCTATTGCCAACGTATTAGACCAGGCCTATGATTCTGGGGTATTCTTGGAGGCAGGGTCCTTTTCTTCCGCAGCAGTAAGTGTTGCCGTTGCTACCGTATCGGGAGACACAACCATTGTTGAAGGATGTACTTATGCGGATTTTATATTTACGCGGCCTGAAGGACAAACCAATGACACCTTGATCATAAACTACACGGTAACAGGTTCTGCCATCGAAGGGGTTGACTATAATAACATGGTTAATCCAATCGTGTTTTTACCGGGACAAGACACCGTTATTTTGAATTTAACGCCCACTCAAGACGGGTTAAATGAAGGGTTTGAGTCGGTTACAATTTCTGTATCAATCATTAATCCGTGTGGAGATACACTTACCTCTGAAGGAACAATATATATTGGAGATGGTCCAATTATTAATATTACAGAAACAGACCCACTGGTGCAATGTTATCCGGACAGTGTCTTATTAACCGCATCTGCGTTTGGTGGATATGCACCCTATGACTTTACATGGACTGCCTTAGGTGGCACGATTCTTTCGACGAATGACTCATTAATGATAAATGTTACTCAAAATGGGGTCGTTCAATTCTTGATTACGGCGGTTGATCAATGTAACTTTTCTCAAACCGATACCGCTACGGTTACGGTAAACCAAACAATCGCAATTGATGGGATAAATATGACCGAAGCAACGTGCATACCAACTGGGACGTTATCTGCAGTCGTTTCTGGAACTACAGGTAATGTGAATTATTCGTGGTCTAACGGTCAACAAGGGCAAACAATTCAAAATCTAAGTGGTGGTTGGTATACCCTTACCATTACGGATCAAGTGTGTTCGGCTAGCGATAGCGTGTTTGTAGGGACCATTGCATCCCCTGTTGCGGATTTCACCGCAACCCCTGCCGGAGGATGTTCCCCGTTAAATGTTGTATTTGTAAATAATAGTACAAATGGAAATGGATATGCTTGGAATTTTGGTAATGGACAAACTGCAGTAGTTCAAACTACAGATCCACAAAGTGCTCAATATGTAACACAAACTCCAGCAGATTATACGGTAACTTTAGTGGTTTCTCAAGGGCTTAATTGTGTTGATTCAATGTCAATTACTATCCCCGTGGATGTGTGTGATTGTACTGACCCAGAAGCACTAAACTATAACGGTGCGGCCAATGTGAATGTACCTTCGAATTGTATCTATCCGTATCCTGAAGTTGAAGCACCAAACGTTATTACCCCAGACGGGGATTTAACGAACGATGAATTTATCTTACAATACAAAAATGTTGTTGCGATTGAGTTAGTGATTTTCAACCGCTGGGGAGCAATCATGTACAGTGGGTCCAGTACTGATTTAACACAATCACAACCTTCTTGGGATGGAACTTCCAATGGTAATGAGGCCAGCGAGGGGGTATATACCTATACGTACAAGGCGACTGGGGTTTCTGGAGGAGAAGTTTCTGGTCATGGATTCTTTCATTTGATACGTTAATATGAGCCTAGAGGTAGGTGGATGGGGCGAAGAACTAGCGAAAGAGCACTTATTAGAATCGGGGTATGAAATCCTTGAAGCAAACTATCGCTTTAAAAAGTCTGAAATCGATTTAATTGCCAAAAAGGGGAATCTGATTGTTGCTGTGGAAGTAAAAACACGCACAGGAATCATAGTCGGAACACCTTTTCATGCGATTACTCGAGAGAAACAGCGGAATTTATTGCTTGGAATTAATCACTACGTTCAGAAATTTAATGAACCAGTTGAGGTAAGAATGGATGCAATAAGCATTATTAAACTTGGAGAATCTATAAGAATAGCCCATTTAGAGGATGCATTCCCAGCATTTTAACTCCTTGAATTATTGACGTACATTTGCAGAAACTGCTCGTGATGAACACAAACAAAAAAGCTTCTCCTAAACCGGGGAAATCAACGAAGCCTGCAGCCGCTAAGTCGGTAAAAGCAGGTAAATCAAGTAAACCGCTTAGCGGAAAAACTCAAAATGGTGCTAAATCAACCAAATCAGTAGGCGAAAAGTCGGTTACTGCGCGGGATAAACGCAAATATATTGACTTTAAAATTAAAGTTAAGAAAGGCGATCCACTTCCGAATTTTAATGAAAATGAGATTCGACTAAACAAATACCTTTCAAATGCCGGTGTATGTTCTCGCAGAGAGGCTGATGTACTGATTCAAACTGGCGTAGTAACAGTAAACGGCGTTATCATTACAGAAATGGGCCATAAGATTGCGCCTACGGATGTAGTTCAATATGACGGTGAAACCATTAATGCTGAAAAGAAGCGTTATGTTTTACTTAATAAACCAAAAGGATTTATTACCACGATGGATGACCCGCAAGGTAGAAAAACCGTAATGTCCTTAGTTAAGTCAGCGTGTAGAGAACGTGTCTATCCTGTGGGTAGGTTAGACCGTGAAACCACCGGATTATTATTGTTTACTAACGATGGAGATATTGCCAAAAAATTAACCCATCCGAGGTATCAAGCCCGTAAGATATATCATGCGGAATTAAACAAAGCCTTTAAGTCAGAAGACTTTGATCGATTACTGCGAGGAGTAGATTTAGAAGATGGGAAATCGAGGGCGGACCTTGCTTCTTATGTGGATGGTGGAAATTCTCGTGAAGTTGGTGTAGAAATTCATTCTGGTAAGAACCGTGTTGTTCGTAGAATGTTTGAAGCCTTAGGTTATGTGGTGGTTAAATTAGATCGAGTAGTTTATGCAGGCTTAACCAAAAAAGATTTGCCCCGTGGCATGTTTCGACACCTAACGGATGATGAGGTTAGCTATCTTAAAATGACCAAAAATGTATAGTCGGCTATTATTTTTATTGAGTTTATTCGTTTTGATTTTACACCTAGGAGCTTGTTCATCCAATGAAACTAGTAGTAAACACCCGTATGCAAATTATTTTTATCCGATTTTGGATGAACCTAAAATCTATGTTTATCGCGATATTGTTGGAGGCCTAGAGGAGCAGTTTCATCGGGTTTATTCCGTAAAAGACCACCTTGGTCATCATGTGGTGGTAGAACGTTATGCGTCAGATGGACGTATTCTGGAAGCGTTGAATTTTAACGTGGATTCATTGAATATACAAGACCATATGGTGGTTAATCGGAATCAAAAGAAAACGAAAGCTTTTGTATATAAAACAACTTATTTTCCTTGGAATAAAACCGAACAAACATGGTTTTCAACAAAATTTGAAGGGGTGTTGGATTCAACATTAATCTTACAGGAACTTAAGCGTAACGTTTTATCCGAAAACGTTATTATTGATGTGATGGGTGAACAAACCAAGTCAATTAAGTATAAAGATCACACCAAGTTTACATTGATAAACCCCTTTACAAAAACAGAAAAAGTCATGGAATTACCTTCGTATACCTATTATGCGGATGGTGTTGGCTTAGTAGAATGGAAAAGTAATGGAAACAAAGTGCATTTTAAGTTAGAGCAGATAATGGAACAGTCGGAATGGTTGAAATTTATTAGGCCGTGAGAGTATTGCTAATCTTTTGTTTCTTATGGGGAGCTGAAACGCTTGCTCAAAATGGTGTTTTTAATTCTGCATATAAAGGCAATTTGAATATCCAATTAGGGAATTCATCTAATTATTTTGGGTTATCAACCCTTAATTTTACAGGATCAAAATATGACTTGACCTTATCTAATACCCGATTAGAGCAGCCATATGAAGGAATGCCTGGTGTAACACTTGGAGATTTTTCAAGTAATCAATATAAATTAAGCATAGGATACACAGTGAAAAGAGGAGTTCTTATTTCACTGAATTTAGACAATATTAAGTATCGCGTTTCTCCGCAAACTTTAGTTATTTCTGGTAGGGTAATGGATGGTTTTGATCAACTGGGAGGGTTATCTGGGACATATAATAATACCAGCGTTGCAATGGACACCATAGGATTTCGGTTCGGTGCATCAAGCACCAAGTACATCGCTACCAAGTTGGAGTTTATTCAGAATTTATACCGTTTACGAAGTCGAATGTTCGTAGTTAATGGAGTATATGGACTTGGCATAGGGGTATTGCATACAACCAGTGCGTTAGTCTTTGGACCATCAGAACAACCTGTTCTTAGTGGATTATCAGGAATTGGTCTTAATGCATCGCTCGGTTTACGGGTAGAATTCTTCCGGCATTTTTATGTTATGCCAACCCTTAACGGAGGTTTTCTTTTTCAAAGAAACATAAGGCTTGATGTATCAGATGCTACACAATTTGCCCAACATACCGCTAGCTATGGTCAATTGGCAATCAACGTTGGGACCGTGTTTTTCCTTGGAAAACAAAAGAACTGCGACTGTCCTCATTTTTAATTCTTTTTTCCACCTGCCCTGAAATCGATTTTGTAGTAGAAAATCGGTAAAAACCCAAGTTGCGTCTTTTCCGAAACTGGTTGATAATTAGGTTGGTTTACTACAGCCGGATCTAAGGATGGAGCGTACGCTAAACTTAATAAATTCTCAGTGTTTAAAATATTTACTAAATCTAACCCGATTTCATGGGTCATTGCTTTGGCATTCATACGCCAAGATATTTTGAAATCCATTCGGAAATAATCTCTAAATTGAAGTTCATTAAACATGGAATCTTGATAGATTAAATCCTTTTCTTGATTTGTTTTTGCTATATCAACCAAACCATAACGTTTACCTCCTGCAGTTGTAACCTTTACTCCGACACCTAGGATATTTCGTTTTCCGATATTGAATTCCTTACCAGCAAGGAAATTGGCTACATACGCGCCGTTATATGAGGTGTTTCTAAGTACGCCATCACTACCTGTATACTTCGAATCATATAAGGTCCCAGAGAACAAGAAAAAGAAGCTTTTATCAAAGTACTTTTGAACCGTTAACTCCAATCCGTAATTGTATCCGGTACCTGTATTTTCTAATGAATCTGCAAAAATTCTAGTAAACCCACTTCCCATATTAATCATAGAGAAAGAACTTGGTGCAATGGTCACAGGGATGTTATATAAGTATTGATAATAGGCTTCTGATCGGATGCTAAATCCTTTGTTAAAAAATTTCTCATACCCAATTCCGGAATGGATACTCTTGGTAAAATCCATCCCTTTGTTGAAGTAATTTCCCGCCCCTTTTCGATTATCAACATAGGTGTAAAGTGGTTGAATTTGACTGTGCATTCCGGCCCCGGCAAAAACAGCTTGATTTCCCGGAAGTTTATGTTTAAATCCAAGGCGTAATTCAGCAGGACTTATGCTATTACTCATAGAGAAATACTGGCTATGGATTCCAGCCGTGAAGTCTGTATTGTCTGACATTCGCCATTTCCACTGAATAAAGGGTTGGATAAGCACGCATGAGCCTTCATAATTCCAACGTGTAAAATATTGGTTTGGAACGTTATAGTCGATTAACGCAGAATCATGCATGTTCATTAAGAAGAAATCTGCATTATATCCAAATTTGACTAAGTGTTGCTTATTGATTTTGTGATTTACAGCCGTATAACTTGATACTTTATTGGTAATAAACGTGTATGCCATCAGTGGGTAAATCGCATTGATTTGAATACTTGTATCTCCTCCTGCGGTGTTAAGGCTTCGTTGCAGATAATCGTGGTTAGCATGCTGAATTTCTTGAGATAAGGCTAAGGTGCTACTTACAAATGTTTTTTCATTAATTGCCTTTTTATACGTTAATCCGGTAACTCCCATCGATGTTCCAAAATATTGGTCACGATCCCCCTCTCCATATAAATCCGTGGTATATTCCGTTTTTTCGGATATCATGATGGCGATATTACTTTTTCCACCCATGCCCCAAAAGGATAAATTCCCACCTTTTCTGAGTTTGAAATTGAATTTAAACGCTACATCACCATAGGTTGGAATCGCATCGGTGCCTAATTGAATCCCGAGTGATTTGAATAATGACAGTGTGGAGTATCGACCCATCATTAGAAAAGACGCTGTTCCTTTTTTATTGAGCGGACCTTCGGCTAAAAACTCTGTTCCAAGAAAGCCAAATTGTCCAGTGAATTCATTTCTTTGGTCATTTCCGCTGCGGAGTTTTAAATCAAAAACACCAGAAACACTGTTGCCATATTCAGCCGGAAATGCACTCATTAAAAAGTCTGAGTTTCCAAGGATTTTGTTGTTCAATACGGATACAGGTCCTCCGGAGCTACCGGCAATAGCAAAGTGATTCGGATTTGGTATGTCAATTCCTTCTACACGCCAAACTACCCCTAGTGGACTGTTTCCACGAATGATTATGTCATTTCTTGAGTCATCCGCACCTTGAACCCCTGCAAAATTAGAGGCCATACGCGCTGGGTCCATTCGAGACCCGGGGTATCTGTTAGTTTCTTCTACTGAGAACTGTTGCGCGGAAATTACAGCTAATTCATTAATGATTTCTCCTTTTTTTCGACCCGTAACTACAACCTCTTCTTTGTTAGTAACTAATTCTTGTAGGGTGATGTTTAGAATTAATTCTTTCCCAGACGAAATCTCAACCGTTTGAGTTTTAGGTTCATATTGAGCACATTTCGTTGTAAGGGCATATTTACCAACTGGGACATTTATGATTTTAAATTCACCCTCGCCGTCGCTTACCGCCCGATAGTTTACGCCATTAGCATCTTTTAAGTCAATTTCAAGTTTCGCTCCAGCAAGTGGAAAACTTGTTTCTGAATCCATGACTTTTCCTCGAACATTTTGTGTTTGTGCTGAAAATAAAAAGCTGAATAACAGGATAGTAAAAGATAGAATTAGTTTCATAATTTTCGGTTTGAGTGCGAATATAGCAGAATTCCAAATATAATTGTCAAAAGTTAAATAGCTGTTAAATTGCTAATATTGCAATCAATAATTTGATATTTGTGTAAATCATTTTTTAAAGTTCACCCTATGAAGTCAATTTTCTTATCCATCGCCTTAACTGTAAGTACCTTAATTTCTTGGTCTCAAACTACAACTAATCTTACGTGGTATACCGATGTATCGTTGGCATCTCAAGCAGCTGCAACCGAGAATAAACCCATGTTACTATTTTTTACAGGCAGTGATTGGTGCGGATGGTGTCATCGCTTACAGCGTGAGGTCTTTAATACGCCAGCATTTACCACATGGGCTTCAAGTGATGTGATATTAGTTGAATTAGATTTCCCTAGAAATAAAGTGCTTCCACAAAACATTAAAGAACAAAACCAGCTTTTACAACAACAATTTGGTGTTCAAGGATATCCAACGGTTTGGTTTGTCAATGTAAGCAAGGTTGAAGATAAATTTAATTTAGCGCCTTTAAACTCGCAGGGATATTTGCAGGGTGGACCAGATGTTTGGATTACTAATGCAAAGTCAATTCTAAACGGAGGAAAATAGGCTAAAAAATATGCAATAGACTTCCGTGGTCTAGTGCTTTTCCTGTGGTGGATTTTGTGGCAAGCATACCGGTTCTGTACGTACGATTTGGAAAATAGATTTCAGCCGTTTCTTTTAGTGTAAGGGGAGTGATTTTAGTTGAGTAGGTTGAAACAATTAATTGACCTTTAGGGGTTAATAGCTGAGCAGCAAGGCTCATCAATAAATCAATATGATTTTCTAGCTGCCATTTTTTACCTTTTGTTCCAATTCCCCATGCAGGTGGATCCATTTGAATTAACTCGTATTGATGTTTCCTTTTGATTTCCCGTTCCATAAATATGACAACATCTTCAAGCACTAATTTACATCCATCGTATGTGTTTAATCGTGCATTTTCTTTAGTCCATGTCAGGGCAGATTTTGATGAATCTACATGGTAAACACTTGCCTGATTAGCAAGTGCCATCATACTTGATGCTCCAGTATATCCGAATAAATTCAGAAAGGAATCTTCTGATGTGATAAATTCTTTAATTGCTTTCCAATTCAGATTTTGTTCTGGAAATATTCCCGTATGCTTGGTGTTTTTCAAAAAAACACTGAGTCGAACCCCTTCAAACTCAATTTCCCAATTAAGGGGTAGGTTTCCTTTATTTAGCCATGTACCAAACACGCCTTTTTCTTCTTTAAAGATGAAATGTGCTTTTCGATCCCATTCTTGTTTCGATAGTTGGGGCTGAAAATAGGCGTTAATATCGGGGCGAATAGTAATGTATTTTCCCCACCGTTCAAGCTTTAAGCCATTTCCTGCATCAATAAGTTCGTAGTCTTCCCAATGGGGGGCGTAAATTCTATTTTTCAACGATTACCGCATTTTTGGCATTTTCTTTCTACCTCCCATCATCTGTGCCATGCGCATTTGATTTTTGGAGGGAACAGCTTGCATTTGACTTTGAAGCATTTTGATTTGATCTTTTAACATACCGCTCTTGTCGTATTTTTTAGCCTCAGTTAATAGGGTGCTTGCTTCAGGTCTTCTGCCCGTCTGAGCACAAATACCTGCCAAATGCATGCGCGCCACCGCATTATCTTCATTGGTACGTAATCCAAGAGACAGGGATTTTCGTAATAACTGCTCACTTTGTGCAAAACCTAGTTCTTGGGCATTCATTAATGCTTTCAAATAGAGCACATAAGCATGTTGGCGGCGTGTCATGTATTGCGGGGCCGTGATGCGGTTAATGTGTTTTTTAGCTTTCTCTTGGTTACCTAAACGCATCTGATTCAGCGCAAGAATTACTTGTTCATTTCTAAAGAATGAGAATATTACGATGGCTAGCGGAAATACCGAGGTTATTCCCCATCCCCAAAATCCCGTTAAAAACAAACCAACAGTTCCCCCTAAGAGCACTAGGGCAATAAAAATTCGAAGAATAAAGCCAGTCATATCTTAATCGTTAATAGTAGCAATACATTTTAATTCTATACAAATTGGTGTTGGAAGCGAATTGATTTCTACCGTGGTTCTACAGGGTTGATTTGACTCAAAGTACTCCGCATACAATTTATTGTAGGTGTGAAAATCTCTTTTCATATTGGTCAAAAACACGGTAACATCAACCAGTTCATTCCAACTTGAACCAGAGGCTTCCAAAATTAACCTAACATTTTCAAACACACTTCGGCATTGAGCTTCAAAATCAAATTCCAAAAAGTTTCCATTTTTATCAAGTACCAATCCGGGTACCATGGAGTCCGTTGCATCTGACCCGGCCACTCGAGGGCCTACCCCCGAAAGAAACAAAAGGTTACCCACACGTCGTGCATGAGGATATAAACCTACCGGTTTTGGAGCGTGCTGAGCGTTAATTTTCATGTTTTGTCAATTCTGTCACAAATATACGCAAACCCTTAGGCCTTGTTATCTTTTTCGTTCAAAAAAAGTCTTCATCAACTGCGCACAAGTATCCTCCTCTATTCCTCCTTTAATCTGAGTCGATGGATGAAATAATGAAGGGGTATGACGAGTGGCTCCACGATGTTGGTCGAATGCTCCAAATGTGATGGTCCCGATCTGACTCCAATATAGCGCACCGGCGCACATAGGACAAGGTTCAAGTGTTACATAAAGCGTACATTCTTTTAAGTATTTCGCCCCTAAGAAATTGGCTGCTGCTGTAAGCGCTTGAATTTCCGCATGCGCCGTAACATCGTGAAGTTTTTCCGTTAGGTTGAAACCGCGTCCTATAATTTGGTTGCCAGCAACAACTACAGCACCTACTGGTACCTCATCCGCGTCAAAGGCCTTTTTGGCCTCAATAATTGCTTGACGCATGAAATATGCATCGTCAAATGGATTTAACATCATCAAACATATAAAAAATGTTCGGCTTAATCGGTTAACACATATATAAAACGAAGTAAATTTACCGAATGAAGTACCTTTTATTGGTTCTATTTATGCCTTATTTAGTGCTTGCCCAGCACAAGCGGCCATTTGAATTTAAAAAAATTCAAAGCGGACCCTATGTGGGCGTACAACAAGGAAAACACATCGCATTAGAGTTGGGTTATGAAAAAAGAATCAAGCAAGTAAAATTAATAAGTCCACATGCGCATGCATTTAATGTTGGGGCAAACTACGATTTTAAAGCTGGCCTATTAGGCGCTGACGCAGGCTACTGGTTTCGTCCGAGTAGAATTTCATTTACCATGGGTATTCAAGCGGCGGTGCGGACTAACTTTGAAAATTCAGCTTTCGGAATATCTCCAACCATCGGATACAAAATTTGGTTTTTGCATGCTAATGCAGGATATTATTTATATCCAAATCCAATTCCAGGGGTTCAAACCAATCGGTTATATATTCAATTACGCATGGTCTTTACAGAAAAAACCAGATTAAGAAACACACAATGAGTCAAGGGTATTTTTTAGTTAAAGCCGGAACAGCCTCAAGTGCCTTTGAATTGCGAAAGGTTACTTTACCTCCGTTATCATCGGGTCAAGTACTAATTCGAGTGTCTGCTTTCGGATTGAATTTTGCTGATGTAATGGCTAGAAGAGGCAAATATCGAGAAGCCCCTTCGTTTCCGTTCGTGCCAGGTTATGACATTGTTGGTGTCGTTGAGCAAGTTTTTGATGAGGACCACAAAGATTTGATTGGCAAACGTGTAGCGGGATTTTGTCGATTCGGGGGCTATGCTACCACGGTTATTACAAGGGTTGAGGCATTAGTTGAAATCGGGGAGATGAATACCGCTGATGCTTTATCACTATGCACGCAGGGTGTTACTGCTTCATACATGGCAGATCAAATTTCTGAAGCACATAAAGGGAGATTCGCTCTGGTGCATGCAGCGGCAGGGGGCGTTGGTAGTTTGCTCCTGCAATGCTTACACCTAAAGGGGATAAAAACTATAGCTAAAGTAAGTTCTCAAGAAAAAGCAGCGGTATTAAACACGTTAAGCCCTACGCACATTGTCGTTTCGGATCAGCAAACATATGATCAAACCATAAAAAAAATACTAGGAACTGACACCCTTATTGCGTCATTTAATGCGGTGGCTGGATCCACGGTAGGAAAAGATCTAAGGTTAATTGGTAGTGGAGGAAAATTATTTTTGTTTGGAGGAGCCGGGTTATTACACGCGAAATTTGGGATACTATCCCTATTGAATTTTGTTAGAAAAACGGGTTTTTATTCCCCAATTCCACTTATGATGCAATCCAAATCCATGATCGGTGTGAATATGTTAAAGATTGCAGACACGAGCCCATCTGTACTTTCTTACTATCTAAATCAATCCTTTAATCTGTATAGGAATAAGTTGCTAACCCCATTACCCGCCGTAACATTTCATCACAATGAGCTTCATCTTGCCCATGAATTATTAGAAAGTGGAAAAACTACAGGTAAGGTAGTAATTTACTGGGGTGATTTTGCTTGAGTAAAAAACGATTTTAAAAATCGGGTGATTTGCTTTCTGAAAAGTACAAGTAAAATTAAGTAAGGGAAGGCCATTAAATACAGAATTCCAGAATTGATATTGCTTGCAAAGGTTGTATCATCAACGCCCACACCCTGTTCCGCCATTAATTTACACTGACTACACCCTTGAGCAATAGCATGTGAACCTGTCATCGCTGTGAGAACCAAGAAAACTAGAAAGCGTTTCATCTTATTTATTTTTACAAAAATAACACTTTCATTTTGTTTAATTTTGTACCCATGATAAAGCCCCTATTTTTTATACTTACAGCATTCCTTGTTTTTGCATGTGGGTCGTTGGAAGAAGAACAAGATAAGCACCTAACGCTTGATCAATTGGTTCAAAAGTATCCAGACAGTATTCCTTTATTGCAACAACGTGCCAATCGTTCGTTGGATTCCTTAGATTATAAGTTATTGTTAACGGATGCGGCACATGCATTTAGACTGGATAGTTCAAGTAATGAAAACCGATTATTATATGCCTTGGCGTTAATTAATAAAAAGGATTTTTTAGCCTCTGACTTTTCTTCGGCACAATATCATTTTGGTAAGGTTTTAAAGAAAGACCCCAAAAATCTAAAGGCAATTATTGGAATGGCAAGTGTATCTTCCTTTCGTGGAGATTTAGAAAATGCATTTACTCTGATTAATAAAGCGTTACGAATTAATCCAAGATATCGAGACGCCTACATTCTCAAAGGCTCAATATATTTAAGTCAAGGAAATTATAAATTGGCGAAATCTTCCTATGAAACAGCAGTACAGCAAGACAATAAGTTCTTTCTCGGTTATATGATGTTAGGTACCATTTATCAGTATGAAAAGAATCCATTATGTATTGAGTATTTCACCACAGCAAGTAAATTAAAGCCAACCAATGCTGAAGTGGCATATTCCTTAGCATACGCAACGTATGAATTTGGAAAGATTGAGGAGGCCAAGCAACTTTATCGTCGAATGGCTGGATTAGATAGTACGTATTGCGAAGCCTATTTTCATCTGGGGTATATTCAGCAATTTGATGATGAAAACTTGGATAGCGCCATGTATTTTTATGGCAAATCGCTGGAAATAAACCCAAAGCACATGGAAACGCTTCATAATTTGGGGTTAATCTATGAAGACAAAGGTGACATTTCAAATGCGTTACTTACCTATGCGAAAGTTCTTAAAGTAAATCCTGAGTACCAACTCACTAAAGATCGCGTTGCGGTACTAAAGAATCGTAGATGACGGATAGTCGAATCCAACGGATTTTAGCAGAGGTACTCCTGCCACTGATTGGTATATTTGCTTGGCAATGGTCTTTCGATTTTATCTGTTGGTTTTATGCCATTGATGTGTTCTTTAATGCAATAGTAGGTTTGGTTAGGCATCGACAATTTCGAACCCCCATTGGGTTTGCTTTACCATGGCTTGAATTGATTATGGTGCTTATCCTAATTGTTTTATCTGGAAAAAATGTTTGGTCTTCATTCAATGATTTTCTTGCATATAAAGACATGGGAATTGCCCAAGGATATATATTAATTCCATTGATTTTATTGAATGAATGGATGCGGTGGAAACTGGAACAGCGCACTCGCATAGTAATGTTTTCCTCCAATAATAGTCACTTGCTTAAAATGGCTGGATTTGCCTTGATAGGGGTTTTTCTTGTGTTTTATCATGAACTACTTAGTGCTTCATTGATATTTTTAGGGGTATTAACCGTGGTGAATCTCATTTCAAAACCAATTATTAACGTGAAATAATGTACTTTTGAAGCCGATGGAAGATAAAAATCAACACCTCAAGGACAGACGC
>Ga0102897_1000243_pt1 | contig 17904 bp, 19 predicted proteins | sample Colrivmet1554B02_FD_78453 | JGI IMG/M metagenome (GOLD analysis project Ga0102897, IMG submission 78453) | Estuarine microbial communities from the Columbia River estuary - metaG 1554B-02 | ecosystem: Environmental > Aquatic > Marine > Intertidal zone > Estuary | place: USA: Columbia River...
ATTAAAAAAGAAAGTTTTAGACGAAAAATAGCTCAAACATCCTAAGGAAACATACCTGATCTTAGTCTGATAACTTATTTTTCAAGGGGTGTAACGCCTTGCGGCACACCGTATAAATCGAAATCTCCCGCCTCTGAAATTTCTACAGTTACAAACTCCCCTACTTTTAAGTAGTACGCACTGGCATCTATAAGCACTTCGTTGTCTACATCTGGAGAATCTGCTTCTGTCCTACCCACAAAATAGTTCCCTTCTTTTCTGTCTATAATACACTTAAAAGAACGGCCTACTTTTTCTTGGTTTAGCTCCCATGAAATCTGGGCTTGTATGTCCATAATCTCCGCAGCCCTAGCCTCTTTAACTTCCTGAGGAACATTGTCTTCTAAAGCATAGGCATGGGTGTCTTCTTCATGACTGTAAGTAAAACAACCCAAGCGGTCAAAACGGGTATCTGTGACCCACTGTTTAAGGGTTTTGAAATCTGCTTCCGTTTCTCCAGGATACCCTACAATAAGCGTCGTTCTAATAGCCATTTCAGGAACCCTAGATCTAAATTCAGCAATTAGCGCATCTGTTTTAGCTTTGGTGGTTCCCCTTCTCATGCTTTTGAGAATTGGATCCGAGATATGCTGCAAAGGAATGTCTATATAGTTACAAATTTTAGGCTCCTTTTTCATGAGGTCTAAGACCTCTAATGGAAAGCCTGTTGGAAAGGCATAATGCAATCTAATCCAAGAAATACCGTTTACCTCCACGAGTGCTTCAAGCAATTCTGCTAAGGCCCTCTTCTTGTATAAATCTAGTCCGTAATAGGTTAAATCTTGAGCGATCAAAATAAGCTCCTTAACCCCTTTGGCCGCTAAAGACTCCGCCTGAACCACTAAATCTTCTATGGGCGTACTTTTGTGCTTCCCTCGCATGAGTGGAATAGCACAGAAAGAACAGGGCCTGTCACAACCTTCTGCAATTTTCATGTACGCATAATTCTTAGGGGTAGTCGTAATTCGCTCCCCAATAAGCTCGTGCTTGTAATCTGCTTCTAGAGCTTTTAATAAATTAGGCAGTTCTGTAGTCCCAAAATAAGCGTCTACATTTGGAATTTCTTTCTGCAAGTCTGGCTTATAACGTTCACTCAAACAACCTGTAACAAAAACTTTATCTACTTCTCCTGCCTCTTTTTGAGCCACATAAGAAAGAATGGTATTGATACTTTCCTCTTTCGCATTGGCAATAAAACCACAGGTATTTATGACCACAATATTCCCCTCCTCCTCATGAGCCACTTCTTTATTATTAGCTTTCAATTGCCCCATAAGTACTTCAGAATCATAAATATTCTTAGAACATCCTAGGGTAACCACATTAATTTTATTGGTCTTAATAGACTTTGTGCGCATATTGAGGGATAAAACGTTAGCTTCTGTTAAAGAAGGAATCTACAAATTCGTATTTATTAAATACTTGGAGGTCTTGAATGGCTTCCCCCACGCCAATATATTTTACAGGTATTTGCAATTGATCAGAAATTCCAATCACTACCCCACCTTTGGCAGTGCCATCTAATTTAGTAATCGCTAAAGAAGTCACCTCTGTGGCTTTGGTGAACTGCTGCGCTTGCTGGAATGCGTTCTGTCCGGTAGAACCATCTAGAACCAATAAAACCTCATGAGGTGCGCCAGGAATGACTTTGTCCATAACCCGCTTGACTTTAGCCAACTCATTCATTAGGTTTATTTTGTTGTGCAGGCGTCCTGCGGTGTCAATAATAACAACATCGGCGCTTTGCGCCAAGCCAGCGCTCAAGGCATCAAAAGCTACTGAAGCAGGATCACTCCCCATTTGCTGCTTAATGATAGGCACCCCAACGCGGTCTGCCCAAACCACCAATTGATCAATAGCTGCAGCCCTAAAAGTATCTGCAGCGCCCAAAACAACTTTAAGCCCTTTTGCTTTAAATTGGTGCGCCAACTTACCAATAGTAGTTGTTTTACCTGCGCCATTTACGCCTACAACCATAATTACATGGGGGTATTCGCTTTGAGGAACGGTGAAATCTTCTGCCTCTCCATGATCTGTCTCAGACAATAAACCTGCAATCTCTTCCTTTAGAATTTGATTGAGTTCTTCCAAACCAACATACTTATCTGATTTTACCCGAACCTCAATTCTATCGATAATTTTTAATGTAGTGTCTACCCCTACATCTGAACTCACCAAAACCTCTTCTAAATGATCTAAGGTTTCTGCATCTACAGTAGTTTTACCAACAACGACCTTCTCTAATTTATAGAGAAAAGAAGATTTGGTTTTTTCTAAACCTTTGTCTAAGGTCTCTTTTTTATCTGAAGAGAAAATTTTTTTAAAAAAACTCATTTGGTTTATTCTGTCGGGTAAAGATATAAAACAAAAAAGCTACTCTCTAATAGAAAGTAGCTTTTAGTATACGCTAAAATGGGATTATTTTTTAGACAACCATTGGTCTACTAATTCAGGAGCCATTACAGACTCTGCAAAAGTATAGGCACCGGTCTTTGGAGAACGTACCATTTTAATAGCTTTGGTTAATCTTTTCGAACTTGTCTGTAGGGATGCTACTGTCTTCTTTGCCATGGCTTATTATTTTATTTCTTTATGAACAGTCATGCGCTTTAGAATTGGATTAAATTTCTTAATCTCCATTCTGTCTGGCGTGTTCTTTTTGTTTTTTGTTGTAATGTATCTAGAAGTTCCAGCAACACCAGATTCTTTGTGCTCTGTACATTCTAAAATAACCTGAATTCTATTGCCTTTCTTAGCCATCTTAATTATTCTTTATTAGGATTACTTAACCAATCCGTTTTTTTTACCTGCTTCTTTCAATACTGCAGATATTCCTTTTTTGTTAATGCTCTTTAGAGCTCTTGTAGAAACCTTCAAAGTGATCCAACGATCCTCTTCAGGAATGTAGAAACGCTTTTTAGAAAGGTTTACTTCAAACTTTCTTTTGGTCTTATTGATAGAGAAGGAAACATTGTTCCCGACCATAGCCTTCTTTCCAGTAATTTCACAAACTTTAGACATTTCGCTTCTTTATGAGTTATTTTAAACAGGCTGCAAATTTATATCTTTTTTATCTCTCTTACAAAAATCTTTTTTAGAATTTTATAATTTCTTTTTGTAAAAGCGCTAAAGCCTTGTTAACAGTCTTCTGCACAATGCGTTCCCGGTGGTTGCCCATAGAGAAAATTTCTGAATATAAGCCTTTAGGATGGGCAATGGCTATGCAAACTGTTCCCAAAGGGGCCTCTGAATCTCCTTTGGTAGGTCCTGCGTTCCCAGTAGTGGCTATGGCAAAATCAGAACCCATTAGTTTTTGAACACCTAAAGCCATGGCAGAAGCCACCTCCTTACTCACCACAGAATGCTGCTCAATGAGCGATTTACTTACGCCTAAGAGATTAGATTTTTGTGCTGTTTCATAAGCAACTATGCCCCCTTTAAAATATGCAGACGCTCCAGGAATAGCCGTAAAAGCAGCCGCTAATTTTCCTCCAGTACAACTTTCTGCTACCGAAAGCGTTCTCTTTTTTTGGGTGAGCAACTTAGCCACAATCACTTCTAAAATATCTTCAGACTCTATACCGTAGACAATTTCTCCCAACAAGGGCATGAGCAACTGGACCTGGTCGTTTACTTCTTTCTCTAAAATTTCTTTATCTGAGCCTACGGCCGACAACCTCAAGCGCACCTTTCCCAAGCTTGGCAAATAAGCCAACTTAATATGAGGTGGAAGGGCGTCAGCCCATACAGAGATATCTTCTGCTATAGCAGACTCCCCAACACCATAAGTTTGAATGGTCTTGTGAATAATATGGGGCCTTTTGAAGTCGGAAACTATTTTTGGAAGAACCGATTCAGACAGGATGGCTTTCATCTCAAATGGGACACCTGGCATAAAAACAAAAACAGTCTGTCCTTTTTGCACCCACATTCCTGGCGCAGTACCATAATTGTTTTTTAAAGGAATGGCTTTAGACGGAAGCAAAGCCTGGGTGAGATTACTATCATTCATTTTGGTAGAAATATACTTTTCAAAAAGCATCTTAATATGTGCCAGTACAACAGGGTTTTCTTCCAAGTGATCTTCAAAATAAGTGCACATTGTTGCCTTAGTGATGTCGTCTTTTGTGGGGCCTAGTCCACCTGTAATAAGGACCAAATCTACCTTATTTTGTGCGCCTTCTAAAGCAGTTAAAATAGCCGCTGCCTGGTCTTGAATACTGAGCATTTCTACTACACTAACCCCTATTTTATTGAGCTCTTGCGCCATATAGGTGGCGTTGGTGTCTACAATTTGACCAATGAGAATTTCATCTCCAATGGTAATTATTTTTGCATTCATACTAAGGAAAAATCACTTTTTAATACTTCCACTACTTCAGCCACTGAAGCCTGAAGGTCGTTTAACTGTTTAATTAAAGTAGCCACAGGCATTGGCGTCAATCTATTCTTTTCAATGCGAATACATAGCGACGTTGCCTGGTCCAAGCCAAGCAAAATTAGATTTGGCTTTATTTTATGGGCCAATTTTGATATTTCTAACATTTCATCTGCTTTAAAAGCATCTTGCATTTTCTGAATATCTGTACTAACCTCTACAATAAAAACCTTCAACACTTTCACTATGAAGTCCTTATCCCCTTCTGCCACAGCCTCTAATCTAGCTAAGTCATACTTCATATCTCTTCTTGAATTGTTCGTGATTACTTAACGCCAATTTTAAACATAGATTGCCCTTCTAAAAAACCTTCTAAACTGTCTCCTTTTGAAATAGGTCCAACCCCTGCTGGGGTACCTGTAAATATAATATCGCCCTTTTTTAGGGTGAAAAAAGTAGAGACATAAGACAACAGCTCCTCAATAGACCACAACATTTCTCTTGTATTGCTCTGTTGCACCGTTTTCCCATTTTGTTGTAGTGAAAAAGCAAGACTGTTTAACGCAGGAAGCGCTTTGGCAGGCACCCACTCTCCAATCACAGCAGATCCGTCAAAGCCCTTACACTTCTCCCAAGGTAAGCCTTTAGATTTGAGCTCCTCTTGTAGGTCCCTGGCTGTAAAATCAATACCAAGACCTACCTCATCGAAATACAAATGTGCAAATTCTGGGCTAATGTGTTTTCCTACCTTCTTAATTTTCACCAAAACTTCTACCTCATAATGAATGTCTGAAGAAAAATCTGGTATATAAAAATCCTGTTCTTTAGGCAATACCGCAGAATCGGGTTTAATAAAGACCACTGGCGCTGTAGGCCTTTGGTTGGAAAGTTCAGAAATATGGTCTTGATAATTGCGACCAATACATATTATTTTCATCTGATGTTATTTATATAGCATTGTTTAAACCAGAAAGCCTAATCTGGGTAAGCACTTTTTTAGTGTATAATGGAAAATCTGCCTGCATGATCCAACTGTAATAACCAGGTTCATCTTCTAAGACTTTTGTCACTTTTTTATACTTGTGCTTTCCAAAGGAAAATATGGCTTCACCATTTTTATCTTCTATAATAAAGCCTGCAAAATCCAAAGATTTCTTTCTACTAGAAAATTCAGAAAGCCATTTCACTTCATTCTCCAAGGAATCATAGCGATCTAATTGCGCCAACAACACCTCATAGGTAGCCAATGTATCTGCAGCAGCAGCGTGTGCGTTCTCTAATTCTTTTTGGCAATAAAACTGATAGGCAGCTCCTAATGTTCTTTTCTCCATCTTATGAAAAATGGTTTGTACATCTACAGAAACCTTATTCTTCATATCAAAATCTATTCCTGCCCTCAGCATCTCCTCTGCCAGCAAAGGGATGTCGAACCTATCGGAATTAAAGCCCCCTAAGTCAGCATCTTTAATAAGTGTATATACCTGAGGCGCAAGGGTCTTAAAATTGGGTTCATTCGCTACTTTTTCATCTGTAATACCATGTACCGCAATGACTTCCTTAGGAATAGGCATTTCAGGATTGACCAACCAAGTTTTACTCTCTTTATTTCCATTGGGAAATACTTTAAGCACGGCAATTTCTACAATCCTATCCTTGGCTACGTTTATTCCTGTAGTTTCAAGATCAAAAAAACAAATGGGTCTATGTAGTTTAAGTTGTGTCTTTTCCATAATCAAAGATAAGATATACACCCCCTACCTCCTAACCCTCTTGAGTGCTTTATTTGGTATTTGAAAACAACCATGGAAATAATCCAGGTTCTTTAAACGCCAAGTCCCAACTGTTGTGGCCAACCCCTTCATAAAGGGTATAACGCACATCAAAGCCACGCTTTTTAAATTTCTTCACCATTTGTGTAGAAAAGCTTGCGGGAACTACAGGATCTGCATTGCCATGGAACACCCACCAAGACGGTCTTTTGTATTTTCTAAGGGTTTTGGGTGCGGCACCTCCGCAGATAGGAAATGCTGCTGCAAACAGTCTAGGATTGCGTTTGATCAATTCAAAGGTTCCCATGCCTCCCATAGAAAGACCTCCTACATACAGGCGGTTTTTGTCTAAAGAATAATTTTGAATCACCTCATCTAGTAGGCCTTCCAATAAAATCATGGCTTTTGTAGGAGCCCCTTTTTTATAAAAACTAAAATTTGGCATACCACCTTGGGGCACTTCTTTTTTTACATTGCTCCAATAATCATCCACTGCACATTGTGGCATAAGTACAATGGCTGGAAATTTTTTCCTAAAGGCCTTAGTCGTAAAAAGATATGCCCCGTGGGTTAATTGACTTTCATTGTCTGCACCCCTTTCCCCAGCACCATGCAGAAAAAGCAATAATGGATAGGACTTAGAAGCGTCATAATCATCCGGCAACAATATGGCGTAAGGCATTTGATCTGTGCCCATCTGAAAAGTCTTTTTTTCAAATGAAGTGCTTTGAACCGCAGTTTGAGCCACCACTAAACCCAGGGATAAAAACAAAAATATAAGCGTCAGTAACGTTTTCATTATACCGGTCTTTTAGGATCCCAAGATTCTAGGTAGTCTGCGATTGTTTTAATAAACATTCCGCCTAGCGCTCCATTCACCACGCGATGGTCATAGGAGTGGGACAAGAACATTTTAGAGCGAATTCCAATAAAATCTCCCTCAGCAGTTTCTATCACAGCAGGCACTTTTCTAATGGCACCTAAAGCGAGAATACCTACTTGAGGTTGGTTGATGATTGGGGTGCCAAATACACTGCCAAAGGATCCTACATTAGTGACCGTATAGGTTCCTCCTTTAATTTCATCTGGCTTTAATTTATTGTCTCTTGCTCTAGCCGCTAAGTCATTCACTACCCTAGCCATTCCAGTCATATTCAGTTGGTCTGCATGTTTAATCACAGGAACAATCAGGTTCCCGTCTGGAAGGGCAGCAGCCATGCCTATATGTATATTTTTATGCTTTATAATTTGGTCTCCCTCTAAGGAAATATTCATCATTGGATGCTTTTTTAAAGCCACTGCAACGGCCTCCATAAAAATAGGGGTGAATGTAAATTTCTCTCCTTCTCTTTGGGCGAATAAATCCTTCACTTTATTTCTCCAGGCCACAATTTTAGTTACATCTACCTCTATAAAACTTTGCACATGGGCAGAGGTCTGAACACTAGCTACCATATGCTGCGCGATGAGTTTACCCATCCTACTCATTTCCAATACTTCAGAGGCTGCATGATCCACACCAGACGGAATAGACACTTTGGCATGAACTGCTGATGGTTCAAAAGAAACTGTTTTTGAAGCCGCTTCAGTGGTAGTTGTTTTTCGTGACGCTACAAACAATAAAATATCATTTTTAGTCACCCTACCTTCACTTCCAGAACCCGTGATTTGAGCCAAATCCAAAAGAGACAATCCCTCTTGCTTGGCTATATTCTTAACCAAGGGCGAATAAAAACGCTTGTCATTAGAAGCGTGAGTAACCACTTCAGAGGCTGTTGGGACGTAAGGTACCTCTGCTGTAATTTTAGCGTCAAATGTTTCTGTGTTTTCTCCAGAGTGGTCTAAATCACTAAGGTCAAGATTTTCTGCTACAATAGCTTCTTGGCCTTTGGCCGATGCAGGCAACTCGCCTTGTGTTTCTATCACCGCAATCACCGCACCAACGTGCACCACTTGGTCTACTTCAAAAAGTTTCTCTATAAGTATTCCAGAAACCTCACTGGGAACCTCTGTATCTACCTTATCAGTAGCGATCTCCAGGACCCCTTCTTCCTGTTCAATTGTATCACCAACATCTTTCAACCAAGCAGTCAGAGTTGCTTCTGCAACACTTTCCCCCATCTGAGGCAGTTTTAATTCAAATCTTGCCATATGTATAATTATAGTGCTTTATTTGTTTTTTTTTTGCAAAAATAGCATAAAAAAGTCTTCATTACTGACTTTACCTTAATTTACTATGCTTTTAATGCGTTTTCAAATGGAATCCGCTGAAGTATGCTCCTCCCAAGGGTGACCTCATCTGCATATTCCAATTCGTCTCCTACAGATATTCCTCGAGCTATGGTCGATGTCTTAATATCCAAACCTTCAATTTGCTTAAAAATGTAAAAGTTGGTCGTATCTCCTTCCATAGAGGCGCTCATGGCAAAAATAACTTCTTTGACCGTCCCCATTCTTAACTTCTCCACCAATGGTGCAATGTTTAAATCTCCAGGACCAATACCTTCCATAGGTGAAATTTTACCTCCTAGAACAAAATACAAACCATTGTATTGGGAGGTGTTTTCAATAGCCATTATATCTCTAATATCTTCTACCACACAAAGCAAACTCTGATCCCTTTTGCTATTGGCACAAATATGACATTGGTTGGTGTCAGATATACCAAAGCAATTAGAACAGTATTTAATCTCTGTTTTCAAATGGACTAAAGCAGCTGCTAAATCAGTGGTTTGCGAAGCTTCCTGTCTGAGCAAATGCAATACCAAACGCAGCGCTGTTCTCTTACCAATACCCGGTAATTGAGACATCTCATTTACTGCATTTTCCAATAATTTTGAAGAAAATTCCATGGGTATAAAAATACAATTTTTAACACACACCAACACGGCAATTTTAACTTTCTACACCAATACAATTTCCTACAATGAAAAGCCATTATCTATTTAAAAGAAACTGGTGTATATTGTGGCTGCAAAATCAATCCAAATGAGCCCAATTGCTATAGTTGTTCTGATCAGTGTTTACTTCCTAATTTTGATGGGCATATCCTTTGCTACCTCAAAAAATGACTCCAATGATGATTTTTTTAAAGCTGGAGGAAAGTCTCCTTGGTATGTAGTTGCCTTTGGTATGATAGGTGCTTCTTTATCTGGAGTGACATTTATTTCAGTTCCTGGTTGGGTTGCCAGTACAGGATTTAGCTATATGCAAGTGGTCTTTGGTTACCTGGTGGGTTATTTCATTATTGCATTTGTATTAATGCCCATTTATTACAGGGCTAATCTCACCTCCATCTACGAATACTTAAATACCCGATTTGGGGTTGTCAGTTATAAAACAGGCGCATTCTTCTTTTTTATCTCTAGGGTCCTTGGGGCCTCATTCAGACTATTCTTAGTAGCCATTGTTTTACAGCAATTTGTTTTTGATAGTTGGGGAGTTCCTTTTGAAGCTACCGTCATACTATCCATACTATTAATATGGGCCTATACTTTTAGAGGAGGTATTAAGACAATCGTATGGACAGACACACTACAAACCTTATTTATGCTATTGGCAGTAGGATTTTCTATCTATTTTATCAATCAGAAACTAGGTTGGACTATGGGAGAATTTCTCTCAAGTGAAGCTTTAGTTCCATTGAGTGAGCTTTGGGTAACAGATACTTTGTATGAAAAAAATCACCTTGTAAAATCCTTTTTTGGCGGGCTATTTATTGCCGTTTGTATGACAGGCCTAGACCAAGATATGATGCAAAAAAACTTGAGCTGTAAAGACATAGGCGCTGCGCAAAAAAACATGATTAGCTTTAGCCTAGTTCTCGTGGTCGTAAATTTAATTTTCTTACTTCTGGGGGCCTTGCTATTTATTTATGCAGAGCGTTTTAATATAGCTATGCCACTGTTAGACGGTAGCCCAAAAACAGACCTTTTATTTCCAGAGATAGCCCTCAACAGTGGGCTACCTATTTGGGTGGGAATTACTTTCATGCTAGGGCTCATTGCTGCAGCTTATAGCAGTGCAGATTCTGCTTTAACTTCTTTAACCACTTCTTTTTGTATTGACTTCTTGGGTATTGAAAAGCAAGCGCCAAACACCCAAAAAAGCACCAGAAAAAAAGTACATATAGGCATGAGTGCGCTATTGGTCTTAGTAATCATAAGTTTCAAATACGTGTTGGATAAAAATATTATAGATGGACTCCTCACGGTAGCCACCTATACTTATGGCCCATTATTAGGATTATTTGCCTTTGGTGTATTAACCAAACATCAGATTAAAGACCAATATGTATGGGTGGTAGCTCTGGTGGTACTGTCTTTTATAATTGTCATAGCCAACCTACCTGCTGCCTGGTTAAATGGATACATTATTGTGTATGAACTATTGCCTTTAAATGGGCTTCTCACCTTTTTAGGATTGTACCTCATCCGCAAAAAATAGCAAAAAAAAGAGGCCTTAGCCCCTTATTTTATAGAAAAATTGCACCTATAATAGTTTTAATTGAGAAGTGCATCTGCTACCAGCGAATAATCGCAGAGCCCCAGGTAAATCCACTACCGAATGCAGCCAATACTACTAGATCTCCTTCTTTGACCTTTCCTTGCTCCCAAGCTTCTGTAAGCGCTATAGGAATAGATGCAGCAGTTGTATTTCCGTATTTCATTATATTGTTAAACACCTGATCATCAGACAAGCCGAATTTCTTTTGAATAAATTGCGCAATTCTAAGGTTTGCTTGGTGGGGCACCAAGAGTGAAATAGCTTCTTTGGTCAAGTTATTTGCCTTGAGACCTTCATTAATCACTTCTGAAAAACGCACTACAGCATTTTTAAACACAAACTGGCCATCCATGTAGGGGTAATAAGACAAGTCTTCTGGATCATTATCCTCTAAGATATCTGTCACCCACCTACTACCCATTCCTGGGGCTAATAATGAAAGTGCCTCTGCATGTTCTCCCTCAGAATGCAAGTGTGTAGACAAAATACCTTTGGTTAAATCTTCTTCTCTGGATACTATAGCCGCTCCAGCTCCATCGCCAAAAATAACAGATATATTCCTCCCTCTTGTGGTCATATCCATTCCATGTGACTGCAATTCTGAACCAATAACAAGTACATTTTTATACATCCCGGACTTCACATATTGGTCTGCTACAGATAACGCATATACAAATCCAGAGCATTGGTTTCTCACATCCAAAGCACCCACTGTATCTATACCCAAATCTCTTTGAACTAGTACACCAGGGCCTGGAAAATAATAATCTGGACTTAGTGTGGCAAAAACAATAAAATCTATTTCTTGTTTGTCTATACCAGCCCTTTCTATAGCTACCTTAGCGGCCTTTACACCCATAGTAGTGGTGGTCTCTCCTGAGCCTTTTACTACGTGCCTTCTCTCTTCAATTCCCGTACGTTCTTTAATCCAAGCGTCATTGGTGTCAATGTGCTTAGACAAATCATCGTTTGTCACAATATTTTCGGGTACATAATGGCCTAAACCAATAATTTTTGAATGGTATGTCATCTTAAATTGTTTCTTGAGACTGCAATATATAAAGAATTCTTTTATGCTAAGGACAAGTCTTTATAGCTGTTTACAGATACTTTAGCTTTTAGATCAAACAATAAATTAAACAAGCCAAAGAAGGTTCTATTTATATATAAAAAATGTTTAGACCCCCTGTTTCCATTCATTTTACGAATGGTTGGATCGTTTGCGTAACGTTCACTCAATGAGGCAATATTACCCCAAAAAACAGGGTCTCCAAAATCAAATACCTCCTTGTGAAAGGGTGCTGTAAACAAACTGAGCATTTCATGGAAAAGTGCTTTAAAGTATGACACTTCCTCCTTTGAATCAGATGGCGTAATAATTTCCAACGCTTTGAGTTTTTCCATAAAGAAAATAGGGTCTTTCAAACTTTTTTCATTGGCCAGCTCAAAATAGGGCACATAAAAATTTTCTGGAATGGATTTAATACAACCAAAATCAATCGCGACTAATTCCGGATTCCCCAATTGAGTTTTAGAGGGCCTAATGAGAAAATTTCCTGGGTGAGGGTCTGCGTGAACTTTTCTAAGCATGTGAATCTGATACATATAAAAGTCCCACAAAGCCTGTCCAAGTAAATTTCCATGGACCTCAGAAAAGGGTTTGGCCACATATTCGCTCAAATGTTCTCCTTGAATCCAATCCATCGTGATAATCCTACTGTTGGACATAGATGGATAATATTCCGGAAAATTAATATTTGCAATAGCACTACAAGCATTGGAAATCTCTTGACTTTGCACCACCTCTAATACATAGTCGGTTTCTTCGATAAGTTTGTCTTCTACCTCTTTAAAATATTTGTCGGTATCCTGACCTTTTAAATTGAACATTCTCAAAGCCACTGGCCTAACAAGTGCCAAATCAGATGTCACACTCTCTGCAACACCAGGATATTGAATCTTCACCGCGAGTATTTTACCATCTTTTGTCGCTTTGTGTACTTGACCTATACTCGCTGCATTAATAGAATCTTTGGAAAAAGTATCGTATACCTCTTCTGGATAAGCGCCTTGGTACCTCTTAAATACTTTCCTCACTAGGGGAGCTGAAAGCGGTGGTACAGAAAACTGCGCCAAAGAAAATTGTTCTACAAATGCCCTAGGAAGTAGATTTTTTTCCATACTTAGCATTTGAGCTACCTTAAGCGCGCTCCCTTTAAGGTCTTTTAATCCATCATAAATATCTTCTGCGTTATCTTGGTTTAGCTGCTCCTTGTCTAAACTAGGTGAAACCATTTTCTTGGTGTAGTACTTAGCGTAATTACCGCCAATCTTAATGCCCGTTTTAACTAAAGTAGCGGCTCTTTCAATCTTGCCCGTAGGAATATGGTCTAATGTTTTCATTTATTGGGCTAAGCCATGCGTTCTTTAAATAAAAATTTACCTAAGTCAAATACCTGTTCAAGAGGCGTATTATTAAAAACTTCGAAAACAGTATTGATAGACTTTTCTATCAGAATATCTGTCTTTTCAAAACCTGGAGAACTGTCCTCCATCCAAAATTTAATAGTAAATAGAAGTTGTACCCAGGCAGCCTCAGAAAAAATGGCTGGTTGGAATTGTGTTAATTTTGATTGCGCACTTGAATTATCAAGATCTATAAGGTCTTTAGTAAAGGATTTAAAATGATTTCGCAAGCCCTTTAAAGCCATTAAACCATGAAGCATGTTTTTGTCTGACTTAAGCGTAAACAACACATAAGATCTGTTTAAAGTAAGTAATTCAAAAAAACTGAAGAAGAATCCTAGCATTTTCTCTCTGCTAGAAGAATTGGTAAAATCTTCGTTCTTTTGAAGTAGGCGCATGGTTTGAGAGGAAAAAGCTTCCCACACCCCTTTTTCTAGTGCTTCAATATTTCCAAAAAATTGATAAAAAGAGGTTTCTTCAAAATCATGGGCCTTACAAAAACCGTAAACAGTTGCTGGTTTTTTTTCGTGATTTAACACATCTTCCATATAGGCAGAAATAATCTGATCTGCGTCTAAAACACTTACTTTTTTAGGGGATACTTTTTTCGTGGCCATTGATAATTTTTTGTTTAAGTGAAATTACAAAAAAATGAAACTAAATATAAAACGATTTTAAATAAGAAACGCACTTTTAATAAAGTGCGTTTCAAACCTAACCAATAAATAAACTTAAGGAGTTGCGAATATTGATCTTTTCTTTTTCATAGCAAAGTATTCCCCATCTCCGATACAAATATACTAATTGTTTAATGATTAAAGCAAATGAATAAACAAAATTAACAAAGTCATAACATTTAAGGGGCTGTAATTGTGTCGGTGGCTGTGTCAGTTTGTCATATAACAAAGGCTTGGTATTTTAATTGCTTAGTTATTTATATAATTTTAAAAAAATATAAGTTATGGCCCAAGGCAAGATTAATGTATCAGTGGAAAATATTTTCCCTCTGATTAAAAAGTTTTTATACAGTGATCACGAAATCTTTCTAAGAGAATTAATTTCTAATGCTACAGACGCTACACTTAAATTAAAACACCTTACCGCTATAGGTGAAGCTAAAGTAGACTACGGAAATCCTCAGATTGAAATTAAAATTGATAAAGAAGGAAAAAAAATTCACATTACAGACCAAGGTCTTGGAATGACTTCTGAAGAGGTAGAAAAATACATAAATCAAGTAGCCTTTTCAGGAGCAGAGGAATTTCTGGATAAATATAAAGAGGCTGGAAAAGACGCTGGAATTATAGGTCATTTTGGTTTAGGATTTTATTCCGCCTTCATGGTCGCTCATACTGTGGAAATAATCACCAAAAGTTTTAAAGATGAACCTGCAGCACATTGGACCTGTGATGGGTCTCCAAATTTCACTTTGGAAGCTGCAGACAAAAAAGATAGGGGAACAGAAATTATCCTTCATATAGCGGAAGATTCATTGGAATTCTTAGAAGATAGTAAAATCAGTGGATTATTAAACAAGTACAATAAATTCATGCCTGTTCCTATAGTTTTTGGAACTAAAACGGAAACCCTTCCCAAACCAGAAGGCGCTAAGGAAGAAGATCCAGCACCTACTCAAGAAGTGCAAAATATTATTAATAATCCTAATCCAGCATGGACCAAAGCACCTGCAGATTTAAATGATAAAGACTACAAAGGCTTCTACAGAGAATTGTATCCCATGCAGTTCGAAGAACCTCTGTTTCACATTCACTTAAACGTAGACTATCCATTTAACCTCACAGGAATTTTATATTTCCCAAAACTAACCAACGATTTAAATGTTCAAAAGGACAAAATTCAACTGTATCAAAACCAAGTATTTGTCACAGATAATGTAGAAGGTATTGTACCTGAATTCCTAACCATGCTCAGGGGGGTTATTGACTCACCAGATATTCCATTAAATGTGTCTAGGTCTTATCTTCAAGCAGACGGAGCAGTTAAAAAAATTGCCACCTACATCACCAAAAAAGTAGGAGACAAACTGAGTAGTTTGTTTAAAAACGACAGGGCAGCTTTTGAAGAAAAGTGGAATGATATTAAAATTGTTATAGAATACGGAATGCTTTCTGAAGATAAGTTCTTTGACAAAGCAGACAAATTTGCGCTTTATCCAACGGTAGACGGTAAGTATTTTACCTTTGAAGAATTACAAGAGACTTTAAAAGACCTTCAAACAGATAAGGATGGTAAATTAATTCTTTTGTACGCATCTGATAAAGAAGCCCAGCACGCATATATTGCAGCGGCAAAAACAAAAGGATATGAAGTCTTACTATTAGACTCTCCTATTGTCTCTCACCTGATGCAAAAATTAGAAACTTCTAAAGAGAATATTTCCTTTGCAAGGGTAGACGCAGACCCAATAGATAAACTCATTCAGAAAGAAGAAACCACCATTTCTAAACTTTCAGATGAGGAAAAAGAAACCCTTAAAGAAAAAATTGAAAAAGTTACGGGAGAGGGAGGCTTAACCGTTCAATTAGAGGCTATGGACAGTGATAGCGCGCCATTTGTCATTACAGAGCCAGAATTCATGAGAAGAATGAAGGAAATGCAACAAACCGGCGGTGGCGGTGGAATGTTTGGCATGGGCAATATGCCAGACATGCACAATTTAATTGTAAACATTAACCACCCATTGGTTACTGAAATTCTTCAAACAAAAACACAGAAAAAACAAGAGCGACTCATAAGCCAATCAATAGATTTAGCCAAACTCTCTAAGGGCCTACTTAAAGGAGCTGCCCTAAGTGATTTTATCTCCAGAAGTTATGAGATGATCAAATAATAAATTCATTAAAAGCAATAAAAAAAAGCCACCCAATTGGGTGGCTTTTTTTTATATTTAAAGGGTAACATACCCGTTATTTCTTGTCTACAACACCAAATTTATACCTTAATATAAGTTCGTGTGTATTCGCTCTTAGCGCAGTAGCAGAAGTGCGTTGACCCATTTCATAGCCATAACCAAAATCCAAGCGCTGCATTCCTTTGAATAATAGCATGGCAGAAACATAATCATTATTACTCACGCCTACCCCTATGGACAGTTGCTCTTTTAATTCAATTTGCCCCAAAGCTGTAATTTGGTTGGGCGCGTCGCTCACTACCCTGTACAACATCATTGGCCTCAATAAAATATTAGTTCCTAAGGGAATTGAAAGACCCGCAGTACCATAAAAATGAGGCTTATCTGTAGCGGTAGTAGCAATTCCATTGCTTTCTTTAAAACGCTTGCTATTTAAGAAATTAGGTACAGAAATACCTGCAAAAAACTTTTTAGACTGAATAAAAGCCCCTACCCCAATCGCTGGATTCATATAATTGTCAATATTACCTAAAGACTCATTAGACTCTTGGGTAATTCTATTCAATTTATTCAAATCAATATTATTAAAAATACCTCCAGCTTTAATTCCCAAAAACAATTTGGTATTTTCTGACAGCTGCAATTTATAACTATAATCTATAGAAACAACCCCCTGATTCTCTACATATACTTGGTCTGAAAGGTAACTAAAACCCCATGAGGCATTGTTTTTCTCTGTGGTATTATAAATAAATGAAGTGGCCCTAGGAGCGTCTTCTATTCCGGACCAAGCAGCCCTATAACCAATACCTGCAAAACTCCCTTGAGTTCCTGTAGCAGCAGGATTATAAAGACCCATATTTTGTTCAAAAAACAAAAAATTAGGCTGTTGTTGCGCATGGCCGTAGGCCGATGCCATTAAGAGAATCAATACTATTTTTGTATTTTTAATTGCAATAAATTAAAAATCAAAAGTAATTAAGTTCAAAAGTAGTATTTAAAATTTAAATGCTACAGGTCAAATTAGCATACCTTTAGATAATGGATGTACAATTTTCACTCTATTTTATGGCCTCCCTGTATATTTTAGGAGGAATCATGCATTATATAAAGCCAAAAATATACCTTAGAATTATGCCCCAATATCTGCCATGGCACAAAGAATTGGTGTTTTTAAGTGGCGTAGCAGAGGTGCTCTGTGGGCTTGGCTTGTTCTGGGTAGCCACAAGAAACCTAGCCCTATATGGTATAATAGTATTGTTGTGGGTGTTTTTGTTGGTACACTTTCACATGCTTTCCAATAAGAAAGCCGCAGCTGGTGTTCCAAAATGGGTCCTTATCGCAAGACTCCCTTTACAGTTTTTTCTTATGTATTGGGCCTATGCTTTCCTTTTGTAATTTCCTATCTTTGCCATGCTATGAAGAAAGAATTTACAGAAATTGAACTAGACCGCATTATTGAAATGGCCTGGGAAGACAGAACTCCCTTTGAAGCCATTACTTTTCAATTTGGTATTTCAGAACAAGAGACCATTGAAATTATGCGCAGTGAAATGAAACCAACCAGCTTTAGGATGTGGCGCAAAAGGGTGCAGGGAAGAAGCACTAAGCATGCCAAACTGAGGTCTGGTGCTGTAGGCCGATTCAAATGTAAAATGCAACGCCAAATTACTGGAAATAAAATATCTAAAAGGTAATTAAATCGCTCAATACGTTTCTGTTAAACCTCAAGTGTCAAATTACAGGCTTATTGTTTTAGAGAAAAAAACTCTAATGGTGCTACACTAAATTAGCCAAAAATATCATTGAGCATTTTAGCTAATCTGAGCCCCCCCTTCTGCAGTTGTGATCTCATTATACCAGTATATTTATAG
>Ga0102897_1000288_pt1 | contig 16042 bp, 14 predicted proteins | sample Colrivmet1554B02_FD_78453 | JGI IMG/M metagenome (GOLD analysis project Ga0102897, IMG submission 78453) | Estuarine microbial communities from the Columbia River estuary - metaG 1554B-02 | ecosystem: Environmental > Aquatic > Marine > Intertidal zone > Estuary | place: USA: Columbia River...
AAGGTTACAACAAGTTACCTAGGCGGTGATGGACGGTTGCCGAAAAGGGCTGAACCCACGCGAACCATGGTGCTTCCCTCTTCTACTGCAATTTCGAGATCGCCGGTCATGCCCATGCTGCACTGTCGCAATCCATGTTCATTGGCCAACACACGAAGCGTGCGAAATGTGATGCGGGTCACGATGGGGTCTTCACTTGTTGGGCCAACTGTCATGAGTCCCAAAACGTCAATTCCCAAATCTTGCGCGGCACGGGAAAGTTCCCCAACTTCTGCTGGCGGGCACCCGCCTTTGCCCTCTTCGCCTGTGACATTTACTTGAAGAAACACCTGTGCCGAATGCGGCGAGCGTTTAGCGATTTCCGTGAGGAGCGAAAGTCGGTCTACCGACTGCCAGACATCGACGATTCCGGCCAATTGCTTGATTTTGTTTGACTGCAGTTGCCCGATGAAATGCACCGGCAATCGGTCGGCCAATGCCACATCAGCAGCTTTTGCGACGACCTCTTGTGCATAGTTTTCGCCAACCGCATCACAGCCAGCAACTTTTGCAAATCGCCATGCTTCAGAGCCAAATGATTTTGTCACTCCAACGAGTGCAACATCGATTCCACCAGCGTTGGCTATTCGTTTGCGCAGCGAAGCAACTGCGTCACTAACGCTGCGTTGGTCCAACGTGAGAGTTACTTCAGGAACGAAGGAACGTCAAGACCGTCATCGTCGTCGCGAAGTGGGTCTTCACCAGCACCAAACAACTCCTTCAAACGACTACCTCGCTGTTCTGGAATGCGACCGGTATCAACTGCACGTGGTTCGCGCTGGCGTGAGCTGGTGTTGTCGACACGATCAAAGCCGGCAGCGATCACAGTGATCTTTACTTCGTCATCGAGTTCGTCGTCAATAACCGAACCAAAGATGATGTTTGCATCAGGGTGTGCAACTGCATGAATGATTTCAGATGCGGTGTTTACTTCGAACAATCCGAGGTCTGAAGGACCAGCGATGTTCAAGAGAATTCCGCGGGCACCTTCAACCGAAGATTCAAGCAACGGCGAGTTGATGGCGGCGTTCGCTGCAACTGTTGCACGATTGTCCCCAGTTCCTCGGCCGATTCCCATCAGTGAAGTTCCTGCGTTCTTCAAAATCATTTTCACGTCAGCGAAGTCGGTGTTGATAAGACCAGGAGTCATGATCAACCCGGTGATTCCTACCACTCCGTCCAACAACACTTGGTCTGCTGATGCAAACGCAGCCAGCAGACTGGTCTTGTCACTTGAGATGGCGAGCAAACGCTCGTTTGGAATGACGATAAGCGTGTCGACTTTTTCGCGAAGTTTTGAAATTCCTGCTTCCGCTTGCAATGCTCGACGACGACCTTCAAAATTGAATGGTCGTGTCACGATGCCAACAGTGAGCGCGCCTGCTGCGCGTGAGATTTCTGCGATAACTGGAGCTGCACCAGTTCCCGTTCCGCCACCTTCGCCTGCGGTGATGAACACCATGTCGGCACCAGCAACAAGTTCTTCGATCTCTGCGCGACTCGACTCTGCTGCTTCACGTCCAACTTCAGGATCACTACCTGCACCAAGACCACGCGTGAACTCACGACCAATATCGATCTTCACTTCTGCGTCGCTCATCATGAGCGCCTGCGCATCGGTGTTTATGGCAATGAACTCAACACCTTTCATTCCAGAGTCGATCATGCGCTGCACAGCATTAATGCCACCGCCGCCCACGCCAATCACCTTGATCACTGCAAGAAAGTTGTGCGGTGCTCCAGCCATATTGTTCATGCCTCCGTTAACGATTACTCGATATATGAGAAACGCCTGTAATGACGTCGCTCACGAGGCTAGTTGACCAACAAGGCCTGCATTGGAAGCCTCGCATACAGGGTTGCAACTACGGCGAAGACACCACAGGGGTTCCAGAGGACACATCGATACCAGCGATCTGGTTGATGTCCTGGCGGCGCAGAATAACGACAACATTGACGAGCTTGTTTCGCAGGTCTACGGGCTCGCCAAACTTCACTACTGCCCCAGTCAACAGGGTCATCGTTACCTGATTCGGACCATTAACGCCCATGTTTTTTACCACTGGACGAATCTCATCTGGCAGCGACATCGCTAATTGTGCGGCGGCTTTATAGGACTCTGAAGCCATCGCACCAGCAATCAAATTTGGCCCAATGCCATCGATGAGCATGTATTCGGTAGGGCGACCATTGACTACCGCAAGCACACGACCGTCTTGGTCGATGACTCTGCCTTGGTTGTCTACACCCAAAAACCATGCAACGGGTACTCGTTCATTGATCTCAATCACCGCTCGACTTGGAAGATAGGTCTTGATGCGAACCGACTCAATCCATGGATCAGTTTCAAGAAGTTTCTGTGCCGCATTCGTGTCAACGGTGAGCACCGACTTGCCACGCAAACTCTTTGACACGGTTTCTATCAAAGTTGCGTTTGCATACTTTGCGCCTTCAACATCAATATTGCGCACTGCCACCAACGGTGATGCCAACACGATCAGCACAAAAACGACAGATGCAACGAGCGAACTGCCAACTATCAGCAACTGCTTGCGACGATTCACCCCTCGCATCGTGAACAATTGCTTTGTGCCATTGATTACTCGGCGAGCAAACGAAAGTTCAGTCCACGCGGTTCCATCAATAATGACAGCACCATCAGCACTGTCATCACTGCTACCTGGCAGCGATTCGTCATCAAAAATTGCAATGCGAGTAGAGGTTGGCGCACGATGCACACTCTGAGACATGGTGTCGGCGGGAAAATCATCGTCGGTCACGATTCTTAAGTCATCGTCAACAATCACTACTCGCTCTGCTGGTTGAACTGGCTTGTTGCTTGGTGCAAGTGTTGGCGAAGTTTGATTACCTGTAGCACTCGTAATTGGAACAATCGTTGCATCACGACCGAACGCATCCCGCAGTTCTTCAAGTACTTCATCGGACACATCGGAATCAATAATTCGAACCACTTCTCCATTGAGCACTGAAACTGGAATGGTTCCATCAGTGGTCTCATTGGCCGTCGAAGATTTGTCAAAAACTTGTTCGAGCCGAATAGTTGAAACACCAATTTCGGAGTCTTTGTTAATGAGATCCACAATTACTGGATCAGTTTCGTCTTCAAATCCGATAAGTCGAATCTCGCTACGCAATACATACCCACGTTCGTCACGCACACGACGGCGCACCTCTGCCATCAGCGCCACAACATCCTGCGCATTGCCGCCGACATCAGCCTGAATGAAATTGGCATGCTTTTCCGAAACCTGAGCAGAACCAACGCGCATTCCACGCATTCCAAGTTCATCTATTACGGCGCCGGCTGAAACCTTGCCAGGCTCGGGGTTGACAAATACCGAACCGGCGTTTTGTCCACCTGGTTGGTTCTCTCGGCGCCAACGAACCACTTCTTGCAACTCTGCTTCCGAAGCTTCGGGTGACTTAGACCATTCCAGGTCAACAGTTGCACTGAGAACCACATGGTGATCATCGAGTGCCGAACCACGGAATCGCAGCCCGAGATCAACTGCATTCACATGAGCTTCACGACCTTTGCGCAAGTGGAACATGCGCACAGAGGTAAGCGAAGATGCCATGTCGGAACCGTGTCCGCCTGCATTCATTCGTACTGCTCCGCCCACCGAGCCTGGAACTCCAACCCCCCATTCAAACCCAGTGAGTCCACGCGCAACGCTTTGTCGTGCTGCTACGGGTAGTGCAACCGAACCACCGAATAAAGCGATTGGTTCCACTCCTGGGTCTTCGTCGCGATTCGGCAAGTCAACGTAGTCGGCGAGTCCGCTCATGGTGATGGCCAAGCCTTTAAATCCAGAATCGGAGATCAGCAAATTGCTTCCACGCCCGATCACCAGAATTGGCAATTCGACTTCGGCAAGGACAGCACTCACGAGGTACAAATCATCAATCGATGAAACCATCATGTGCAATGCGGCAGTGCCACCAACTTTGTACGTGGTGAATTGTGACAGATCAACATTTCGCTTTGCCTTTGAACCGAACATGCCAAAGGCGTGCTCAAGTGCCTCAGGAGTCGCGGGGCGACGAAGTTGATGAGGGGTACTCACGAACCTCCCCGCAATGCGCGACGCGCTGTAATTACTTCGTCAGGCAACGTTTCGATATCACCACAGCCCATAGAAATACAGAGATCACCAGACCGCAATTCGGTCGCTAGATGTTGAATCAATTCGGCACGCGTCGGCTTCCACGCAAGTGAAGTATTGGGATGAGCACGAGCAATTGCATCGACCACCAGTTTGCCAGTTACCCCTGCTATCGGCGTTGTACCAGAGGAATAGATGTCGGTGATGACCACATGATCTGCCGCAGCGAAACAGTCTGCATAAGTATCTGACATGTGCTGCATGCGATTAAAGCGGTTCGGCTGGAAAACTGCGATGACGCGTTTCCAGGAATCTGTTTCGTCCCTACAACTTGAGAGCACTGCTGAAATTTCCGTCGGTAAATGCGCATAATCATCTACAAATGACACGCCATTGTCGTTTCCTCGCTGGTCAAACCTACGCGAAACACCAGAAAATGCAACGAGCGCAGATGAGATCACACCAAACTCGACTCCGAGAAGCTTCGACATGGCAATCACTCCCAACGCATTAGCAACGTTGTGTTCACCTCTCAACTGCAAAGCCACACGCCCGAGTAACAGCCCGTTGTCACCAGATACTTCGTGGTGCAACACATCAAAAGTCGACCCACCATCGTGAAACTGCACATTGCGCGCGGTGAACTGTGCTGGCGAATGAATCGCATAGGTGGTGACATTGTGCTTCAGCGCAATGGCCGATAGTGATGCGTCATCGGCACACACCACCCTAGGTCCAGCAACTGCGTTGATAAATCGCTCAAAGCTTTCGACCATGTTGTCAAAAGTTGAAAAGTGATCAAGATGGTCGATATCGATATTGGTAACGATGACTGCGCCGAGCGGTAGCTGTTCATGAGTTCCATCGCTTTCATCTGCTTCAACCACCAAGTGGTCGCCGCTATCCCACGTTGCCCCACTGCCAATTCCTCGAACCTCACCGCCAATAATGAAACTTGGATGCAACTGCGCTGCTCGAAGAACCGTCATCAGCATTGATGACGTGGTGGTCTTGCCATGAGTTCCAGCAACACCGATTGAGAGTTTTTGGCCACAGATTAAAGCCAACATTTGAGCTCTACTCAGTACCGCGATTCCGGTAGTGAGTGCTTCAACCAACTCGATGTTTTGTTTTGGAATTGCCGATGAAGCAGTCACTGCGTCGCAATGGTGAACAGACGTGACGTCATGACCGATATTGATGACCACACCAATTTCTCGGAGTCGTTGCACTGTCTCGGATTCCTTAATGTCGCTACCCGAAACCACATGACCCATTTCGACTAACACTTGCGCGATTGCGCTCATTCCAGGGCCACCCACACCAACAACGTGAATCCGTTTTCTCGTTGACAAGTCAAGTTGCGCGTTTGCTGATTTCACACTTTCGCCTTTGCTGCACCCTCAATGACGCTTGCAATTGAACTTTGGCGATGCACTGCACCCAACTCGCGTGCACGGCTTGCGATCGCTGATCTGCGGTCATCGTCACGAAGCAGTTCCGTAACCAATTGTGAAAACTCGTGCGCGGTCAAGGCATTCTCTTCAAGCAGAACAGCACCACCGCGACTGGTTAACCATTGCGCATTTACTAGTTGGTGATTTTCGGCTGCGTCTTTCCATGGCACAACGACAGCGCAAACTCCTACCGTCGACACCTCCGCTATGGTGCTTGCCCCCGCCCTACACACCACAACGTCAGCGGCAGAATACAACGTGACCATGTCGTGTGAATACGCAATGCGCGAATACGCAAGGGTTCCATTGCCATGATGCATCGTGACGGGCAACTTCACTGCGTCCATGAATCGCTCACCAGCAATATGAATAACACACGTGTGCTCAGTGCTACGCAGACTCTGCACCAAGTGCTCTGTTACGGAGTTCAGCACAGCAGAACCAAGTGATCCGCCCATTACTACTACCACTCGAGCGCTTGCAGAAATTCCGAGCGATTCGCGCGCACTGTTTCGCAATGTCTGCACATCAGCCGTACGCAGATTGCGTCGCACCGGAGCTCCAGTCTCAATAGCGTTTCGCAACTTGCTTGGCACATATGCAACAGCAGACACTGCCGCATATCGCGACTGCAATTTGGTGGCCAGACCTGGCCGACGATCGTATGAGCAGGTGACGACAGGAATGCCTAAATCTCGAGCGGCTCGACATGTGGGAATACTCGCATAGCCCCCAACCGAAATCACTACCTGTGGTTTCAATCGTTTAAGCACGCTTTTTGCGCGACCGAGAGCACGCAACATTGTGGGCACCATCAGCACATTGCGCTTCACTTTTGACAAAGAAACTCCGCGCTGCAAACCGTCAACAGCAAGAAAAGTATGAGCCAATCCAAGCGGCGGAATCATGGCTACTTCTGCCCCGCGATTTGAACCCACATAGTGCAGCGTCGTCATGTCGTGTCCGGCATCGACAAGTAGTTCGGCGATCGCCATTGCAGGAACAACGTGCCCGCTGGTTCCGCCCCCGGTAATAACGGCAAACGTGGTTGAAGCGGGTACGACCATGACCTACTTCATATTACGTGCAACGTTCAGCAACAGACCAACAGCCGCCATTGTCATAAATAGAGATGATCCTCCGTATGACAAGAGTGGCAAAGTAAGCCCGGTTACTGGCATTGCGCCGATAACGCCTCCAATATTGATGAGTGCTTGAACGCATAACCATGTTGTGATTCCACCAGCGAGCAGTGCACCATAGTGGTCACGTGCTCCTCTTGCGGCCTGCATTCCAAGTGAGAGCAACACCATGAATCCACCGATCACACCAACAGTTCCGATGAGTCCAAACTCTTCAGCAATAATTGCAAAAACAAAATCGCTATACGCGAGTGGAACATACCCCCACTTGCCTGTTCCCTGACCTACTCCAACACCAGTGACTCCACCATTGGCAATGGCCAATACGGATTGCCACACTTGGTAAGCCCAGTGACCTTTGTTTCCTTCCAAGTCAGCAAATGCGAAGAATCGATTTTGCAGTCGCGAACTTGTGGCGATTAAACCGATCGAAACCAGGGTGAATGCACCCGTCATCGTTGCCATCCACCGAATTGGTGCACCAGCAATGAACAGTGTCGCCATCACGATGCACGTGAACACAATCGCAGCACCTAAGTCTTTCTGTAAAACGACGCATAGTGTCACAGTGATCGCCCATGCAAACATCACCGGCTTCAGCGTCCGTTCCCAATTTGCCATTTCTGCACGTCTGCGCGACAGCACACTTGCGCAATACAACAACATGGTTACCTTCAGAACTTCCGAAGGTTGGAAACGAATTGGGCCCAACGCCACCCATGCACGCGCGCCATTGATTTCCAAACCAATGCCTGGAACCAATGGAAGAACCATGAGACCATACGACGCCCAAAGCGCGTACTTCGCAATGCCGTGCCACTGGTGATACGGCATCCGATAGGTAGTGATTCCTGCGAACAAACCAAAAACGGACCACATAAATTGCTTCTGGAACATCGCCCATGGCGAGCCACCGCGATTCACGGCCTCAATGGAAGTTGTCGACAGCACCATCATTAACCCGAACACGGTGAGCAAGGAAGTAACGGCGAGAATTCCCCAGAACACTTTGTTTGGAGCTGCGGTTGTTAACCGACGCGTCGTACCAACACCTTTTTTGTCGAGAACTGCACGACGGCGCTGAGCCGGTGTGAGCGAAGTTGAAACATTTGTTGCCACGGTGTCCTCCTAGCGATGGTTTCCTGATAGTTCTCGAACGCATTCCATGAAATCGTCGCCCCGTTCACCGTAGTTTGAGTACCAGTCGTAACTGGTGCATCCCGGCGACAGAACCACAACGTCTCCCGTTCGCGCAAGCTCACGCGCGTGAGCAACGGCAGCGCTCATACTTTCTGCAGTAACAACAGTGCAAACGCCACTGAATGCACGTGCAATATCTTCTGCAGAGGCACCAATGGCAACAACTGCTCTCATGCGCTGCGGTTCGCATGCCATTTGCGACAGGTCAAGATCTTTGTTCTTGCCCCCCGCGATCAATACGATGCTGTCAAAGGCGCGTAACGCCACGCTTGCAGCATGTGGGCTCGTCGCTTTCGAGTCGTTATACCAGCGCACTCCATCAATCTCCGAAACGAACTGAATTCGGTGAGGAGCGTTTTCAAACTGCTCTAGAGCCTGCGCCACATGTTCTGCATTTGCAAGCCCACTCTCAATACACACTGCAGCCGCAGCAAGCGCGTTGGTAATGTCGTGGGGTAATGAGCGCTTCATGCGTGAAACACTCGTGATTGAACCAAACGGTCCACACAATTCGTCCCCTACTACGCGATAGTCCCCCTCTGTTGCACCAAAGGTGACCATGCGCGCAGCACTCGAACGCGCCACTGCCAAAATATTTACATCGTCAATAGGCGCAACCGCTACATCAGTCGGCAGGCAGTTCGCCCACATCTTTGCTTTCGCATCAAAATACTGCTGATAAGAGCCATGCCAGTCCAAATGATCTGGTGCAATATTCAACCAAGCCGAAGACTGAGCTCGAAACTGTTCGGTGTGTTCCAAACGGAAACTTGAACACTCGACCGCAAAAGCCTGCGCATCGGTATCAAGTGACTCGATCAGCGGAACTTCGGTGTTGCCTACTGCTTCAGCATGCAAACCTGCTGCACGAAGAATTGCAGTCATTAACAGTGTCGTTGTCGTTTTGCCATCGGTTCCCGTAACAGCAACCAATGGGCGCGGCCCATTGCTATGCAGTTGTTCCATGCGATAGGAAATTTCAATTTCCGACTGAATCGATACTCCGTGTTCATGGGCGCTACGAATGACCGCATGGCGTCCAGGTACACCTGGTGCTGGTGAAAGCACGTTCACCGCACTCATCACGCGTTGCAATTCCCCATCTTGGGCAACGTTCACAACGCGCGCACCAATTGACTGAGCAAATGAACGATGCTCGTCCGTCAAACTGTCATCACCAAGCACGACATCAATGCCGCGCTTGCGCAACGATGAAGCAACCGCACGACCCGCTACAGCCAACCCAAATACGAAGGTTGCGTCGCGGCCCTGGGTCATCGGGACACTTGATTGGTGAAGTCGGCAATAAAGATTGCAACTGCAGTTGCTACACAAATCCCCGAGATGATCCAGAAACGAATGATCACTGTTGTCTCTGGCCAACCACTGAGTTCAAAGTGGTGATGAATCGGCGACATCTTAAATAGGCGCCTCTTACGACCTGATGCCTTGAACACGCCCATCTGCACGGCAACCGAACCAGCCTCAATCACGTTGATGCCACAAATAATTGGCAACATCAAGTGAGTATTCGTGGTTACTGCCAATGTTCCAAGCGCCGCACCTAATCCAAGTGCGCCAACATCACCCATAAAGATTTGGGCAGGCGCTGCGTTCCACCACAAGAACCCACCACACGCACCAGCAAGTGCTGCAGAGAGCACCGCAAGGTCGAGCGGGTTCACCATGTCGTAGATACGTGGATTACGAAATGCCCAGTACGCAATGATGGTGAACGCCAGAAATCCGAACAGTGCTGAACCTGCAGCAAGACCGTCCAAACCATCCGTCACATTGACGGCATTGGTCGTGCTCCAGACCATTACTGCTGTCCACACAATGAATAGCGGCCCTGATAACTCCCAACCTGGGCTGAGTGCACGAGTAAATGAAATGGTTTGAGCGACGCCGGTTGTTGACGCCAGGATGAACATCAGTACCGCGGTGATTCCAAACGTGATCCAACCCTTTTTCTTCCAGAAAATTCCACGATTGTGCTGACGCTTTACTTTGAGGTAGTCGTCAAGAAATCCAATAGCAGCCAACACAAATACCGTGAGCCAGATAATTGCTGCTTGATCAGAAAACGGAAGGCCATCTCGCAAGTGTGCGACAAGCCAACCAATGAAACCAGCAAACAAAATGGCGATACCACCCATCGTCGGTGTTCCCTGTTTTGCCATCTGATGCGCTGGACCATGGTCTTCTGCGCCAAGAATGGGCTGACCTTTGCCGAGACGCTGAAAGAATGAAATGAGCGCACGAGTGCCAGCAAGTGACACCAACATTCCAACGGCACCTGCAATTAAAACGGCAATCATGATTGAGCTCCTAGAAGTTCACGAGCGACTTGCGCATCGTTAAATGGAAAAATTTCAGTTCCAATGGTTTGAGTGTTTTCGTGACCCTTTCCCGCAATCACAACAACATCTCCACGTTGAGCAATGGAAAACGCCCTACCAATTGCGGCACGGCGATCTAATTCAGTGCACAGCACTTTATGCGAATCGGACGCTGCAACTCCAGCATTGATTTGCACTGCAATCGCAGCCCCAGACTCCGAACGCGGATTATCCGAGGTAATGATCACCACATCTGACTTTGCTCCAGCAATTTCACCCATAGGCCCACGCTTTTCAGCATCACGATCTCCACCGCAACCAAACACCACAATCAGCTTTCCGTTTTCGCTCATGAGTGATCGTGCTGTGTCAAGAACACGTTCGAGAGCATCAGGTGTGTGCGCATAATCCACAATCACATCAAAGTCTTGCCCTGCTTCAATGGACTCAAATCGACCAGGTACAGCTGTAGCGCGATTCAAGCCCTCCGCAATTTTTGTCAGAGGAATATCAAGAGCACGTGCGGCAGCAACGGCTGCTAGCGAATTCATCACATTGAATTGGCCACCCAATTGTGCGCGCATCTGCACACCTTCAATCTCAAACTCGATGTGGCGTGCATCCATGCGAACCTGAGCGATGTCGCTCAAACCAAACGACTTTGCATCAATTGTTATGGTGTCAAGAAGAAGTTGACCATGCACATCGTCGCGATTGATGATGCCGCATGCTGAATATTCTTTTGTAAATAGTTTTGCCTTAGCTGAAAAGTACTTCTCCATTGTCTGGTGGAAGTCCAAATGATCCTGCGACAGATTCGTAAACACGACAGCTTCAAACTTCGTGCCCATTACGCGGTGTAGTTCTAACGCATGTGAGGTCACTTCCATCACTACCGCTTCAACGCCGTCTCGCTCCCAAGTTCCCAACATTCGCTGTATATCCGTTGACTCGGGTGTAGTTCTTGTGCCAGTCAACGTTCCAACCACTTCTGTTTTCCAGCCGTACGCACGCAAGATCTCTGCGAGCAGATGCGCTGTCGTCGTTTTGCCGTTTGTCCCCGTTACGCCAACCACGTGCATCCGCGTGCTCGGGAATTCGCGCAAGGCAGCGGCCAATAACGCCATCGACTTGCGCACATCTCGAACCACAATTTGAGGCACATCAACAGCCAGTAAACGTTCCACAAGCAATGCTGATGCGCCGGCGTCGACTGCCATCTGCGCGAAATCATGGCCGTCTGCATGGGTTCCGCCTACGCAACAAAACAAATCGCCAGCGCTCACCTGACGTGAGTCATGTGAGACATCGGCAACTACCGAGTCTTCACCAATGATTTCGACCAGTAGACCGTGCGTGCCCAGTTGCGCTGTTTCCACCAGATGACGCAATGCCATCTGGCCGGTCGGTGCCGGCGATGCACTCATGATTAGTGCTTCGGTCCGAGCTCTGCTGGACGCTCTTTTGGACAGCCGATATCGGCTGCATCTGGACGAATATCAAGTTCGCTGATTAGCACCTGGGCGATATTTGCAAACACTGGCGCTGCAGCCGTTCCACCAAATCGATCCAATGATGCAGCATTTGGTTCGTCAATCGAAACCAACACCGTAAACCGTGGTTGCTGCGCAGGGATGAATCCAACAAAACTTGCAAAGTACGAACGAGATCCGTCGTCGGCGGCATAGGTTCCGTTGTCCTGGCGCTTGTAAGCGGTTCCTGTCTTTCCGGCAACTGTCATACCTGGAACTTTTCCAAGCGTCGCTGTTCCGAAACAGACAACGTCAGACATCAACGATCGCATTACTGCGGCAGTTTCTGGCGTGATGACCGAATGCTGTTCTTTTGGTGGAATCGATTCATTCAACCCGTCTTTAGTTACGGTTGCCGTCACCAAACGAGGGGCTACATAATTTCCATTGTTCGCCACCACATTCACGCCAGCAATCAACTGCAAAGCCGTTGTGGAGTAACCGTAGCCATACGAAGTAGTGAATTTCTTGGCACCCTGCCACTTGCTCGCTGACTGCAGAATTCCTTTGGTTTCACCCGGGAAGCCGACTGCTGACTTTGCACCAAAACCGAAGGACTTCAAATAGTCATGCAGCTTGTCTGGTCCAATTGTTTGCCCGATCATCAGCGTTCCGACGTTCGAAGAATCTACGAAAATCTTTCGCACCGACATATCCTCAAGCCCGTGTGGGTATGCGTCATTTAGTGGCTGTTCCCACTGCGTGCCTTTGTTTGCAATGAACGTTGGCGGAACGCTGAATACAGTCTTTGAGTCAACCTGACCTTCATTAATTGCAGCAGCAATGCTGAACACCTTTGCAACCGAACCAGGCTCGTTGGCTTCAACTGCTGCAATGTTTCCTGAATCGGCTGAGTACGTTCCATCTTCGTTCAATCGCAATGTTGACATTGCAAAAATCTCGCCAGTGGCGGAATCCATCACGATCGCAGTGCCGCTTCTTGCTTGAAGTCGTGCAATTTGTTGAGCCAAAATGCCATCAACTTGGAACTGAATATTGCGATCAATCGTGGTCACCAGTGTTTTGCCCGGAATTGCCGCAACGCTCTCATCTTGCGTTGCCGGAATTGATTGACCTTTCGCGCTGACTTCGCGAACCTGTCGGCCATTAACACCAGCGAGCAACATGTCGAATTGCAGTTCAAGTCCCGATGTTCCAAGACCGTCTGGATCGGTGCGGCCAACTAGCGCGCGTAGACCTTCACTGGTGAGTTCGCGGCCCGTTTCCTTACGTGACGAAACACCTGGAAGACCTAATGCAATGAGTGAGTCAGCCACCTCTTGCGTTGTCTGACGAGCAACATACGTAAAGCTCGAGGTTTTGTTTTGCAATCTTTCTGCAAGTGCAAGTTCGGCCTCAGGAGACATTGCCAATACCGCTGCGATTGCACGGGCTGTACCAACAGGATCAATCACTTCACGTGGGTCAGCGAAAACCGTGCGAAGCGGAATTGGTATCGCCAGTTCAAGGCCATTGCGGTCGAGAATTGATCCGCGCTCTGCCTTCACCACGTTCACTCGAGTGCGCTGCGAAACACTTGCATCGCGATATTGGCCGGAACCGAATGTTTGCAAGTACCCCGTGCGCAACAACATTGCGCACAGTAGCAACGACACAACAATGCGCACGTACGCCAGTCGATGCGAGATCTTTCCTGGTTTGAGGTCTTCGGTCAGCGTGCGAACGGTTTGTCGCGCCGCAGCGCGTGCAATGTCACCAGCACGCTGAGGTTCGTGACGGCGCCCGCGTGATCCTGCAGCAATGCTCACGGCTGAGTCCCCTCGTTCTGTGCAACGCCCAAGTTCGCAAGTGGGTTAAGTGAGGTGATGTTCGATGGATTCGCAAACGCAGGGTCCATTTTCCCTGTCGAGATCACAACAGATGCCACAACATCTTGCGGGACTTCCACAAACTTCGAACCAAGACCTGGCGTCATCATCATGGCTTTCGCCTGCTCACGTAGGTACTCCGGTGCCAACAAGGTGACGCGCTGTTGGCGAAGCTCGTCGTGATACTGACGTGCGAGCGAAATCTCGCTCGTGAGGCGATCCAACTTCAATTGCTGTCCAGCGATGTAAGCCTGCAGGCCAATTACCGACGACACCACCACAAACAAACCGAGCACCATGGTGCTGAAGAACAAAATGGTTCGTTTTGACGTTCCAGGGATGACTGTGAGATGGCGTTCAGGGGGTATCGATTGTCCACCACGTGGTTGCCGTTGCGGCACCCGTTCTGTGTTGATCGCTAACGCCATCTCAGCAGCCGACCTTTTCAATAACCCTGAGTCGCGCAGATGATGCGCGGGGGTTGCGTTCAATTTCTTCCGCAGATGCATGCTCTGCGACACGCACCTTCTTCACCAACTTGCCCGAGGACAAGTGGTGTTGGAATGGAGATGCGATAGTGGTTACTCCTGGACGAGTTTCTGCATCGCGGAACGCCTGTTTCACAATGCGGTCTTCGCCTGAGTGATACGACAACACAGCAATTCGGCCACCCACTTCCGTGGCGGCAATTGCATCCGAAATTGCTTTCGGCAAAATTTCGAGTTCCTTATTTACTTCAATGCGAATTGCTTGGAACGTGCGCTTCGCTGGATGCCCACCGGTGCGGCGAGCTGGTGCAGGAATCGCGCTGGCAACAATCTCTGCAAGTGCTGATGTCGTCATGACCGGGCGTGCAGCAACAATTGCTTTGGCAATGCGGAAGGCAAAACGCTCGTCTGCGTGTTCGCGCAATACGTCGGCAAGTTGCTGAACTTCGTAACCATTCACGACATCAAGGGCACTGAACTCTTGTGTGGTGTTCATACGCATGTCGAGTGGTCCGTCATTGCGATACGAAAAGCCACGATCTGCTTCGTCGAACTGCGGTGAAGAAACTCCGAGGTCAAACAGAGCACCAGAGATTTTTGGTACGTGATGCAACTGCAAGAATTCCGCAATGCCGTCAAAGCGACCTTGGTGAAACATCAGTCGGCCTTCGAATTGTGGTGACACCTTGCGTGCATGTTCAATGGCCATCGGGTCTTGATCAATGCCGAACACGCGCATCCATGAATACGTGGAGAGCAGTCGCATTGCGTGGCCAGCGCCGCCCAACGTTGCATCGACAACTACGCCGTGTGGAACTGCACCGAAAAGTTCGGTGATTTCATTGGCCATTACTGGCTCGTGATTAAACGTTGAGTGAGTTGCTGGTGAGTTCATAGGAAGGTTTCGACGCTTCGTTGCGTGTTCTCACTCGTGTAGTGCCTCGCTGTACTGCAGCCCCCCGGCCGGCGTTGTCGTCGGGATGTCTCCCCGATTCGACGAAATGGAAGCGGGCGGAGTTGGGGCTGTCCATCTTGCTGACCGAAGGACTGCAGTACAGCGAAACGCTCATATGAGGAGCGCTCGCAAAAAGTGGTGTGGTCGATGCGCTCCTTTCCCGCTACTCGCCTGATCCGGCGATTTGCTCGATTCCCAAAAGGACGACGCGCTCATGGCGCTCTGGGTCCCAAATTTCAACGCGGTTGTAGTTACCGCTAACAAGCACGCGTGAATTCAGTGTGAGGCCGGCGTATTCGCGCAACTTTTCTTCGATGTTGATTCGACCCTGGGCATCTATGGCCACTTCGAAGGTGTTGCTCGCCTGAGCACGCTGCTGGTTGAGCGACATCTCGCCCTTACGAACCTTTTCCATGGATTCCCGAGCGAACTCTTCAAAGCTGTCAGCAGTTAAGACATCCACGCACTTGTCTCGACCAATGGAGAGGAAGCAACGGGGCTCTAAGCGTGGGCGAAACGATGCAGGCAAAGCCAAGCGACCCTTTGGGTCCAGCTGCCGATCGTGCACTCCTACGAACAATGTGTCCTCCGCTACCCTCGCAAACCCTTGGGGGGCTTGCTTTCCCGTGTATTGCTGCCGTTGAAAGGAGTCCGCACTCCGGATCAACGAGGAATACGATATCCCCACTTTCCCCCACTTTGGTGTATTTCTTCACCACTTTCCCCCACTTTTTTCCAAACAGCACCATGCCCAAAAAGGCTTATTTCATTGGTGAATACGGGAACTCAAGGCCGAATTGGCCGAATTCTCGGAAAAAAACTTTTGCTACAGGGGCAGATATGACACGAAAGTGTCCACAATCGCCTGCTGGCTTGCCTGAACCGCTGCGACTCGATGCGCAATCTCACTCAGGTTGCCTGGCGTATTCAC
>Ga0102897_1000297_pt1 | contig 15813 bp, 10 predicted proteins | sample Colrivmet1554B02_FD_78453 | JGI IMG/M metagenome (GOLD analysis project Ga0102897, IMG submission 78453) | Estuarine microbial communities from the Columbia River estuary - metaG 1554B-02 | ecosystem: Environmental > Aquatic > Marine > Intertidal zone > Estuary | place: USA: Columbia River...
CCAATGATGGTATTAGTGCTGCGCTCGATCATTTCTGCTTGCTCTGGGTTTAATTGGCCCTGCAACTTATGCTGTAAGCGCTCAGCAGAGAGCTGGATCGGTGTTAATGGATTTTTGATCTCGTGGGCCAAGCGTCTTGCTACTTCGCTCCAAGCGATTGAGCGCTGAGCGGCGATCACGTCACTAATATCGTCAAACACAATCATCTTTAATTCGGATGAGAGCTGTGTGCCTCGTACAAATAGAGTTGACCCCAAATCGTTCTCATACTCATTCACGGGGTGGATTTGAACCTGCTTTTGCCATACCGGCCCCTCAGCGTCATAATCTGCGTTTGCAACAGGGGCTATTAAGTTCTGGGTTGCAAATCCTTCGCGAACTGCAGCCTCAAACTCTTGGAGCACTGCACTGCTGCTCAATGGCTTCCCAGTAAGCACCAGTAAGTCGGTCCCCAAAATTTTTGATGCCCCGGGGTTGCTCGATGCGAGATTAAAGTGCTTATCAAAAATACAAACGCCAGCTGTTAGATTTCCTAAGACCGTTTCTAGAAAAGATTTGGACTCTTGCAAGGAAGTGCGTGCATCTGAGAGTTGCTTGGTCATGACATTAAATTGGCGGGTGAGCATGCCAAGTTCGTCACCCGTATCAAGCTCTGGTTTGGGGGATAGATCCCCTTGGGCCACAGCCTGAGTGCCGCGCAAGAGCATTAGTAAAGGCTGCGCCAACTGCCGACCCAGTAAAAGGGCCAGAGTTACTGCTACAAATAAGGCAAAAAAGAGAGTGAGCGTGAGGGTGCCAATATACATCTTGCGCAAACCTAACCGACCCAGAGCCTTCTCCTGATATTCACTATAAGCGGACTCGACGGCAAAGATGTTCTTGGCCAGTGGCGCCGGAATAAAGCGCACCAACTGCAAGAAATATTTATCCTCGACCGTTTTGCTGGATCCTGCCTTGCTGGGCACTGCCTTTTGTCGAGTGATTGGCACAATAGCCCTTGCTCGATAACCATGCTGTCCCTGCTCAATATCAATTTCATCTAAGAAGGTAATGCCATTCTTCTTAAATGCCTCAGCCACTACTTCTGCACTAGGTGCTGGAAAATACCCCTTAGGCTTAGGCTCAGTGCTTAGGATCAATGTGCGCTGCAGATTAAAGAGGCTCACTTCCTGTATCCCAAACTGATTGCGGATTTTGACGACCATACTGCCGACCTGCTCAGAGGTGGTGCCCGCGGGAACCTGCACAATCTGCTCAGCAATAAACTTGCCCTCTGCCAATATCTCCTCTTGCGCGATTCTTAAGGTGACCCGACCTAGCTCCAGCCCTGAGTTGAGGGCCGACTCAACCTTGACATCAAACCAGGTCTCGATACTGTTAGAGACGAATTGCCAAGACACGCTGTATAAAATGATTCCGGGTACCACTCCGACTAAAGCAAAGATCATGGCTAATTTAGCAATCAAGCGAGTACCAAAGCGCCCCTTCCGCCAACGAATACTGATCACCACTACCAATACGACAATGGATAGCAATAACAGGCCTCCGACAACAATATTGGCGGCATATAGCCAAATGAAGTAGCCATCAAAAAACTCTGTGTTTGAGGTTGCGGTAGACAGCAGGAGTAAAAGCACCAAGGCAATCAGGCCAGCAAATACGGTCAGCACTGGCAATGCTCTGCGCTTAATCAGATCTTTGCTGGTGAGGGTCGCAAGAATATCCACTATTTCCGTCCCACAACATTACCCATCGTGGCATTAAATGGGAATCGTAGCCACTCACCCGAGAGTGACCAGTCTTTGCTATTGAGGGCATCGACCTGAAAAGGTTTGGGAAGTTTGCCCAAGTCCAAGGTGAGACGCACTGCTGCCTCATATTGTTTGGTGGGACTAATTGCGGCAGCTTCAATGACGCTCCACCCACCCACCGTTCCAGTTACTCGCAACGCTTCGGCTAGGCTTGCTGCACTAAATGTAAAGTCACCGACCGTGATGCGATATTGATTGATGAGCGGTTGATGCGATAAACGGATTTGGCGCTCTACTTTCACGGTCTTCTCATCAAACCAGTACCAACGTCCATGCGTAAGCTGAAACTCGGTCACAAAATGTAAGGTCACCCCTTTTTTTAGGGCGTTCTCAAGTCCCGCCGGCAGTGCGATCGAAAAATTTGCATTAAGTAACCAACCCGCATCGATCTTCTCTAGCTCCGCCTGCTTAACCACAATACCCTGTGAATGAGCAAGCGAGCCCATACAGATAGCAAGGGCACAAATGAGGCTTAAGCTAATTTTGCGTAGTAAACCCATCATTCCTTATTACTTTATTCCTTGTTCTTGCTTAGCAAGCCGAAGAAGAATCCATCATGGTCTTGGTCGGACAGTAATTGCCCGGGGGACTCTAATCGTAAAGCATTCGGGTGCTGAGATAAAAACCACGCTATTTGCTCTTCTCCCTCTTCTGGAAATACGGAGCAGGTCACATATAAAAGAGAGCCACCGGGCTTTAGCATACGCCAAGCGTTCTCTAGGATTGCCCGTTGGGTCTTAACAAACGCGGCGATATCCTCTTTGCGTCTTAAGAAGACAATGTCCGGATGGCGCCTCACAATCCCAGAGGCCGAACAGGGTACATCGCAGAGTATTTTGTCAAAAAACTGTCCGTCCCACCAGTCTTGCCGACTAGCGCTTCCTTGCTTTAAGGCAATGCATTTCTTTGGCAAACTAAGCCGCTCAAGAGCGCCCTCAACCTTTTTAAGGCGCTCGGCATCAATCTCCAAGGCAAGCAATTGATATTGGTTTGAACCCATGTGCTCTGCTATATGTGCGGTCTTACCACCAGGCGCCGCACACGCATCTAATATATGATCACCCACCTGTGGGTTCAACAATAGGGTCGCGAGCTGGGCTCCCGCATCTTGAACAGAAACGAGCCCCTCATCAAATCCGGGTATCTGCGATACCGGAATCGGCTCTTGAATCACTATCGCAGTATCAAGTGCTATGCCACTCAAATGCTCAATGCGTCTGTATGAAATTTCTTTTGATTCTAATAAGGCGCAATAGTCGATAAGACTGATCTTATTAGTATTGATCCGAAGCACTAGAGGGGGTCTCTTGCCTTGCTCTATACAAATGCCCTGCCATTCTTTTGGATACGCGGCTTGTAATTGCCCAAGCCACCATCCTGGGAAAGCAATACCAAGCCCCTGGCTGACAACCGTTTCGTCTTTGCTTGAAACAGCTATTTTGCGCAAGACCGCATTTATCAGTCCTTGCGCAAACTGGGTCTTTGGCGAGCTACCTGCCGCCTTCACTGCCTCGTTCACTATTGTGTGTGCCGGATAACGATTCTGCATGTCTCCGCGCTCTTGGCCAAGAATAAGAGTACACGACACGCTCAAGAGTAGATCAACTTCTTTGCTGGGTTTTTTGGGGACCAGTTTCTGAATCCGTTTTTGCGCATGCGCCCAAGAACGTAAGGCCGCAAAGGAAACAGACTGTATCGCTGGTCGCAATTTAGGATCGAGGGCATCAAGAACCTGGCTTAATGAGCGCCCCTCATAAATAATTTGCTCGATGGCGTTAGCCGAGCCAAGCAGTACCTGGGCAAGCGCGGCACCGTGGGTTGCCGCGCCTACACCCTTTATCCGTTTATCCAGGATAACTTCCAGTTCGCGCCATTTCCATTAAGCGCGCCACACGATCTGCCGTTGCGGGATGAGTTGAAAAAAGCTGCGATAGTCCGGAAGCTGTCAGTGGATTCATGATCATCATTTGCGCCGTTTCTGGATGATGCTCAACCGCATCAAATGGTATGCCGCTCGCATAGCGATGTATTTTGTCAAGCGCCGAGGCAAGGGCCTCAGGATCTTGTGCGATCTCTGCGCCTCCCCGATCAGCTTCATACTCGCGCGCGCGCGAGATACTCATCTGAATTAAGCCTGCCGCCATTGGCGCAAGAATTGCGACCAAGATACCCGCAATTGGATTCCCAGAACGTCCGTCCGAGCCTCGGCTACCAAACAGCATAGCCATATTGGCAAGCGCTGAGATTGCACCGGCCATCGTTGCTGCAATCGTAGAGATTAAAATGTCGCGGTGCTTCACGTGGGCTAATTCGTGGGCCATCACGCCACGCAACTCGCGATTCGATAAGATGCGGAGAATTCCAGTGGTTGCTGCTACGGCTGCATGCTCCGGATTGCGCCCCGTTGCAAAGGCATTTGGTGAGTCTTCATTAATTAAGTAAACCTTGGGCATCGGCAGCTCCGCTTTGGCTGCTAACTCCTTCACAAGCTCATAAAACTGCGGTGCAGAGTTCTGGTCTACCTCTTGTGCATTAGTCATCCGCAAGACCATCTTGTCTGAGAACCAATAACTAAAGAAGTTCATAGCTAGAGCAAACAATAAAGCCAAGACCATGCCTTCATGACCGCCCAACATTCCACCAATCACAATAAACAGGGCTGTGATCGCCGCCATCAAAATTGCGGTTTTCATAAGATTAAACATATATCCCCTTTTTTCTCTATTGATGAAGGTGAGCACAGCCCATCATCTATATTCCTAATCGCTCATCTTATGGGATTCACTCAAAAACTGCTTAAGCGGGTTTGTAGCATTAGCTAAAAACCATGTTCGCGCTGGTATCTTTTTACCACCGGGCTTTTGCAGCTCTAGGATCTCAAGACACTGATCTTTGCACTGAACCCAAAAACCTTCGGCGCTTTGGCCAACAATAGATCCTGGTAGCTTCTGTGCTCCAAAGGCATCTTGCTGCTGGGGTTTGGGTAAGCGAACCCTCCAAATCTTAATCAACTCTCCGTCAAGTTGTGTGCTTGCCACCGGAAAAGGATTCAAGGCGCGCACCTTGCGATCAATCTCTTGGGCTGTTTTATGCCAATCAATTAAAGCCTCTGCCTTCAAAATCTTATTGGCATAACTAAGTCCTTCCTTGCTTTGTGGCAAAAGATGAATGTCGCCTGAAGCAATTCTGCTTAATGCTTCTACCATTAAGTCGCCACCCAGCTTAGCCAAGCGATCGTGCAAAGATTGACTAGTTTCCTCAGGGCCGATCTCAAGCTCTTTACTAATTAATACTGGCCCGGTATCAAGTCCTGCATCCATCTTCATAATAGCGACACCCGTTTTGGTATCACCTGCTTCGATGGCTCGCTGAATGGGCGCCGCTCCACGCCAACGCGGCAGTAAAGAGGCATGAATATTTAAGCAGGCAAAGCGCCCATCGCGTTCAGCTACTTGTAAAACCTCGCTAGGCAAAATCAGTCCATATGCAACCACTACCATCACATCAAACTGTATTTGCATCAGCTGCGCAAGCGTTTCTTTTGCATCCTGCTGCTTTTGGGGATCGTGCGCATGAATGTTCAAGCTGAGAGGCTGCCAAACTGGAATATTTTTTTCTTGGGCAAGCAGCTTGACGGGGCTTGCTTGGAGGTGCATGCCCCGACCTGCTGGCCGATCGGGCTGAGTGAGCACCGCCACAATTTCGTGCCCTGCATCCATTAGTACGCGCAATGCCTCAGCTGCAAAATCGGGAGTACCCGCAAAAATGATTTTCATTTGCAATGGTCTGCGTTTAACGAAGCCCAATCAATTCTTTTGCTCGCTTCTTGAGTTTTAATGAAATGCGACTCCGCTTTAATGGGGAAAGATATTCGACAAAAACCTTACCTTGCAAATGATCCATCTCATGCTGCAAGCAAACCGCCAAAAGTCCGTCAGCCTCGAGTTCAAAGAATTGGCCCTCTTGATTAAGTGACTTGATCTTAATTCGTTCGGGACGCTCAACTTCATCAAAGAAATCCGGCACCGAAAGGCAGCCCTCACGCCACGATTTTTTTTCTGGGCTTGCCCAAATTAGTTCGGGGTTAATAAAAACCATCAGAGCATCCCGCTCTTCCGAGGTGTCGATCACGATGATGCGCTCATGAATATCAACTTGCGTAGCGGCCAAACCAATACCGGAAGCCTCATACATTGTCTCAGCCATATCAGCAACAATTTGCTGAATACGTGCATCTACTGACGCCACCGGTTTTGCAATCGTATGTAGGCGCTGGTCTGGGTAATTAAGAATCGATAAGACAGCCATATTCCAATTATCTTACAAACAAATCGGGTTGACCTTCTTGGCAGAGGCCGAGGGGTAAGCAAAAATAATCTCATGAGCAAACCCACCACCCTCTCTTCTGAAGACTTCTTCCCTTCGATCTGTTGCCTAAGCGAAGATTCAGCCGACTATCCGAAGCGTCTTTGTGATCTGAGCGATCCCCCACGCAAACTATTTTATATAGGCAATATTGCCCTATTAAGGCAGCCCATGTTAGCCATTGTCGGCGCCCGAAGGGCCTCCAGGGCCGGGTTACTATATGCCCAACATTTTGCAGCCGGTCTTGGGCTTGCGGGTTATCACATCGTCTCTGGTCTTGCCTACGGTATCGACAGCGCCGCCCACCGCAGCATATTAGATTTAGATGGCCCGAGCAAAACGATTGCGGTTTGTGGCAACGGTCTTGACCGTGTCTACCCATCCGAGCATCAAGCCCTAGCAAAAGAAATTGCAAAAGAAGGGCTATTAATTTCAGAATACCCACCGGGTATCGGGCCCAAAGGCTTTCATTTTCCAAGACGTAATCGCATTATTGCTGCCCTATCCCTCGGCACGGTTGTGATTGAGGCCGCTCAAAGATCGGGGTCCTTAATTACCGCCTACCTTAGTTCACACCTAGGCCGAGAGGTCTTTGTCGTTCCCGGCCCCATTTCCTCGCCCCTTTACGCCGGCTCCCATCGACTGATTCAAGATGGAGCGAAATTAATTAGCGGGGTTGAGGACGTCCTTAGCGAGCTGCCCAGTGCCCGTTTTCATTAAAAGCGGGTTTATGAATAAATTGATATTTTTTATAAGTAATTGATTTATATATATAAAATGCCACCTTACCGATTATGCTTCTGATTACTATTTGACTTTAATTTAGGCTTTGGGCTAATAATAAAAAAGGGGCGGCTCTGGCTTTCTCTAAAAAAACGTTTAAATTAGGCTTCCTTTTGACCCAAAAACGAGATCCAAACCGGGTGGAGTCCACCCTTTATTAATAGGTAAACAGTGGCGACAACCAAAAAAACTAGCAAAGCGAGCGTAAGCGGGGAACACGCCAAGGCTCTCATCATTGCCGAGAAGCCCTCGGTTGCAAACGACATTGCAAAAGCCTTGGGTGGCTTTACAAAACATGATGAGTATTTTGAGAGCGACGCTTTCCTTATTTCATCGGCAGTGGGACATCTTCTTGAAATTGCCGCTCCCGATGAATATGAAGTGAAACGCGGCAAGTGGTCATTTGCCAACTTGCCGGTAATACCGCCTCACTTTGATCTGCGCCCAATTGTTAAAACGGAGTCTCGCCTTAAGGTCTTACAAAAACTGATCAAACGAAAAGATGTCAATCGTCTCATTAATGCATGTGACGCGGGTCGTGAGGGCGAGCTCATCTTTCGCCTAATTGCCCAACACGCCAAGGCGCCGCAGGCAGTTGAGCGTCTTTGGCTTCAGTCGATGACCCCTGCGTCGATTCGGGAGGGCTTTTCTAAGCTGCGCTCCGACAGTGACCTGCAACCGCTTGCTGATGCAGCACGCTGCCGCTCTGAGGCCGACTGGCTAGTTGGCATTAATGGCACGCGAGCAATGACTGCTTTTAATAGTAAGGGCGGTGGCTTTTTCTTAACGACCGTCGGGCGCGTACAAACGCCAACCCTATCAATTGTTGTGCAGCGTGAAGAACAAATTCGCAAATTTATTCCCAAGGATTACTGGGAGGTGCGCGGTGAGTTTATTGCGGCGGCTGGAATCTATGAGGGTCGATGGTTTAGTCCTGATTTTAAAAAAGATCCTGCCGAACCAGATGCAAGAGAAAATCGATTATGGAGTGAGGCTGCTGCTAAAAGCATTGTGGCCGCCTGTCGAAATAAAAAAGGATCTGTCAGCGAAGAGTCAAAGCCGGCCACTCAACTTGCTCCACAGTTATTTGACCTCACCAGCTTACAACGTGAGGCAAATGCGCGCTTTGGCTTCTCAGCTAAAAATACCTTAGGCCTCGCCCAAGCCCTGTATGAACGGCATAAGGTTTTAACCTATCCACGAACAGATGCTAAAGCGCTGCCAGAAGATTATTTAGACACCGTCCATACGACCATTGAAAACCTGGGTGAACATTCACCCGAATATAAATCCTTTGCAAGCACCATTCTCAAAGGGGATGGCAAGAAATCGTGGATTAAGCCTAATAAACGGATTTTTGATAACAGCAAAATTTCAGATCACTTTGCGATCATTCCAACCCTTGAGGCTCCTAAAACACTCAGCGAGCCTGAGCAGAAGCTATATGATCTGGTCGTGCGAAGATTCTTGGCAGTCTTTTATCCCGCTGCTGAGTATCGTGTAACAACGCGCATCACAGAGGTGTCTGGGCATCACTTTAAAACCGAGGGGCGCGTATTGGTGGAACCTGGGTGGTTAAGTGTTTATGGCAAAGCGAGCCAAGCTGATGATGAGTTAATCCCCGTCCAAAAAAATGAGTCGGTTCAAAGCGAATCAATTGAACTTGTTGCTCTTAAGACTAAACCGCCTGCACGGTATACCGAGGCGACACTTCTCTCTGCAATGGAGAGTGCTGGTAAGTGGGTGGATGATGACGACATGCGCGAAGCGATGGCAGAAAAAGGCCTGGGGACACCCGCTACACGTGCAGCGATTATTGAGGGTCTACTCGCAGAAAAATATATGGTGCGTGAAGCGCGCGAGCTTATTCCAACAGCAAAAGCATTTCAGTTAATGACCTTATTGCGTGGCTTAGACGTATCTGAGCTTACTCAGCCTGATCTCACCGGAACTTGGGAGCACAAACTTTCTCTAATCGAGCAAGGCAAGTTAGATCGCAATACCTTCATGCAAGAAATTGCGCAAATGACGCAACGAATCGTCAAACGTGCCAAAGAATTTAATAGCGACACTATCCCAGGTGACTACGTCACACTTAAAACTCCTTGCCCGCATTGCGGTAAAGCTGTTAAAGAAAACTATCGGCGCTTTGCTTGCGAGTCATGTGGATTCACGATCAGCAAAACGCCTGGTGGCAGAGCCTTTGAATACGACGAAGCAGAAACGCTTCTGAAAGATAAAACTATTGGCCCCCTTCAAGGATTTCGTAGCAAGATGGGGCGTCCTTTTGCTGCGATTATTAAACTCTCTGAAATACCCAAGGACGATGCCGACTATCCCAATGCGGGCTTTAAGCTTGAGTTTGATTTTGGGAACAGCCAAGATGACGATACTGAAGTCATCGACTTCACAGGCAGGGAGGCGCTTGGTGCATGCCCTAAATGCTCCGGGGCAATTTATGAGGATGGTATGCGCTATGTGTGCGAACACAATACTGGCCCAACCAAAACATGTGACTTTAAAACGGGCAAAGTAGTTCTTCAACAAGAAATTTCTGCGGAGCAAATTAAAAAGCTGTTGGTAGAGGGTAAAACTGATCTATTAACCAACTTTAAGTCTAACCGGACGGGGCGCGGCTTTAAGGCTTATCTTGCTTTGGACGCTGGAGGAAAAATTGGTTTTGAGTTTGAGGCCAAGGCGCCCGCAAAAAAACGTGCTGGCGACAAAGACGAGAGCAAGTCCGACCCCAAGCCCAAACGGGCCAGTCGATCTAAAGCAAAAGCGGAAGAATGAGATAGCGCTGGTATTACGTAGGAGGCAAGAGTGGCCCATAGTAGACCCCTTGATCCCAGCGCACTCACCACATAAACATTCTCTAACTGGGGCAGAGCACCTATAAGCGGTAGTCGGTCTTTGGTAACGCATCGTAGACCTACAAATCGGTCGATTGGCCGAAGTTCTTCTAAGTCTGACTCAGCGGGAGCCAGCCCCCTTGCTAACTCAAGGTTGAATTGGTCGCTGATCTCTCTGGGATCTAAGCCACTATCGTGTTCGTCGTAAGTCGAGCCCACCAACCAGTGATAGCGCTGATGCTTTTTGTCATAGCGCGGTGGCAAGCAGTATCCCTCCCCTGACACAATACTTTTTGGTAGTTGGTGCACCAGCTCAGAATCTTTTGCCAAGGCAAAAATAGTCAGCTGGCCGCGTACCGGTTTTAAAAAAAGATCGATATCAAATTGCTTGGCCAAGGCTTGCACTCCGAAGGCGTTTGCTAATATTAGAGTGCGCGCCCGCTGCAATGTGTTTCCCCCTTGATCCCGTGCGATCCAAATACCATTTTCTTTTTCAATGCGCGCTACGGTCTTTGACCAGATCGTGCAAATGGCCGCACTCTGCTCCACAAGGTCTTCACATAGCTGCCCTAGGTTCATCGAGCCAGCTTCTGGAAACCATACACCTGGTCGATGAAGTCCAAACCGCTCTTGAGCCTCACCCAATGAAAGTAATTCACCCACATTTGGGCCGATGCCTAAACGCTGTAATTTGTCTGCGAGTGCCACATGATCAAATGGTGTGTTTGCTTTGCTTTGCAAAAAAACGCCGCGCGTCTCCCAGCGATCTTGCCAATCATCCGCAACCAGCCGATAGGCCCCTAGTGAGATCGTGTGTAATTTGCTCGCAGTGCGGCCAATAGCGGGGTGAGTAATCGCACCCGCATGTGCCGAAGTGACTTTTCCGGGACCATTTTGTGCATCGATGATGCAAACTTCTAAGCCTAGCTGACAATACTGTTTGGCCAATGCGGCGCCAGCAATGCCGGCGCCCACAATCAAAACATCAACATGGTCTTTAGGCAAAGAGGCTTAAGATCCAAAGCGCCGCTGAAATTTGGCCCGGGTTTCAATTAGCTCTTTTGGTAGACGATGCGCCAGCTTATCAAAAAGCTCTTGGTGCAAATCGAGCTCTGCCTTCCAGTCGTCGGCTTGCACCGCAATTGATTTATTAAACTGCTCCGCAGATAGGCTTAAGCCATTCCAGTTTAGGTCGGCGTGGCCCGGCGAGTGTCCTACCGGTGTCTCTTGTGCCCCTGCAGTATTTTCTGCTCGCCCTAAAATCCATGACAAGACCCGCATGTTCTCGCCAAAGCCTGGCCAAATAAATTTACCGTTCTCGTCTTTACGGAACCAGTTCACCAAATAAATTTTGGGTAAATTCGCACCCTCTGACTCTAACTTCTTGCCGATATTTAACCAATGTTGGAAATAGTCGCTCATGTTATATCCCGCAAATGCGATCATGGCGAACGGATCGCGCCGAACCACTCCAACCTTACCCGTAATTGCAGCCGTGGTTTCTGAACCCATGGTTGCAGCCATATAAACACCCTCCACCCAGTTGCGCGCCTCGGTGACCAATGGCACGGTGGTCGAGCGTCGGCCGCCAAAAATAAAGGCGTCAAGTGGCACGCCTTCCGGATTGTCCCAATTAGGATCAACCGCTGGATTGTTAGTTGCGGCCATCGTAAAGCGCGCATTCGGGTGTGCGGCCAAGCGGCCCGCCTTGCCGTCTGCAGGGGTCCAGTCCTTGCCTTGCCAATCAATCAAGTGACTTGGTGGGGTCTCCGTCAGACCCTCCCACCAGACATCACCATCATCAGTCAGGGCTACATTCGTAAAGATAACGTCTTGATTTAAAGAGTCGACACAGTTGGCATTGGTGGCACGATTGGTACCTGGAGCCACACCAAAATATCCAGACTCTGGGTTGATCGCATACAGCCGTGTTTGACCTGTAACAGGATCTTTGCGTGGCTTAATCCAAGCAATGTCATCACCTACCGTGGTGACTTTCCAGCCCTCAAACCCCTTGGGGGGGATCATCATCGAAAAGTTAGTTTTACCGCATGCGGATGGGAAGGCCGCGGCCACATGATATTTTTTACCGGCTGGTGAGGTAACTCCAAGGATAAGCATGTGCTCCGCCAACCAACCCTGTTCACGCCCCATGGTAGAAGCAATCCGCAGAGCAAAGCATTTTTTACCAAGAAGCGCATTACCGCCGTAGCCAGAACCAAAGGACCAAATCTCTCGGGTCTCTGGGTAGTGCACGATGTACTTGCTTGGATTGTTTGGCCACACAACATCCTTTTCGCCATGAGCCAAAGGTTTGCCAACCGAGTGCACACAGTGAACAAACTCGCCGTGCTCGCCTAATAGCTCTATTACGCCCTTACCCATTCGGGTCATGATGCGCATATTAATTGCCACGTATGGGCTATCCGACAACTCAACGCCGATGTGCGCAATTGGCGAGCCTAGTGGGCCCATTGAAAATGGTACAACATACATCGTGCGGCCGCGCATGCATCCCTGAAATAGGGGGTTTAATGTTGTGCGCATTTCTTTTGGGTCTACCCAATTGTTCGTGGGGCCCGCATCATCTTTGTTTTGCGAGCAAATAAATGTGCGGTCTTCTACTCGCGCAACATCCATTGGATCAGATATGGCTAAATAAGAATTTTTGCGTTTTGCTGGATTTAATTTTTTTAGGCTTCCCGCTTTCACAAGCAACTCACACAGCGAGTCATATTCAGTAATCGAGCCATCGCACCAATGAACTTGCTCGGGCTCAGTGAGCGTAGCGATTTCTTGAACCCACTGAATTAATTTTTGATTTTTAACATAACTCGGCGCGCCAATTTGTACTGCGCTTGGTATGGCTGGTTTGTTCATAAGATCCTCAAATGTAAACCCTTAATTATTAACGCTTATATTTTTTATTGTTAATCTATTTGTATCAATTTTAACATTTTTGTAACATTAATTCGGCCTCTTATTTGCCGATACAAAACTCACTAAAAATTTTTCCCAGCAACTCATCGGGCAGCAACTTGCCTGTAATTTGACCGAGTGCATCCTGTGAAAGACGCAATTCTTCGGCAAACAAATCAAGTGAATGGTTGCCGTTTAAACCGTGGGCCTGAGCCTTTAATAAAGATTCTTTGGCCTCAGCTATTGCACTCAAATGTCGGTCACGCGCCGTAAATACACCGGCCGCTAAGTTCGCTTGCCAGCCCGCTAAACTCAAAATTCGCTCTTTCAAAGCATCTATCCCTTCGCCTGTTTTTGCTGAAATATGAATGGTGTTCTTTTCATATGTGGATATGCCTAGTTGGCGCTTTTGCGAATCGACTAAATCTAATTTGTTAAATACCTCAATGATGTGGGCTTTTTTATTAGCACGTGCTTTTACTTTTTCTTCAAGCCCGCCATCTTCTCCGCTCTGCGTTGTTGAAAGATCGCGCATAAAAATAATCGTATCCGCGTCTTCAATCGCATCCCAAGTTCTTGCAATGCCAATTTGCTCAACCACATCTGCCGATACCCTGAGGCCCGCGGTATCGACCAAGTGAACTGGAACTCCCTGCAATGTAATGCTCTCCTCAATCCGGTCTCGGGTGGTGCCTGCCACAGGCGTCACAATTGCGCGCTCTTCGCCTAAAAGGCAATTTAATAATGAGCTTTTACCAACATTGGGCGGTCCCACGAGGGCAAGACGAATCCCATCGCGTAAGATTTTTCCTTGTTGAGTTTTTTCTACAAGATCTTGTAATTTTTTTAGAATGCTTGCTAGCCTCTCATTCGCTTTTGAGCTTTCTAAAAACTCAATTTCTTCCTCCGGAAAATCGAGCGTCGACTCAACCAAAATACGCAGCTGTGTGATTTCTTCGATAAGCTGATTAACGCTATCAGAAAACTGTCCCCGCAGGGAGCGTGCAGCGCCTTTTATGGCTGCATCACTTTGAGCATTAATAAGATCTGCAATGGCCTCGGCTTGCACTAGGTCAATCTTGCCGTTCAGATATGCCCTTAGGGAAAACTCTCCGGCCTCGGCCTGTTTAATACCCCAATCATTACCCAGTTCGAGCACCCTGTTCAATATTGCCTGCGACAAGTGTGCGCCACCATGGCAATGGAGCTCAATAACGTCTTCTCCAGTAAATGAGGCCGGTCCCTTAAAGAAAATCAACAGAGCTTCATCGAGGCGATTTCCCTGTGCATCATTTAAGAAAAAATGATGGGCGTAGCGTGTTGTCGGGGGCTTGGCTAATATGACCTCTGCTAAACCAACAAGCTGCTGCCCCGACACCCGAATTATGCTAACGCCTCCAGAGCCTGGCGGCGTTGCAATGGCTGCGATGGGATGTTTTCTCATGCGGTCCCCATCGGAGCCAACTATTTATTCGCGCTTCGCTTTGCAGACATGTGGTTAATTTGCCACTGCTGAGCAATCGACAGAATATTATTAACAACCCAGTAAAGCACAAGGCCGGCTGGGAAGAAAAAGAACATGACCGAGAAAACAATTGGCATCCACATCATGATCTTGGCTTGAAGTGGGTCTGGTGGTGTTGGATTTAATTTGGTTTGCACAAACATCGACACCGCCATAAGGACCGGGAAAATATAGGAGGGGTCGGGTACAGACAGATCTTTGATCCACAGAATCCAAGGGGCATTGCGCATTTCCACTGATGATAAAAGTACCCAGTACAAAGCAATGAAGACGGGAATCTGAACCACAACTGGCAGGCATCCGCCCAGTGGATTAATTTTTTCTTGTTTATAGAGATCCATCATGGCGCGGTTAAGCTTTTGTGGATCACCCTTGAATTGTTCGCGCAGGTTTAGGAGTCGTGGCTGTACCTCCTTCATACGTGCCATGGATTTATAGCTTGCAGCGGACAATGGGAAAAATATTAACTTGATAAGCAGTGTAAGAATAACAATCGCCCAACCCCAGTTGGCAACATAGGAATGAATTTGTTCAAGTAGCCAAAAAATTGGTTTTGCAATTACCGTTAAATAACCATAGTCCTTAATTAAATCAAAGCCTGGAGCAATCTTTTCTAATAGAGTCTCTTCTTGAGGCCCAATAAATAAACGAGTCTTTTCAACATGGCTTGCGCCAACAGCGAGAGGGTTGATCGGGGTTTGTAGACCAATGCGAAATAGATTCTGTTCGACCTTGCCTACATAGACATCTCGCACTGCTTTGTCACTTGGCAACCATGCGCTTGCAAAATAATGCTGGACCATCGCAATCCATCCAGGCTCGCCTGCGGGGATTTGTTTTGGGATGTTTACTTTATTTTTTTCGATATCTGAAAAATCTATCTTTGTGAACTTTTCTTTATCGGTATATAGAGCGGGTCCTGTAAAGGTGCTATAAAACTCGCTGTCACTAACAGCGGTACCATCCCGAACTAGCTCGGTGTAGAGCACCAGTTGGTTGGTGCCTGCTTGATTACTTATTTGCGTAATTCGATGCTCTACCTCTACAACATAGCTACCATCACTCAGGAGGTATGTTTTTTCAAGTCGGATTCCGCCCTTTTCACTAACAAAGCTTGCAAAGCTTTTATTTTCAGCACGTCCGCTTTTACTTAGCGCAAAGGTGACGGTGTGATTTGGCAGATCACTACTAACAGCCGATATTAATCCAGAGCGCGCAAAATATTGGTTTTGCCCTGTGATTTGCAAAAGGCTTATTGGTTTTTGGTCCGCCCCCAATTGGTTTAGTAGTTTTGCGCTGATTACGCTGGCGCCCGTAGCGCTGATTTCTAATTCCAGCACTTCATTTTTAATGCTGTGTTTCTCTCCGGTCGTTAAGCCTACGACGCTTAGTGATGGTCCTTGCGGTAGCTTTTGTGTTGTCGCCTGTTTTGGCAAATCGGCGGCGCTTGGCGTCGATGGTGCGGGCACGCTTGCTGAGCTTGCGATGGCGGGTGTGCCCGAGGGTGCCTCTTTTTGCTCTGGTGACTTAGAAACGTTTGGGGTTAGGGGTGTTGGGC
>Ga0102897_1000313_pt1 | contig 15465 bp, 14 predicted proteins | sample Colrivmet1554B02_FD_78453 | JGI IMG/M metagenome (GOLD analysis project Ga0102897, IMG submission 78453) | Estuarine microbial communities from the Columbia River estuary - metaG 1554B-02 | ecosystem: Environmental > Aquatic > Marine > Intertidal zone > Estuary | place: USA: Columbia River...
AAAAGAGGGGCTAAAATAGTTGATAATCAGCCTTTAGAAGTGATTCAATATATAAATGAATTGGCTCAGTAGCATTATTGGCATATTTCCTTTGTAAAAGAAAATATGCTTAACTTTGTAGCATAAACGTGTTATTAAAAAACCCAAATAAAATGAAAAAAAAATTACTCCATAGCTTAATTGCTGGAACGATCTTATTAGGATCTATCTTTTTAGTTTCTTGCGGAGACTTAGGTGTTACCGTATCTATTCCTTATTCTCAAGAAGTGAGATTTGAATTTGACCAAGTAGATAGTACTGGTGCTCTAGACACCTCGGGTGTAATTGTATCGAATCTTGATTCTATTTTAGCTGCGAATGATGCAGATAGAGATTACTTAGAATCTATCACATTAACAGAATTAAAATTAACCATGGTAGATTCTGCAGGAAATAATTTACCTGGTGGAAACTTTAATGCACTTAATAATATGACGGCTGCCATTGCAAACGACACTGTTGGTGCTTTGTTTCAGAATATTGCTTCATTAAATCCAGTGCCACAAAACACTAACCCTATTAACTTAACTGTTGATACTACAGTAGTGAACATTGTACCTTACCTTGCTAAACCAACTTTCAAAGTTAAATTAAGAGGTGGTGTAAATACAAGCATCAATACTAAAACATATGTTAAAGCAAAAATTAGCTTTAACATTAGAGCAGTTTTATAATTCGAAATTATTTGATACAAAAAAGTCCTCATCAAAAGATGAGGACTTTTTTTATGCTTTGAATATTGGTGTTTGGCTTACATCATGCCGCCCATGCCGCCCATGCCTGGAGCACCGCCCATAGATGGCGAACCTTTATCATCTTCCGGATCATCTGCTAAAACACATTCTGTAGTTAATAACATAGCTGCAATAGACGCCGCATTTTCTAATGCAATTCTAGAAACTTTAGTTGGATCAATCACACCTGCAGCAATCATATTTTCATATTTATCTGTACGCGCATTGTATCCAAAATCTAATTTTCCTTCTTTCACTTTTTGAACAACAATTGATCCTTCAACGCCTGCGTTTTCGCAAATTTGACGCAAAGGTTCTTCAATTGCTCTTTTAATAATTTGAATGCCGGTTGTCTCATCTTCGTTTGCACCTTTCAAACCTTCTAAGGCTGCTACTGATCTGATAAATGCAACACCACCACCCGCAACAATACCTTCTTCTACTGCTGCACGAGTAGCATGAAGCGCATCATCTACACGGTCTTTCTTTTCTTTCATTTCCACTTCGGTTGCCGCGCCAACATATAAAACTGCAACACCGCCTGCTAATTTCGCTAAGCGCTCTTGTAATTTTTCTTTATCATAATCAGAAGTAGTTGACTCGATTTGTGCTTTGATTTGACCAATGCGTCCAGTAATATCTTCTTTTTGACCAGCCCCATTAATAATGGTTGTGTTGTCTTTATCGATTATTACTCTTTCCGCTTGACCTAAATAAGTCAACTCGGCATTTTCTAACTTATAGCCTCTTTCTTCCGAAATTACGGTACCACCAGTTAAAATTGCGATATCTTCTAACATAGCTTTACGACGATCACCAAAACCAGGCGCTTTAACAGCTACTACTTTTAATGAACCACGAATTTTATTAACCACTAAAGTAGCTAATGCTTCTCCGTCTAAATCTTCTGCGATGATTAATAATGGACGACCTGTTTGTACTTGCTTCTCTAATATTGGAAGCAATTCTTTCATGGAAGAAATTTTCTTGTCGTAAATTAAGATAAATGGATTATCTAATTCCGCTTCCATTTTATCTGTATTGGTTACAAAGTATGGAGATAAATAACCTCTATCAAATTGCATACCTTCCACAATTTTTACTTCTGTTTCGGTACCCTTTGCTTCTTCAACAGTAATGACACCATCTTTACCAACTTTCGCCATTGCATCTGCAATTAACGTTCCAATTACTTCGTCGTTGTTAGCAGAAATAGTGGCTACCTGTTTGATTTTATTATTGTCTTCACCTACTGGCGATGATTGTGCTTGTAAGTTTTTTACAACCTCTGCAACCGCTTTATCAATTCCTCTTTTTAAGTCCATTGGATTTGCACCTGCTGCAACATTTTTTACTCCAGCAGTTACAATTGCTTGCGCTAATACAGTAGCAGTAGTAGTTCCATCGCCTGCCTGGTCTGCAGTTTTAGAAGCCACTTCTTTAACTAATTGTGCACCCATGTTTTCTAATGGATCTCTTAACTCTACTTCTTTCGCAACAGTTACGCCGTCTTTCGTAATTGATGGTGCACCGAATTTTCTATCGATGATCACATTTCTTCCTTTTGGACCTAAGGTAACTTTTACTGCATTTGCTAAAATATCTACACCACGTTTCAACGCGTCACGCGCTTCCACATTATACTTTACTTGTTTTGCCATTTTATATATAGATTATATCGTTTAATTAAATAATTGCGTAAATATCAGACTCGCGCATGATTAAATATTCTTTTCCTTCGTAAGTAATTTCTGTACCAGCATACTTTCCGTATAAAACTTCGTCGCCAACTTTAACCGTTATAGGCTCTTCTTTTTTACCATCGCCTACTGCTACAACTGTGCCTCTTTGAGGTTTTTCTTTTGCAGTATCTGGAATAAAAATTCCTGAAGCTGTTTTTTCTTCTGCAGGTGCTGGTAATATTACCACTCTATCTGCAATTGGTTTAATACTAATTCCCATATTTTTTATAATTAAAAGTTTTACAATTTACCCCTATCTATCACAAGCTGTGCCAAGTCTATTTTTTTTGAAATATTGGCAAAAAGCGACAAATTTTCATTTTCAAAAGCCTTTATTTTCGTTTTTAGGGCTATAAGTGTGACAGCATGGCACCAATAAAAAAACCCCCGCATGTTGCGAGGGTTTTTAAAAATATTTTTGTTGAATTACTTCGTAGTGTCTGCCGCTGCAGGTGCTGCCGAAGTTGAATTTGCAGGCATATTTGTAGGCGCTTGTGGTGCAGTTGATGCATTATCAATTTGCTCTTGTACTGCCGATTGCTCTGTAGTACCTTCTTCTGCGCTTGGTTTTACCATATTGATGACTAAACAAACCACCAATAATGCAATTGCAAGTGTCCAAGTCGCTTTTTCAAGAAAATCGGTAGTTTTTTTAACCCCCATTACTTGATTAGATGATGAAAAGCTAGAGGATAATCCGCCGCCTTTAGGATTTTGAACCAAAACCACTAAAATTAATAAAACACTGATAATTAGGGCAATTACTATTAAAAAAGTATACATTTTGTGCTATTTTATTTGTTAATCTCTGATTTAATTTCTTCTATAAGGGAAGCAAAGTAAGCCTTTTTTTCGGGATATTTCAAAATTAATTTTTCATAAGCCTCTATTCCTTTATTAAAAAGTTTCTGTTTTACATATATAGCTGCTAAAGTTTCGCTTACGGGTATTAGCGTGTCGATGGCGCTTTTTCTGGCTTTATTTTCCAAGTTCACCACTTTTTCGTCTTTATTTACCTTGATTACTTTTGGATGCCCCGAGTGGATAAAGCTTTCAATTAAGGCTACTTCTTTTTGATTGCCAACAATTGGTTTTTTTGCTAAAGCAGCGTCACTTGCAAAATATCCTTCACTAAATACATTTCCTAAAATTAACTCTCCAATTTCATCTTGAATTAATGATTTAATTTCTTCTGAGGTATCCAGCCGAATATTTGTTTTGGTTGGTAGATTTGTAGCTGATATTACTGGAGAAGTTTTACCAGATTTTTTTTGAAGCCATTGTGTAAATGAAAATGCCCCTTCTTCTGCTTGAATTATTTCGGATGGCTCGTTTTGTAGTTCCGAAATATTTTCTGGAAGAGCTATTGTTGTTTCCTGCACTAAATCTGCGATGATTTCGTCTTGCATTGTTATTGCAGTTTCAACTTCAGTTTCGATTTCCGGTGCTTGCTCAACAATAGCAGGAATGGTACTTACCGTAGCATTGTGTTGGTGAATTAAATAATATAACACTTTTCTATTGGCTGCATATGCCGCAGTTTGTCGAAGCGTTGCATCAAACATAATTTCATTAGTATTGTGTTGGGCTTTCGCATTTAACAAATGAAATGTTTGACAATAAGGATATTTTGTAATTAAGTCTTGCAAAATTGGCAAGGCCGATTGATCCATTTGTTCTGGATGGTCTATATAAGAAATTATTTTTTCGATTTCCATATTACCAGTTTACAAATGCTTTGTTAAAAATATCATCTATTAATTGCGTACTAATTATTTTAATCAATTCGCTTTCTACATCCGGTAAGTTTTTAGTGCCCGGAAAATCGGCATACCTAGTAAAAGTATATTCAAAACTTTTTGCCTCTTCTTTTTTATTGGTGTATTTTACTTTAACAGATATGCTTAATCTATTTTGAGAAGTAACATTATTGCCTTGCACAGTCATTGGCCTTACACTATAATCGATAATTTTGCCCTCAAACTCAATATCAGCAGTGTTTCTGGTTAATTGTAAATTTGTTTGGGTAACAATTCTGTCTTTTAAAGACTCTGTAATTGTTTGACTTAATGTTGGAACCACTAAATTCGAATTATTTTGAAATAAGTATACGGCAACTGTTTTTGTTTCGGGCGAAATAGATGCGCCAGTAAAAGAATAGATTCCACAAGCACTCATCATCAATAGCAAAATTGACAGGCTAAATAATTTTAACTTGTTGATAAAGCTGTTTTTAAAATTAATTTTTTGTTGCTGCATGTTCTTAAAGATTGATATCGTATTCTTTAATTTTTCTGTACAATGTTCTTTCTGATATGCCTAATTCTTGTGCGGCTAATTTTCGTTTGCCTTTGTGTTTCTTTAACGCTTTTTTAATATAGTCAATCTCTTTATCTTCTAAAGATAAGGTTTCTTCTACCTCTTCTATGGGTGCATCTAATTTATAAGGATTGCTATGAAAGTTATTTGGCTGAAACGAGCTATTTGATTGGTTTGCAGGACTTACTTGCATAGGCATTTGAAAACCTGAGTACTCCAAATTTGTTGGATTTATTTCTTGCACCAGCTTGTTGATAATATTAGTATTATCTGCGATGAACTCATTTGCTGTGCCAGAGTTTTGCAATAAATCTAAGACAACCTTTTTTAAATCGGTGAGGTCTTTTTTCATATCAAACAAGACCTTATATAAAATATCTCTTTCCGAAAAATCATTATCGGCATGCTGGCCTAATTTTGCAGGCAAACCGCTCATGGGTTGTTCAAATGGTAAATATTTAATCAGCTCTTGCGCATCCATTTCTTGTTGCCCATTTTGCAATACAGAAATTTGTTCTGCCACATTTTTTAATTGCCTTATATTTCCGGGCCAAGTATAATGCGCTAGAATGGCTTTGGCTTCTTCGTTTAGCTGAATGTTCGGGCTTCTATACTTTACCGAAAAATCGGAAATAAACTTTCTGAATAATAAATAAACATCTTCTTTGCGCTCTCTTAATGATGGCACTTTTAAAGGAACTGTATTTAATCGGTAATATAAATCTTCTCTAAATTTTCCGCGTTGTACGGCTTCGTAAACATTTACATTTGTTGCTGCAACAATTCTAACATTTGTTTTTTGCACCTTCGAAGAACCTACGCGTAAATATTCGCCGGTTTCTAATACGCGCAACAATCGTGCTTGTGTACCAATTGGTAATTCTGCCACTTCATCTAAAAAAATAGTGCCACCGTTTACTACTTCAAAATAACCTTTTCTGGCTTCGTGTGCACCTGTAAATGAACCTTTTTCGTGACCAAAAAGCTCCGAATCTATTGTGCCCTCTGGTATTGCGCCACAGTTAACCGCAATAAACGGACCGTGCTTGCGCGCGCTTAATTGATGAATAATTTGCGAAAATACTTCTTTACCGCTACCACTTTCTCCGGTAATTAAAACAGAAATATCGGTAGGCGCAACTTGTGTTGCAATGTCTATTGCTCTATTCAATAATGGCGAATTGCCAATTATTCCAAATCTATTTTTAATTACTTGTAATTCCATTTTTTAGTTTACAATTTTTCCTATCAGCGTAGCTGATGTACAACTTTCAATTAGTACTTGGACGTATTCACCTTTTTTATATGAATCTACTACAGGAAAAACAACCACTGCATTTTGATCGTTTTTGCCGGCAAAATCATTCGCAGATTTTTTAGAAAACCCTTCAATTAATACTTCATGCGTTTGGCCTACAAATTCTTTTAACTTTTCTAAACTATGACCTCTTTGTAGGGCAATCACTTGATCTAGTCTTGCGGCTTTTGTAACATCATCAACATCATCCTTCATTTTCTTTGCTGCAGGCGTACCGGGCCTTTCAGAATAAGAGAATTGATAGGCATAATTAAATTTCACAAGCGCCATCATGCTTAAAGTATCTTTAAATTCCTCGGCTGTTTCGCCACAAAAACCAGTGATAATATCGGTTGAAATTGCACATCCAGGAATAATTCTTCTAATGGCATCAATTCTATTTAAATACCACTCTCTCGAATAATTTCTATTCATGCGATCTAAAACAGTTGTGCTTCCAGATTGAACAGGCAAATGAATTGAATTACAAATATTAGCATGATCGGCAATAGTTTGTAAAACTTCGTCGGTAATATCTTTTGGATGTGAGGTAGAAAATCGAACACGCATGAGTGGATTTACCTTTGCTACGAGCGCCAATAAAGCGGCAAAATTGGTAAGCTCTTGCGTGGTTTCATCCAACCATTTATAAGAATCTACATTTTGTCCTAATAAAATTACTTCGCGATAACCATTCGAAAATAATTCTGCTACTTCTTTAAGAATCGAATTCACATTTCTGCTTCGCTCTCTACCCCTTGTAAAGGGGACCACACAGAAGGAGCACATATTGTCACATCCGCGCATAATAGAAACGTAAGCATTTACGCCATTCGTATTTAATCTAAGTGGAGTAATGTCTGCGTAGGTTTCTTCTCTAGATAACAATACATTGATTGCTTTTTGACCATCATCTGCTTGAGATAATAATAATGGCAAATCTCTATAAGCATCTGGACCAATAACCAAATCAACTAATTTTTCTTCTTCAATAAATTTTGCTTTGAGTCTTTCTGCCATGCAACCTAAAACACCAACAATGGTGCTTGGCTTAGCAATTTTTTGTGCCCTAAAATCGGTTAACCTTTTACGAATTCTTTGCTCCGCATTTTCGCGAATAGAACAGGTATTAATAAAAACAACGTCGGCTTCTTTATAATCTGATGTTGTTTGAAATCCCATTTCTAACATGATAGATGCAACCACTTCCGAATCGGCAAAGTTCATGGCACAGCCATAACTTTCGATGTATAACTTTCTAGCTGAAGCATTCGCAATGGTTGGCTCTATCATGATCGCCTCACCTTGCCTAGCCTCATCGTGCTCTTTTTGAAATATCCCTTTTATGTTTTCCATAATTATGCTACAAAAATACTAAAAATATGAAAAAATGTCAGTTTTTAATTTTTATCAATTTGCGCTAAAAACAAGTAAATAAGCCTATATTAGTATATTATAGATCAGATTAATGCAATTTAACAAAAAAACAGGGCGTCTTTTATTGCAAATTTTGGCAGTATTATTTACTGCAGTCCTTCTTCTTGCCTTTTCACTTGCATGGTATTGGAAACCAACTATTGCTCAGGCCATTCGCAAAAACATCGAATTATCGACCAATAATTTATACAGCGTAGCATTTAAAGACATTCATATCAATTTTCTAACTGGTAATTTTAGTATTGATAGTTTAAGGTTAAAACCAAATGTGTTGGTTTATAAAAAACTAGATCAAACCAATCAAGCGCCACGCTATTTATTTAGTATTATCATTAAAAAATTAGAAATAAAAAATACACATCCAATTCAATACTATTTTAACAAAAAATTATATATAAATAAGCTCAAAGTAGAAAAACCAATTATAACAGTTTATTATAATGAATTATACGCTAATAGAAATAAGACAACAGTAAACAAATATCAAAATCCATACGAGTTAATAAAAAACACCATGATTTCTTTGAATGTTAAAGATATCATTTTCAAAAACACAACTTTGTGTATTCAAATAGATAGTGCAACAAATAAAAACAGACAATTTGTTTTCCTATCTAATTTTTATGTAAAAAATCTAGCGATAGATGCTGCTTCTCAAACAAATCATAATCCGTTTTATGCAGATGATATTGGCTTAAGCATTAGAGATTTTAGCTATACAAATAAGGATAGCTCTTATAATTTTAAAATAGAGGAATGTACTGCAAGCACTGCGTCTAAGAGTTTTTCGGTCTATAATTTAGCGATAACTCCAAAACTACCCGAACAAAATTTCTGCGACCAATTTGGATTTCAAAAAACCAGGTATGTATTTAATTTTAAAAGTTTGATTTTTAAAAAATTTGATTTTGAGGACTTTATTTATCGTCAAGTTTTTCATTCAGATTTACTTGAAATAAATAAAATGAAATGTAGTATCAATTTAAATAAAACATTTAAAATAAATACATTAAGAGCGCGTAAGTTTCCGCAACAAATTCCATTTGAACTTGCCTTGCCTTTAACCATTAATAAAATTAAGGTAATTAATTCGGAGATTAATTATTCCGAAATTTTGCCACAAAATAATTTACGATGGCATGTTTACTTTAATAAATTAAAGGGCGAAATTGCTCATTTTACCAATGAAAAAAAGGAGATCAATCAAAACAAATTATTGAAAATTGATTTCGATTTTTTACTAAATAACGCGGCCAAAACCAATTTATCATTAGGGTTATTTTATGCCGATAGCAAAAGGTCTTTTTATTGTAATGGAGAAATGGGTGCTTATAATTTGGCAAAGTTAAACGGTATTTTAAAGCCCCTTGCCAAAATTGAGATTGCAAATTGTAAGTTAAAACAGCTACAAATTAAACTGAAAGGCGACGAAATGGGGGTTAATGCAAATATTTCAATGAAATATAAAAATTTAAGGGTTAAGGTATTAGCCGTTGATAGCCGCGACAATCAATTAAAACATCAGAAAATGTACTCCTTTTTGGCAAATATTATGGTATTATCCAATGATAATCCAAGTGTTTACGGCAAATTCGTTCATCCTCAATTTTACTTAGCCCGTAAGCCTCAGCAAGGGTTTTTTAACCTTATTTGGAAGTCTATTTTAAAAGGATGCAAAGAAAGCATTGGGTATTCCGAGAAAGTAGAATTAGAAATGAAACAAAAGTCTAAGAATTATAAAGGATTGCCGCGTGGATCTAAATAGTATATATTTAAGAAAACAAATGGCTATGAAAATCGTTAATAAGAGTATGAAAATATTTTTACCCTTACTTACTTTACTGACCTCTTGCTTGGGATTTAACCAAGTAAAAAGCAAGCCAGCCAATTTAAAAATTAAAAACAGCATCAACTTTTATTCATTTAAAATGAAATCAATAGACGGAACGCTTATTGATTTTGCTACTTATAAAGGCAAGAAAGTACTTATTGTAAATACCGCATCTAAGTGTGGGTTTACACCACAATACGAAGCGCTAGAAGCCTTACACAAAAAATATGGCCAGCAATTGGTGGTATTAGGCTTTCCTGCAAATAACTTTGGAGGGCAAGAGCCAGGATCAAATAATGACATTGCGGCTTTTTGTCAAAAAAATTACGGCGTAAGTTTCCAGCTTTTCGAAAAAGTAGATGTAACTGGAGATAAAGCATGTGATTTGTTTAAATGGTTGGCCAATAAAGACGAAAATGGATGGAATAGTCAACAACCCAATTGGAATTTCAATAAATATTTAATAGATGAGCAAGGCGACTTGATCAAATATTTCCCCTCTACCACTAAGCCATTAAGCGAAGAGCTTATCAATAGCATTAAATAATTCATCTTTTCTATTTCTATAATAAACGGCCGAAATGTAAATTTCGGCCTTTTTTATATATTTGTTTAAATATTTTCGAAATGGAAAAAGACGAACAACTATTTGCCTCGCTAATTTACTTGTTTCATTCAACGGGAATGCAAGGTTTAGGAAAGGTAATGAATCCAATGACCAATGCTATCGAAAAAAATATAGAGCAGGCGCAACAAGCAATTGACATGCTTGATATGTTAAAAAACAAAACCAAAGGCAATATCAGTGTAGATGCAGAAAAACTTTTAACACAGTTTTTATCTGATTTACGATTAAACTATGTTGATGAAATTGCCAAAAATTAATTTTAAAAAAAATGGAAAATAACCCAAACGCAGAAAAAGATACTAAAAAGGTATATATCCTTTTAGTTGTAATCGCATTGTTAATTGCAACAAATGTTTTTCTCTGGTTGCAAAAAAACAAATCGGAAACAAAAGTAGAACAAACTACCGATGAGAAATCTAAATTACAAAGCGAACTTGATCAATTAGAAGTTGATTTAAATACCGCTACTGCAAACGCCGATACGCTTAATCAAAATTTAATTGCTAAAGATGAAGAGTTAAAAGGCAAAGTTGCAGAATTACAAGCTGCACTCAAAAGAGGGAAAATGAACACCACGCAGCTTTCTAAGGCTAAAAATGAGATTGATCAGTTGCGTTATTACATTAATAAATATCAAGAACAAATTGCCGCATTAAAAAAAGAAAACGAAGATTTAACCAATGAAAATTCTGGCTTAAAGCAAACTGTTGAATCAGAACAAAAAAAATCGAACGATTTGTTAAATAAAAATATTTCGCTTTCGAATAAAGTTGCCGTCGCAGAAATTTTAAAGCCAACTAGTTTAATTGCCACTGGAATTAAATTTAGAACTAATGGAAAAGAGTCGGCAACAGATCGCGTAAAAAGTTTAGAAAAAATTAAAATTAATTTTACGTTAGCAGATAATCAAGTAGCGGCAACTGGAAATAAAGATTTTTTTATTAGAATTATTAATCCGGAAAATAAAGCCGAAGTAGTAACAGATGCTAACGAAAGTAAATTTAATGCGAATGGCGAAGCATTACAATATTCTGTAAAAAGAAGTTTTGATTTTCAAAACAACCCAAACCAAGAATATAGCATTTACTGGACCAAAGGCTCTAGTTTAAACCCTGGAGATTATACCATTATGCTTTACGCAGACGGTACTTCGATCGGAAAAACAATTTTAAAGCTGAAATAAAAAAGGCGATTAAAAAAACGCTCTTGCTTGCACACTTCCAATATTGATTGTTGGAGCGGATGCCGATGCCCTACCATCATATATTATACTTAATTGAATGCCGGATCCAAAGTTTCTTTGAAACACTAAATTCCAAGTATAATTATTTCCTATTTGTAATCCATCTAACATTTCGTAAGCGATGGCATTATTTACTCCTGCGTTATAACGGTTTTTAATAAGGCTGCATTTGCTTGTTAAACTAAAACTTCCTGCTGCATTATAACTTGTTTCTATATTAAAACTTAAACGGCGTGATTGCTCTTTTAAAATACTATTGTTTTGTTGCGTAGCATAACTTGCCGCCGTAGTGATTCGCCAAAAATAATTTATTTGGCAGGTAAGCTCTGGTTTAAATTCAAAGTAGTCTATATTATAATTTTTTTCTTTGAAATTCAATGATTGGTAGGCTTTCGAGCCATATTTAATAACTCCGTTGGCTAAATAATTTTCTAAAAATATAGCGCGAACCTGCCAAATATGTTCCGATTTATTTTTATTGTCGTAGCCATTGACTAATAAATTTTTGTTTTCGACTAATTGAATGGTATAATCTAATCCAAAAGCTGGATTAGCTCTGTTAACATATAAGGTATTTCGAATCGCATTTGAATAGGTAACCAAGTTGGTGTCATTTTTATTGACTGCAAAAGGATTGATATCAAAACTAGCGGCGTCGGCTACTTTTTTATCTATTTTTAATGTTAATTGATTACTAAACAATCTGCCAACTTTGCCAAATACATTATCCGCTGAAAAATATTTAGCAGGATCTATCAAAATATTTTCGGTTATACTTGTCGACTTTGTTCTCACAAACTCGGTAGACAGTAAACTTACTTTTAGGTAATTGGCTTCGTAAGAAAATTTGGCTAATTCGAATTCGTTTAGTTCTTTAATTCCATTCCCATTATAATCTTGATATATATAAATACCTTGCCCTAAAGGCACTTCCACAAAGGTAAAAGCCCTTTTGGGCTCTTGACCAGAACCAATTTCGTAAAATGTAGTGCTACTGATCATGCCCTGAAAAAAATTGCCTTCGTGTTTTATTCTGGCAATATTATTTTCATCGTTTTTTAAATTGACATTAGACCGCATAACATCTAATTTTCTATATAAATAATTTACAGACCACATGGAGTTTTTGTTCCCATTAAATTCTGCATTAAAATTTAATGAATTTGCATTTGTACTGGTTGTTAAATCATTTAAATATGGATTCTTATCTATTCTGTGATTATAAGCTAATTGAATAGTCTTGTTAACTGTGGTGCTGTTTTTTATATAAATTCCAATATCGCTAAAAGCAAAACTATTTTGTTTAAGCGAATCTGTTAAATTAAAATTACTCCGATTGTTTTCTAATTCTTGCGAAAACCCAATATTAATAAATTTAAAGTTTCGCTCTATATTAGATTTTTGGTTAAAGTAATTTGTGCTTGTTAAGTCGAATTGTGATCGGCTAAGCATTAGCGCTGTATTGTTGTTTAGCTTCCAATCTTTGTTTAAAAAACTCCCTAAAACAACATGCTGTATTGCATTATACTGATGCTGTTGATTCAAAAAGTTTGCTTTATATTCAAGGAAATTTTGCTCGTTTTTTATAAGCTTAGTATTATAAGTAAGCCAAATTTCGTTTGTTTTAATAGCGGGAATTAAACTATATATCCTCGCGAATTGAATAGGTCGATAATTTTCTACTGCGTTAAAATGCTTGTCTACTAATTCTATTGCAATCGAATTAATTAATTTTAAACTATTGCTAGTGTCGGCGCTTAAATTTAATTGATTGCGAATAATCGTTTTGTTTGCAAATCCAATATTGTCTTTATCATCAATACTAGCATATAAATTTAAATCTCTATTACTAAAAGCAAATTCGTTAGAAATAAACCAATTTTTTTTGGGTGAATAAGAAAAGCCAATGCTCATTTGTTCTTGTTGCTTTGGTGTAACGAGTTTTACAATAGGCTCAAAATTCCCTTGTGGTATACCCGATATAGGCTGCACCCAGCCATATACACGGCCATTTGCGCTGTTATTAAGCAAAACATAATTACCCGCATTGGGGCCCAGCTCTGTAAAGACTAATTTATATTGTTGGCCAGTATATTTAGGATTGTAGACATAAATTAGGTAGCCTAAGCTGTCTTTTTTTTGATACAAAATTTGGTTTGGATTTAAATCTGTGCTATCTGCAGAACTATAAACCGCCTGATCTAATTGATCACCTATAGTACTTAAAAAAAGTTTTTGGTCGCTAGAAAGATTTTGTAAAAAATTAATATTCTTATTGTCTTTTTCATTGTAATAGTTGATTGTGAAATCGAGCTTTTTCAACTTCATATTTGCCTTTGCAATATTAACCGTTCTGCTATAACTTCTTTCCGAATATTCAAACTCTATAATTATTCTGGAATAAGCAGTAATCATTTTTCTATTGGTAAAAATTATTTCTGCAGAATTATAGTCTATTGTATAGTCTTGATTCTCTCCTCTTTTTAATAAATCGCCATCAATGTATACTCTTTCTGTGCCAGCCATAACGATTAAATAGGATTCGTTGTTAGGGCCTTTAATCTTATAGGGGCCTTGACTGCCTTCGGTTCCAAGGAATTCATATTTAAAATACTTTCCTTTTGCAATGGCAGATCCTATGGTTATATCATAATTATTTTGTTGGGTACTCAGCAGTACTCCTTTTCCTTTTTTTAAATAATTTAAAAAATAGCTCTCCCTGCTTTTTAATTCAAAATCGCCAGCTATTAATTTACTATTTGTATTATTCACTTGAATAAATACCCTATCGAATTCTTGTAGTTGTTGGGTGTTGCCTTCTGGCTGCACTGGAATATTATCATCCGAAATAACAGCCAATAAATCTATTTCATTGTTGAGCTTGCCGGCTAATTGTAAATTGAATGAAGACAATACCCCTAAATCTTGCGCATTACCAACGCTAATAGCGCGCGCAATACTACCCGACTTCGACAAGCCATTATCTAAAGCCAAAGAGGAGGCCGATTGAGTGGTCATTAAAAAAGGATCTGCTATGATTGCTTTTCTTTGAAATAGGGAAAGACTGTCTTTATGAAAATACTTTTTAGTTAAGAATGAAGGCGGAAGGGCACTGGTTTTGGTAGAATCAGGGCCTATTTGATGGGTACGGGCAAAAGCATTTGCCCCGGTAATCAATAAAATAAATACAATAAAGCCCTTTAAGTGCATCCTCAGTTTACAATTGGAAGTAAAACGAAGAAAGTAGTGCCTTTATTGGATGAACTTTCAAACCAAATTTCTCCATCAACAGGTAGCAAATTGTTTTTAACTATGGCCAGCCCTAAACCCATGCCGCTATTTTTAGTCGTAAAACTTGGTTCAAAAATATTTGCTTGTATATCCTCGGGTATTCCTACGCCATTGTCTTCGAATTTTATCAATAACTTATTGGAAGAAATGGATAAATGCAATTGAATAATTGGATGCGCTACTTGATCAACAGCTTGAATGGCGTTTCTAAATAAATTATTAAATATGCTGATGAAATTATCTTTGTTACCTAAAACCTTTAGCTCATGCGGTGTCTCATCATTGATTGTAAATTTTACATTTGCTAAATGTTTGAATAAATCTAAAGAAGCCCAAAGCACATCTTTAATAACTACCGCTTCGGTTTTATGATTCGGCATTTGTGCGTAGTTTGCAAATTCGTTTGCAATGTTAGTTAAGTTATCTATTTGCTGAATAAATGTTTTCGCAAAGTTTTCGAATTTATCTTTAAAGTTTTCATCCTGGGCTTTGTGTGCTCTCTCTAATAGCTGTAAGCCTAATTTCATTGGTGTTAAAGGGTTTTTAATTTCGTGTGCCACTTGTTTTGCCATCTCTTTCCATGCACTCTCTCTTTCCGATTTTGCTAATTTATTTGCGCTTTCTTCTAAATCGATGATCATTTTATTATACGCTTTAATCAAGGAACCTATTTCATCATTTCGATTCCAATTGATCATTTTCATTTTTTGACCAAGTTTAGTTTTAATAAGTTGATCTTGAATTAAACTAAGTGGCGCAGTAATTGATTTAGCAATAAAATAGGCAATAATGGAGATGAAGAAAACGATTAAAACATAACTGTTGATAATGGTAGTGATAAATACAGCAATCTTTTGATTGTAATCTGCTGCATTAGCAAAATAAGGCAAATTTAAATAAGCAA
>Ga0102897_1000329_pt1 | contig 14944 bp, 9 predicted proteins | sample Colrivmet1554B02_FD_78453 | JGI IMG/M metagenome (GOLD analysis project Ga0102897, IMG submission 78453) | Estuarine microbial communities from the Columbia River estuary - metaG 1554B-02 | ecosystem: Environmental > Aquatic > Marine > Intertidal zone > Estuary | place: USA: Columbia River...
CTTCTGATTATGGAATCAATGTGAAGGATGCTAGTGCAGATTTTGATGCGGTGGTTAAACGTTCACGCGATGTAGCCAATGGCATGAGTAATGGCATCCAGTTTTTAATGAAAAAGAATAAAATCGATGTAATTAAAGGCACTGCAACTGTAGCACCAGGAAAACAAGTAGTAGTAATCGATGAGGCAGGTAAAAGCACCACCTATACTGCTGGAAAAGGGGTAATCATTGCAACCGGAGCACGCTCTAGAGAATTACCAAATCTCCCACAAGATGGGACAAAAATCATTGGATACCGTCAAGCAATGACCTTAGCAAAACAACCAAAGAAACTCGTAGTAGTTGGATCTGGAGCCATAGGAGTTGAATTTGCATATTTTTATAATGCCATGGGTACAGAGGTAACGATTGTAGAATATATGCCAAACATCGTACCGGTAGAAGATGAAGAAGTATCGAAACAGTTAGAAAAATCCTTCAAAAAATCGGGCATAAAAATAATGACAGAAGCCTCGGTAGAAGGCGTTGACACCAAAGGAAAAGGATGCGTAGTTACTGTTAAAACTGCAAAAGGAGAAGAAAAGATTGAATGTGATGTGGTACTCTCCGCCGTTGGTATACAAGCAAACATTGAAGGACTAGGATTAGAAGACGTTGGTATTATTCAGGACAAGGGGAAAATCCCTGTGAATGAATTCTATCAAACGAATATTCCAGGGTATTATGCCATTGGGGATTTAGTGCCTGGCCCTGCCTTAGCACACGTTGCTTCAGCAGAAGGAATCATTTGTGTTGAGCAATTGGCTGGACATCACCCTGAGCCATTGGATTACGGAAACATTCCTGGATGTACGTATTGCTCACCAGAAGTTGCCTCTGTTGGAATGACAGAAAAGGCAGCTAAAGCAGCTGGACGAGAAATTAAAATTGGTAAATTCCCTTTCTCTGCTTCAGGAAAAGCAAGTGCAGCTGGGGCTAAGGATGGTTTTGTAAAATTGATCTTTGATGCGAAATATGGTGAATTACTCGGAGCTCACATGATCGGTGCAAACGTTACAGAAATGATTGCTGAAATCGTTGCTGTTCGTAAATTAGAAACAACTGGAATGGACCTTATTAAAACGGTTCACCCACACCCTACCATGTCCGAAGCCATAATGGAAGCGGCAGCGGCAGCTTATGGCGAAGTAATTCATTTATAATGAACGTCCTTCGAATAATTCTTGGATTACTCCTGGGACTATTTGTAGGAGCCATGGTAAATGGTAGTTTTATTGAACTAGGAATGAAAATATTCCCCTATCCTAACGGAGTAAATCTTAATACTCCTGAAGGAATGAAAGCCTTTTATGAACTCCCTGTCAAATATTACATCTTCCCTTTTTTAGCCCATGCAATTGGTACCTTAAGCGGTTGTTTGGTAGCTCTATTACTTGTTAGAACACATGCCAAGTGGGTTGTATATTCTATTGGCTTGTTGTTTTTTATTGGTGGTGTCATGGCTGTATATATGATTAATGCCCCGTGGTGGTTTGATATGCTTGACCTAAGTTTAGCATATTTCCCGATGGCTTGGTTATCCACCAAATCAAAATTTGCTAAAACGGCATAAATCTCCGCGTAATCCCATAGGATTCTGCCAAATCGTCACGATAAACTTCCCTATACCACTCCCTTTGTCATGATATTGCAAGATAACTTGGCGTGGCACATATATTGAAAACAGGGAGGAGTCAACATTTAAAAAACAAAAGTTAACATGGGAAAAATAATTGGAATTGACTTAGGTACGACGAACTCTTGCGTATCGGTCATGGAAGGAAATGAGCCAGTGGTAATCACAAACTCTGAAGGAAAAAGAACAACGCCATCTGTAGTTGCATTTATAGATGGAGGCGAACGAAAAGTTGGAGACCCAGCAAAACGTCAAGCCATTACAAATCCAACAAAAACAATCTACTCGATTAAGCGATTTATGGGAAGCAGCTACGACGATTCAGTCGCAGAAACAAAGCGTGTTCCATATGAGGTAGTTAAAGGGGATAACAATACGCCACGAGTTAAAATTGATGATCGCCTATATTCTCCACAAGAAATTTCTGCAATCATTTTGCAAAAAATGAAAAAAACCGCAGAAGACTATTTAGGAACCGAAGTAACGGAGGCTGTTGTTACCGTGCCTGCATACTTTAATGATGCCCAACGGCAAGCAACAAAAGAAGCTGGTGAAATCGCTGGATTAACAATCAAACGAATCATTAACGAACCAACTGCAGCAGCTCTTGCCTATGGATTAGACAAAAAAGGTATCGATCAAAAAATCGTTGTTTTCGATTTCGGTGGCGGAACACATGATGTTTCCATCCTTGAACTTGGAGACGGTGTGTTTGAAGTGCTTTCTACCGACGGAGACACCCACCTTGGAGGAGATGATGTAGATAACGCAATCATTAACTGGTTGGCGGACGAATTCAAAAGTGAAGAGGGAATTGACCTTAGAGAAGACCCTATGGCTCTTCAACGATTAAAAGAAGCAGCAGAAAAAGCTAAAATCGAATTATCATCAACTACATCGAGTGAAATCAACTTACCGTATATCATGCCGGTGAATGGAATTCCAAAACACTTGGTTAGAACCTTACAGCGCGCAAAATTCGAGCAATTGATTTCAGAAATCGTTGAACGTACGATTGCACCATGTCGTTCCGCATTAAAAAATGCAGGATTAAGTCCGAAAGACATTAACGAAGTAATCTTGGTAGGTGGATCAACACGTATTCCAATCATTCAAGACGCTGTAGAAAAGTTTTTTGGAAAGGCTCCATCTAAAGGGGTAAATCCAGACGAAGTGGTAGCAGTAGGTGCTGCAATTCAAGGAGGTGTACTTACCGGTGAAGTTAAAGATGTATTATTACTTGATGTTATTCCGTTATCATTAGGAATCGAAACAATGGGCGGTGTATTCACGAAACTTATTGAGGCGAATACGACTATTCCAACGAAAAAATCGGAAGTTTTCTCTACTGCAGCAGATAGTCAGCCCGCCGTTGATATTCACGTACTTCAAGGTGAACGAGCAATGGCCGGAGACAACAAAACCTTAGGGCGCTTTCAATTATCAGATATTCCACCAGCACCACGAGGTGTTCCACAAATTGAGGTAACCTTTGATATTGATGCAAACGGAATCATGAATATTTCGGCCAAAGACAAAGGGACAGGTAAAGAACAATCGATAAAAATTGAATCTAAGTCTGGATTAAGCGATGCAGAAATCGAGCAAATGAAAGCAGAAGCGCAAGCCAATGCCGAATCTGACAAGAAAAAACGTGAGGAAGCGGATTTAATAAATAAAGCAGATTCTACGATTTTCCAAACAGAACGCCAATTAAAGGAATACGGTGATAAAATCCCTGCGGATAAAAAACAAGGCATTGAAGACGCGTTGAACGAATTGAAAAAAGAATTCGAAGCAAAAAACATGGAAAACCTTGAGCCCGCAATGGAAAAACTAAACCAAGTATTTCAAGCGGCTTCTCAAGACATGTATAATGCAGCGAATGCACAAGGCGGTTCATCAACCGAAGGTGGAGAACAAGCCGGATCTGGAAATCCTGACGATGAAGTGACCGATGTAGACTTCGAAGAAGTTAATGATAAAAAATAATCGGACTTAAATAAAAAAATAAAGGGCTTTTCGGAGCCCTTTTTCTATTTTTGCATATGCTTCACCATAAAGTTCTTACCCATCCAAGCAGCACAGAATGGACCATCTTCATTCATGGCTTTGGTGGTAGTTCTAATGTTTGGTTCAAACAAATCAGAGATTTTCAAGAAAATTTCAATGTGGTTCTAATTGATCTAAGAGGTCACGGCAAGTCTAAAGGTCTTCCGCAACATCGCAGATACTCATTTGAATTAATTGCGAAAGAAGTGGCCGAAGTTATCAATTTTCTAAATATTCCAAAAGCACATTTCATTGGGGTTTCCCTTGGCAGTATTATTATTCGTCAAGTCGCAGTGGATTATCCCGAAATGGTTAAATCGATGATTTTTGCCGGAGCAATTACTCAAATGGACATCAAATCACGTTTTTTCTTAAAACTCGGGAGAACATTGCAACCAGTTTTACCATACATGGCCTTATATAAACTGTTTGCCAATATTATGATGCCTAAAAAAAATCATAAAGAATCTCGAATCATCTTTATTGGTGAGGCTAAAAAATTAATGAATAAAGAATTTAAGCGTTGGTTTAAGCTAACGGCGCAGCTAACCAAATATCTCAACTACCTACACGTAGAAAATAAAGATGAAAAAACGCTCTACATCATGGGAAGTGAAGACCATTTGTTTGTAGGTCCCGCTAAAGAAATTGTGAAAGACAATCAAAATTTAACACTAGAGATTGTTGATCAGTGCGGCCATGTGGTTAATGTAGAACAATCAGAAGCGTTTAATAGGTTAGCAATCGCTTTTATTCATAAGCTAGAACCGTAACCAATCCTTAGTACGGGAACCACATTCAGAAAAGTATTTCTGCACCATTTCTAGACCTACACTTATATGTATTTCATTCTCATAGATGTCGAGTCTATGCTTTACAACGCATAAAATACACGTAACGAATGAAGTCCAAGGGTTAACCATATTGGAGGAAGTCCCAAATAAACGCATGAAAAAATTAAACAACAAACGGTATTTTTTTTGGTGTTTATTTCAAATGTCAATGCCTCGTTTTTTTTTGTTTTAACATATTTTTACTAATTTCGAGTATGCTTTACTACAAAACGATTAAACACCCTACAAGTAAAGAATGGACCATATTTATACATGGTGCAGGAGGGAGTTCTAAAGTATGGTTCAAGCAAATCAGAGCATTTTCAGAAAATTTTAATGTATTAATGCTCGATTTACGTGGACATGGTAAGTCTAAAAACATTAAAAGCCCAAGTAATTATTCATTTGAAATGATTGCCGAAGATGTTGTTGAGGTTGTAAAACACAACAAGATCGAGCGAGCCCATTTTATTGGTGTTTCTTTAGGGTCTATTGTCATTAACCAAATTCAAGTAACTCATCCTGAAATGGTTAAGTCCATGGTTTTTTCAGGTGCAATTACTCGGTTAAATGTCAAATCAAGGTTACTCTTACGTGTTGGAAGAATTTTAAATCCATTCCTGCCATATATGGCATTATATGCACTCTTTGCTCAGATCATGATGCCTAAAAAGAATCATGAATTATCCAGAATGCTTTTTATCGATGAAGCCAAGAAGTTGATGACACATGAATTCAATAGATGGTTTCAACTTACAGCACGCTTGGCTAAGCATCTAAATTATTTACAAGAACAGAAAACGAATACCCACGGCTTATATGTTATGGGAAGTGAAGATCATTTATTTTTGGAACCGGCCAAGGAAATTGTTAGAAAAAACAAAAATTTAACCATCGAAATAGTTCCGAATTGCGGTCACGTTGTAAATGTGGAGCAATCGGAAGTATTCAATGAACTTTCCATAGCATTTATTCATAAGGTATCAATCACGTAAATTATGGGACATCAGTTCCCTTTGTATAGAAAACATGCTTCTGGAAAATCTTATTTCATTATTCTAAGTGAAACTGAATATAAAGAATTTCAATTCGTAGGCAAACAGATTTTTAGGTACGAATTCAAGATTAAAACCTATTTTGACACACTTCACATGAAGTCGCTCTTGGATGCAGCGCATCCATTCTTAATTGCAGAAAAGCAAGAAATGGAAACACTAATAACCATGTTGTAATGCGCCAAATTCATTAACTTTACGCTTCAATTAGAATGCGTACCTATGGAACAAGCACAACCTTATCAACCTAAAAATAAAATTCGTATTGTTACAGCAGCGTCACTGTTTGACGGTCATGATGCTGCCATTAATATCATGCGGCGAATTATTCAATCAACAGGTTGTGAGGTCATCCATCTTGGTCATGATCGATCCGTAGAAGAAGTAGTAAATTGCGCAATTCAAGAGGACGCGCAAGCTATAGCCATGACTTCATATCAAGGTGGTCACATGGAGTATTTTAAATACATGTTTGATTTATTAAAAGAAAAGGGCGCTCCACACATAAAAATTTTTGGAGGAGGAGGCGGAACAATTCTTCCTTCAGAGATCCAAGAATTACATGCCTACGGAATAACTAGAATCTACCATCCAGATGATGGTCGCGCCATGGGATTGCAAGGAATGATTAACGATCTGGTGCAACAATGTGATTTTCCAGCTGGTGAAACAATGCCTTCAAATGCAGAGGAATTATCAATTTCTGATATTCCATCTATTGCTCAAGTGATTTCATGTGCCGAAAACTTTGCGGATAAACATGAACATATACTTTCTAAATTAAGAGATCAAGCCAAGCTTATTTCAACACCGGTCTTAGGTATAACAGGTACTGGTGGAGCGGGAAAATCTTCACTAGTAGATGAACTGGTTCGGAGATTTCTAATTGACTTTCAAGACAAGCAAATTGCTGTTGTATCCGTAGACCCTTCAAAAAGAAAAACCGGAGGAGCATTATTGGGTGACCGAATTCGAATGAATTCGATTAAACACGATCGGGTATATATGCGCTCTTTAGCAACGCGTCAATCAAACCTAGCACTTTCAAAACATGTATATGAAGCCATATCAATACTAAAAGTAGCTGGATATGATTTAATAATTCTTGAAACGTCAGGAATTGGGCAATCAGACACTGAAATTTTAGACCATAGCGATGTTTCATTGTATGTAATGACTCCTGAATATGGTGCTGCTACGCAATTAGAAAAAATTGACATGCTTGATTTTGCAGATGTAATTGCATTAAACAAATTTGATAAACGAGGGGCTTTGGATGCGTTGAGAGATGTTAGAAAACAATACCAACGAAACCATAATTTATGGGACAACAACGTGGATGACATGCCTGTTTATGGAACCATTGCATCACAATTCAATGACCCAGGCATGAATACCTTATACAAGGTAATCATGGATAAAGTTGTTGAAAAATCAGGGGCTCCGTTGAACTCGACGTTCGAAATTACACGAGAAATGTCAGAAAAGATTTTTGTAATCCCACCTGACCGAACGCGTTACCTATCAGAGATTTCGGAAAACAACAGATCATATGATCAATGGGTAAATCAACAAGTTCATGTGGCAAATAAGCTCCAAGGATTACAGTCATCAATTACCACCTTAACTCAAGGTTCCATAGAAGATAAAGATCGGTTGATTAAAGGCTTAACTGAAGCGTTCGAGCAAGAAAAATTAAATTTTGACCCAAAAAACTGGGAGATCATTCAGCATTGGGACAGCAAAAAACAAGCATTCAAAAACCCAGAATTTGAATTTAAGGTACGCGACAAGGTGTTAAGTCTTAAAACGCACACAGAATCACTTTCACATTCGCAAATACCTAAAGTATCATCCCCTAAATATACCAGTTGGGGTGATATTCTTCGTTGGGTGCTACAGGAAAACTTCCCTGGAGAATTCCCGTATACCGCAGGGTTGTTTCCTTTCAAACGTGAAGGTGAAGACCCGACCCGAATGTTTGCTGGCGAAGGTGGGCCCGAGCGCACCAACAAACGCTTCCATTATGTAAGCTTAGGAATGCCGGCAAAAAGATTATCCACAGCATTTGATTCAGTAACCTTATATGGCAATGACCCAGCAACACGCCCAGATATTTATGGTAAAATAGGTAACTCTGGTGTATCTATTTGTTGCCTTGATGATGCCAAAAAACTATATTCCGGATTTGATTTAAGTGACCCATCAACGTCGGTTTCTATGACAATCAATGGACCGGCTCCGATGCTTCTCGGATTTTTTATGAATGCTGCTATTGATCAAAACTGCGAAAAGTATATCAAAGCGCATGGGCTTGAAGCTGAGGTTGAGCAAAAAATAAATTCCATATACAAAACTAAAGGAACGAAACGGCCAAAATATCAAGGTGATCTACCTGAAGGAAATAACGGTCTTGGATTAATGCTCCTTGGAGTAACGGGAGATCAAGTACTTTCTTCTGAGATTTATGCGCAGATAAAATCTGATACCTTGAAGCAAGTCCGAGGAACGGTGCAGGCAGATATTTTAAAAGAAGACCAAGCCCAGAATACCTGTATATTTTCTACGGAATTCGCCTTGCGTTTAATGGGTGACGTTCAATCTTATTTCATAACGAATGGTGTTCGGAACTTTTATTCTGTATCGATTTCAGGATACCACATCGCAGAAGCTGGGGCAAACCCAATTACACAGTTAGCATTCACCTTAGCCAATGGGTTTACTTACGTAGAATATTACTTAAGTAGAGGAATGAGTATAAACGATTTCGGACCTAATCTATCTTTTTTCTTCTCGAATGGGATTGATCCTGAATACGCAGTAATTGGTAGAGTAGCACGGAGAATTTGGGCGAAAGCCTTGGCAAGAAAATATGGTGCAAATTCACGCGCTCAAATGTTGAAATACCACATCCAAACTTCGGGCAGGTCATTACACGCACAAGAGATTGATTTTAATGATATTCGTACCACACTACAAGCCTTGTATGCAATTTATGATAATTGTAATTCGCTCCACACCAATGCATACGATGAAGCAATAACTACACCAACCGAAGAATCTGTGAGACGTGCGATGGCAATTCAATTAATTATTAATCGGGAATTAGGCTTAGCTAAAAACGAAAATCCATTACAGGGGTCATTTATTATTGACGATTTAACAGATTTAGTTGAAGAGGCAGTATTGGCAGAATTTGATCGAATTACGGAACGAGGAGGGGTGTTAGGCGCGATGGAAACGATGTATCAGCGATCAAAAATCCAAGAGGAGTCCTTGTATTATGAAACATTAAAGCATACAGGAGAGTTTCCGATTATTGGAGTAAATACGTTTCTAAGTTCTAAAGGATCCCCTACGGTTCTTCCTAAAGAGGTCATACGAGCCACCGAAAATGAAAAGCAATACCAAATAGAAATGTTAAATGAACTTCATAAAACCTACGGGGATACTGCAAATTCATACATTACCTTGGTGCAAGAGGCTGCCATAAAAAATCAAAATATGTTTGAGCATTTAATGGAAGCATGTAAATACGCATCGCTTGGTCAAATAACAGAGGCTCTTTTTGAGGTAGGTGGTCAGTACCGCAGAAACATGTAATCTACGAGTATGCCTATATAAAAAGGTACTACCCGAGCCTACTTTTTCGCTAAACAATCAAAGGTCTGACGCTGTTGTCGTCACCATTTTTGATTTAATATTCACTGGATTACTTCGTCAACCTAAAAAGTTAAATCGCTAAACAATCAAACGTCTGACGCCGTTGTCGTCACCCTTTTTGATCTAATTTTCACTGGATTACTTCGTCAACCTAAAAAGTTAAATCGCTAAACAATCAAACGTCTGACGCCGTTGTCGTCACCATCCTTTTTTATTTCCTTCCTTATAAATGCACGCATTTAACGGCAAGAAATAAAAAAGTCTGGAAATAATCCCAGACTTTTGATTGGTGCCCACGACTGGATTCGAACCAGCACGCCTATTGGCACCACCCCCTCAAGATGGCATGTCTACCAATTTCACCACGTGGGCATAAATACGCAACAAAGATAGATGAATTAACTAATATTAAAAGTATAACATTTCGAATTACCTGATGGAATACGTAATTTAGTACAATGAAATCAATTGGTTTTTGGATTACGTTATTCGGTCTTGTGCTTGGTGGATTGGGCGGTTGGTTATATTATACCCTAACACCATGTGAAGCATCCTGTAGTGGCGGCAAAATGAGTTTATTCATTCCAATGTTTATGGGAACTATAATCGGCTTATTCGCGTCACAGGTACTACTAACCTTTAAACGATTCAATTAATCCTCCGCTTAATCCATGTCACTCAAAACGCTTTTAATTCTCTGGATATTTATATTCCTCCATGGCCTTGGCTTTACCCAACGAATTAAATGGGAGAATTTTAATAATCGAGCCAATTGGCGAGCTAATCGCTTAGAACTTCAAGCTGGTTTTTGTGCCACTCAATTCACAGGAGATTTAGGCGGTGGAGCAGGACAAGGAATTGATTATTCCATGAAAGACATGGACAATGAAGCGCTAGGAAAGGGTGTACAGGTTGCATTTAAATTCCGTTTCAATCGGTATTTTGCAACAAAATCAGAGGTTAGTTATTTTCAAGTCAAAGGAAGTGATGCATTTTCGGAAAATGCAAAACGTAGGGCCCGGAATCTAAGTTTTGAAAGTTATAATTTCGAATTCAGTCAACGCCTTGAATTTATATTTCTTGCACAGGAATTCAATGGTAAATTCTATCGCCTTACGTCCAGAGCAAGGCATAAAGGATCAAATTTTCAGCTCTACACTTTTAGCGGTCTTGGGTTTGCAACATTCAATCCCAAGGCTAATTATAATGGGACGTTAATCGAACTTCGTCCGTTAAGAACAGAAGGACAGACCACACCCTATGGAAAAGCAACCGTAATTATGCCTCTTGGTTTCGGTATGCGTCTTGGATTAAGTAAACAAATTCGTATTGGATTCGAAGCTACTTGTTTCAAAACATTCACTGATTACATGGATGATGTGTCCACGTTTTATCCAGATGCTGGAGTCTTAATTGATCCCGCCGCTGTTTATCTATCTAATCCAAGCATTTCGCCTGAATTATTTCTTCCCGGTAGCCGAAGAGGTGATTTAAATCAAAAGGACACGTATTATCGGTTGAGCGCTTCGTTGATTTTCAACTTAAAGAATCGATAAAGGATTTAAAACCTTCGTGCAATGTAATTCGGAGGATTTCTTTTTCACGATCAGAAATAAATGCCGCCGCCAGCGCTTGCTCATTTACATATAACATGTCATTAATATCCCAACCTTTGGTTTCTTCAAGCCATCGATACTCATCATCCAAGGTAACATTTGAAATTGCTCTTCCGTCCGTATTAATCCCAAATGAATTTCGGTTCTTCAATAAGTGGTTTATTGGGTAAGTAGTTAATTCTGGAAAAACTCGTGTTATATGATTGCTTGTTGGACAAATTTCCAAATGGATATTTTCTTGTTTCAATCGTTCTAAGAGCGCCAGATCTTCAGTACTGCGAATACCATGACCAATACGTTTTACATGTAATAAGGACAAGGTCTCCATTACCGAATCGGCACCTCTTGCTTCTCCCGCATGGGCTGTACAACATATGCCGCGCCTATTAACGCGTTTAAATGCTTCTTGATGATTTTCCAAACCATATCCCGCTTCGTCTGCGGCCAAGTCTAATCCAACAACGCCTCGTTCTGCATATTTAATAACAAGATCTGCCGTGAGCTCACTTTGTTCTTTTGTAAAATGCCTTAAGGTGCAAAGGATGAGATTGACTTTTACCGGTCCAGCATAAGATTGTATAGCTTCTATACTAGCTTCAACTACTTCTTCTGGTGTTAACCCGTTAGTTAAATGTTGTAAGGGCGCAAAGCGCAATTCAGCATAGATTACATGATCGGCCTCTAACTGATGAATCACATCCAACGTCGCATCAACGAGTTGTTCTTTCGTTTGCATTAATAAAATCGCAGCCTGCGCGCACGCTAGATAATCATTTAGTGAACAACAATTCACCGGGGTATTGTATACGGCTTGATACTCTTGTATACTGATTCCTGGGACATACTTGGATACAAATTGAAAACTCAAGGAGCAATCAATGTGCAGGTGCAATTCTATTTTAGGAAAGGTATACGACATAAAAAATCCCGCTCTCGCGGGATTAGATTTAATTATTTCAATTGTTCATTGGAGAACTGATACACGGGCAGTTGGAGTCCATCAAATTCAATAACCTCTACACCACAACCAATCAATAAACGACCAAGCATTAACCGATTCAATTCAACATTTTCTTTCATAGTAAATGTTCCAACATAGGTTGCCGCATCAAATGATGTTGTAAAATATTCTGTAAAGTTCTCACCTGCAGTCAATACAGTTTCAGGCAACACATCAGAACCAAATCTAAAGGTTATGATTCCAGTGGACTTCTGAGTGGCATATTCTGCCTTAGAAGCAGCTACTGCGTAGACTTGAGCATCTAGGCTCATCCAGGTCATCAAAGAGAAAACAGAAAGTAAGATTAATTTTTTCATGCGTTTAATTATTGTTCGAATTTATAAATTTTTGTTCACACAACGATTTTTTTATCAAAAGGGTTGCCATTTCGTTGTTTTGTAGACCCAAAAGTAAGCAATTACATATTTTTTCAACAGGATACATCAAAATACATCTTGCGTTCGTTTTTGGCGCCATCAACCTAAAACTCACTACACATATGCTTAAACGTGTTGCCTACACCCTTGGTGTACTCTTTACTATGTCTTTATTTATCGCTCAACAGGTTTCTTGTCCAAATGTGGATCTGTCTCAAGGAAACTTCACAAACTGGGATGGGTATACGGGCAGCTATTATGCTCCGGGAACAACCTTTGGCATAGTTAACGGGCGACATTCGATTATTACGCAACAAGGAACGGATCCGAATACCTGCAATCAATTACCCTTAATCCCTTCGGGTCATACAAAGTCAATAAAACTAGGTAATCCAGGTACCGGCGCCCAAGCGGAACAATTGGTTTATTCGATTCAGGTGACGCCGCAAAGTTCCCTATTTATATATAAATATGCCGTTGTCCTTGAAAATCCTGGACATATCCCAACACAACAGCCAAAATTTGAAACAAAAATTCTAAATGCCTTAGGCATGCCGATTGGAGGAGGTTGTGGGACTTATACGGTATACGGGGGACAACCTGGTCAGAATTTCCAACAATGTGGCAGTAGAACTTGGCTTCCTTGGACAACGGTTGGTCTAGATCTAACACCCTACATGGGACAAACTATACAAATAGAATTCACCACATGGGATTGTGCTCAAGGGGCGCACTTCGGGTATGCCTATTTAGCAGCTGAATGCTTACCACTATCCATTGATGTAAACTACTGTGGAGGAAATCAACCGCTAACGCTCACCGCTCCAAGTGGATTTCAATCGTATGTTTGGCAACAGGGGAATCTATCGGGACAACAAGTTACAATCAACAATCCAACATTGAATCAGACCTATACCTGTACTATGACCACCTATTCTAACCAAGGAACCTGTGCAGTGGATTTAAGCGTACAAGCAAGTCCAACCATAGTAAATTCTACCTTCGTTTATACCGCAGGTTGTGAAAATGAACCCATAACATTTCAAGCAACTTCAACTGTAAGCACAATTAGTCCCAATGTAAGTTTATCGTATCAATGGAATTTTGGAAATGCAACTCCGGTTGCAAGCTCTGGAAATGCACCGAATACATTTTTCAATAATCCTGGAAATCAACTTGTGGAATTAATCACAAGCAGTTCAAACGGTTGCAGCGATACAATCCAACAACCAGTGAATATCCTTCCAACACCTCATATAACCCCAAGCGTTGATGCGGCGTGCATTCAGCAACAAACAAGTTTCACCTTAATAGGAAGCCCTAATTTACAACAAGTTACTTGGGATTTTGGAGATAATTCAACCATTGCCTCAGGGATTCCTGTCACACATCAGTATTCCAACCCCGGGAGCTATTTTGTAGAGGTTATTGGAATAGATAGCTTACATTGCCTTGTAGAAGATAGTTTTCTGGTTCAAATTCACCTCATCGATTCGATTCAAGCCATGCCTCCAAGTTTTCTGTGTGCTGGCGATAGTGTACAACTCTCGGCAGTAGCATTTGCTGGAATTTGGTGGGAAAATGGCTACCTAAATCAAGAATGGATCACAGCGTCCGTTGGAATTCACCAGTTTATTGTTCATGGCTTGGATACGAATGGCTGTGCATCAAGTGACACAACCCACATGGAAGTATATCCGTTACCTCATGTAATTGCCGGTAATGATACCACAATTTGTTCTGGCTCAACCTTACTCTTACAAGCCAGTGGGGCTACTCAATACCAATGGTCGAACCAAGTTGCCAATGGTAGCACAATCACTGTGTATTCAAACCAAGAGTTAACGGTATTGGGAATCAATGAACATGGATGCCAAGCAATCGACAGCATACACATTGGGATTGACTCTTTACCGAATTTAGCCTTTGATATTGCGCCATACCATGGATGTATTCCGGTTGGAATTAATTTACAAAACCAATCGTCCGGAAATTTGTTTACCCAAGTTCAATGGATAAGCAGTAATGGTACCATCGCATTTGGTGATTCTGCAGAGCTCCTATTTACTGAGGTTGGTTGTTTCGATTTAACACAGACAGTTACTACGGCCCTTGGTTGTAACTATTCAACTACACAATCCAATGTAATCTGCACAAACCCGTTACCTACATCGCAGTTTTTACTTCCGCAAACACCTTTATCAACCATGAATTACGGCGGAAACTTTACCAACTTAAGTTCCGGTGCAGGAGGATATCTTTGGGATTTTGGCGATGAAAGTGAACCAAGCAATGAAGAACAGCCCTATCATAATTTCCCCGACCAACAGGCTGCATCCTATCAAGTCATGTTAATCGCATACAATGAGTTTGGCTGTTCAGATACGAGTTATCAAATGATTCAATTGAGCGAAGAATTAGCCTTCTATGTTCCCAATTCATTTACTCCGGATGGCAATCAATTTAATAATATTTGGAAGCCAGTATTTACAGAAGGGCTTGACCCTCAAGATTACCATGCCACTATCGTTAACCGATGGGGAGAAATTATTTGGGAAAGCTATGATTCAAGCATTGGTTGGGATGGTTCTTACGGAGCCAATGGAATTGATGTTCAAGATGGAATCTACATTTATAATATCACGTTTGGTTATAAAGATTCTGCAAAAAAAG
>Ga0102897_1000377_pt1 | contig 14068 bp, 4 predicted proteins | sample Colrivmet1554B02_FD_78453 | JGI IMG/M metagenome (GOLD analysis project Ga0102897, IMG submission 78453) | Estuarine microbial communities from the Columbia River estuary - metaG 1554B-02 | ecosystem: Environmental > Aquatic > Marine > Intertidal zone > Estuary | place: USA: Columbia River...
AGAATTAATTTGTCCGTTAGAAACAATCTTCTTGAAATGAAGATGTATCGTGTGAAATCTGGTATGGTCACACGCCCAATTCCTCACTACCGTATCATCAAAAAATAATTATGTCATCCGATAATAAACTCAAAAACTTCCTCAAGGACTTCGATGAATCCATCGTTCCCGCTGATGGTCTAGACTACGCTTTCTATGGCGTAGCAAAGACTGAGACTGGCTATCAAGCCATCTACTCAACGGAGCGAATTATCGCCCATTTGATGGAGGAAGATATGATGGACTTCGATGCCGCTGAAGAGTTTATGCACAAGAACATCTTTGATGCATACCAAGGCGAGAACCCGCCTATCTTTATGGACATCATCCCTGAGGAGTTCTGGAAATGAGATTACTCTTCATTCTCTTTTGCGTCTGCTTCGTCTTTGAGGCTGTCCTTTTTGTAGCGATTCTTAATACTTTTAATAAAGACGAAAAGAAGTCCTGTTGCTACAACTGCAAGACTTGTGCCGACAATCCAAGCAAACCATTGGCTGTCAAAAATCCAGAGGCTACCCATAGCCAAAGCACCGCCACCCATCAGAATTAACCCCTTGGTCTTCCAAGGCGTAAAGGCAATTACTGTTAGTCCTGCAACAAACAACCCCAGCCCTGTGGTACTAAACTGCCATAGGGCTTTCTCTTTTAAAGCAACTTGACGCTCTTTCTCCGCATTGTCGGCTATGGCTTGGGCGATAGCAATGGCGTTCTCCTTCTCTTCTACCAAAGCCCACAGGTCGCTAGTCTCAGAATCAATCTTCAACGCTTCTTCTTTGTCCTTCTTGACCGCCTTGTGGTCTTTTGATTCGACCATCCGTCTAAAAGATTCAACTCGTTCTTGCTTTGGCTTGCTGACCCCGCTGAGTCTTGCGACTTGCCCTTCAACGAGTTCTCTAGCAATCCCATCAGGAATGGCAGGAGCGACAGCAGTAAGGGCAGAAGCCGCTTCAGAAACGATTCCTTCGATTTTGTCAATGTATAGGTCTTTCTCCTTGTTGTTGATTATTACTGGAGCAATTGGCTCTTGGGTTGCACATCCGCATAAAAATATTGATGCTATTATATATCTCATTTGAGTTTTTCTAAAGCCTTGGTTCTGACCCAGTCAAACAACTCAGGGGCAATAGAACCAGCGATAGAACATAGAACGCTTTTATAAATAGGCTCTATGTCCACAGAGTACAAGGATAGGCTTGTAATTACGCCTACCACAGCACCTGCCGCTATCTTTCTGAACCATATAAAGAAAGTGTATTTTTCATTTCTGAGGACAAGGCTAGTGAAAGCACCAAGAGCACCGAAGATAGCCATAATCCATCCCCCTCGTTTGAGTTCTTGAATAAGGACTTCATAGTCGTGGTTGTCGTTCATCGTCAGTTCCTCAATGCTCGTTTTTTGGCTTCTTGTTCAGAAGCGTAGATGCCGACTTGAACTTTCTGGGAGTTATAGACCTTGAACTTGTCTCCTTGAATCATAATGATGTATCCGTTGATAGCCTGTAATACCTTTCCATTAGGTGCGACTTTCTCCGCAAAATTTTCTTTTACGCTGTAATTAGCGTTCATATCCCTATAATCTACCTGACCAACATCCTTGGTTCTGGTTGCACCGTAAGGGTTGCTGTTCATACCAAGCAGGTTTGTCTGCACATTACTTGGAAGGTCTGAAAGTTTACGCTCACCAGAGTTAGCAGAGATAGATGTTTCGTGCAGGTCTAGGACATTGATAGGTCTCTTGAGCAACAGAATCTCAGGCTTCTGCCCGTTCTTTTGAACAATACCTGTGTTATAAGACCTGTGACCAGAGTCCATAGATTCTACAAAGTCATTGAATTTTATAATGCCGTAGACATCTCCAGACTTAAGTCCTTTTGTAAGGCTATCTGTAAGCGTGTTGCCCATTGTGCTCTTGAGGTTAGCAAGCGTGAACGCTCCTGCCGTTTTAGAGCCATCCCATTCAGGGAAGAACCGCATAACTTCCTGCTTCTTCTTATCGCTAAGACCTTTCATAACTCTGTCCCACACAGCACCCATAAAGTCGTCTATCATAGGTGCTCTTGTGCCAAAGTTCTGAATGCTACTGTCTTCAAGGGTAAGCATCACGCTGGCAATCAACTCATCATAATTCATCTTGTTGTCCTTAACAATCTTCCTGAGTGCATCAGTCTGCTTGTTCTCAATTACAACTTCCCCAGTTTTTTTGTCCTTATGCGTGGTAACTTTTTCAACGGCTTCAGCCATCGCAATGCGAAGGTCTTTTTCGGAGACAATCTTACCACGCTTAAAGATGTCAAAAACATTGTAGTAGAACTCAGAGCCTTGAACTGACGCTCTAGCCTTCTCGTAAGATGTGAAGGTCAGAGGCATAATTGCTGTAACACCTTTGCCCGCATCTTTGTTTGCCTGTACAGCGTTGTTAGTTAGGTTGACAAACCCTTCACCTTGCGATGCCCAAGCCGCATTGCTTCCTCTTTCAGCCTGAAGCATAGGGTAAGGAAGACCTCCAGCACCCTCAGCAACCACCCTGCCTTCGGCTGTGGTGATGTCTGTACCCGTAAGGGTATCAGGAGCGTGGCTGATTGCCCTAAGCCCTCTGAGGTCATTTAAATCCTCAGCGGTGGCGTACCTGACGAAGCCTCCAGCCGATGCCATAGCCTTCTTGAACCAAGGCATATCCTCAGACTTACGGAGGACAAGCATATCCCTTTCGTTCAGGGAGTACCATTTGTCAGATTGAATCTTGCTCCAAGCGTACACCCAGAGTTCGTGACCCTTATGCTTCTCGATATTGACCGTGCCGTCAGCCTCAGTATTATGAATCTCCATCTCAGGATACTTCAGTTTATTGAAGTTATCCATAGTGGCTGGCATATACTGCCCCGTGTATTGGTCTAGGAGTTTAGAGTAGTTCTCTCCGAATGTCCTGACCTGTGACTTCAGCGGAAGACCTAGGTCGTTTTCAATACGCTGGAAGAAGTCCGTAGCACCCATTGCTCTGGCTCGTTCAGCGGCTTCAGAGTACAGCAGGTGCTGGTAATTCTTACCTCGGTATGCAGGTTCAACGCTGACGCTAGGGTCTGAGAAAATCTTTCTGCCATCCTTTGCTCCAATCTGAGTCTTCCAAGTGATGTGACCAACCTCTTTACCAGCCTCAGTAATCTGAAGGTAGTGGTTGTGTGTGCTCTTACCCGCAACCCTTCCAGCCATCACAGCCATACCTCTGCTTGCACTAGCCTTTTCGGTTTCAAATGTAAGTTTAAGTTCTTTTGACATCTCAGGGTTCTCAGCCGCATAGCGTCCAATGAATCCCTTCTTCCATTTCAGGCTTTTTTGGTTATAGGTTTGACCGCCCTTGTCGTTTTCGTTGACAGAAAAATGAATAGGAAGTTGGTCTTTTATACCATAGCCTCTTTGAGCCTTAACTTTTTGACTAGCACCAAACAGATAAGCGTCTATGTGGTCAGCGGGAACGCCAAGTGAACTAGCAACAGTATCTTTATAGAAATTAGCATCAGACATATCAGAGATAGGCTGTTTATAATCACTAGAAATAGACAGTTTACCTTTCTCAAGTAAATTTCCTTTCTCATCGTACTTTGGCTTTTCATATCTGCCGTAGATATTAGGTCTATCGTCATCATATTTAAATTTATCAAACCATTCGCTATGCGTAAAATCTGGTCTGTCCAATTCCCACATTGGGTTTTTCATTCTAACACCTTCGTTGTCTTTCCAATACCAAAGACCGCTGTTCTTTGCTTCCCAAATATTATCTGCTTTTGTTTTTCCTGTTTGCGGGTAGTGACCAATGTCTTCCCATCCAACATTGTCTGGATTTGTTTTGCTACCCCTAGCGTCTGGATTTCCAGTAATTTCATCATTTCCAACGCTAACTCTGCGAACTAATAATCCTTGTTCATCTTTTGATTCAAAGATGTTTTTCTTTGGTTTGTAGTAATCATCTCCTCCTTGGTAGTCGCTAGGGCTGTAGTATTTTGTGTCCCTGCTTTCTCTTTCAGCCCCAGTATTGGAGCGTCTAGCGTCCGTGTCCGATACCTTACGCTTATTGCCCATTACTTCTTGAACACGCTTGGCAAGTTGTTTTCTTGTATTCCTGATATTGTTCAATTCGTAATTATAAGTGTAGTAGTCTCCTTGCTTCTGAAGTTTTTTTGTAGCCTCTGTCAGACTTGTTCTTCCTTCTACGACATCGCTATAGATTTGCTTTGAAACGCTGTCGCTTCTAGAAGCCTTTTCTAAGGCAATCATCATATCGTCTTTGCTGGCTGATGTAAATACATCGAGGTTGTCAGCAATGTCTTTTACGCTTTGAGGCATCTCAACCTCGTGCCAAGATTTGACTGAACCTCTTAGTTCACTAAGCCAAGAATTAAGTTCAGTTAAAGAAGAACTGCTTTGAATTCTGCCTTTAAGTTCTTTCTCCTCTGGGCTGTAGTAAGCGTTCCTATCAAGAGTACTTCTGGTTACATCGTAGTAACCGCCATTACCAAGGCTCTCTGCGTTCCCAATGGTACGCATACGGGCGTGGTAAGGTCTGTTCTCTGGGTCAATGATAACTCCATCAAGATACTTAACGCCCTGAGAGCGTAGTCTTTCTGCGGCTTCAGACAGCAAAACATTATTAAGTTTCTTGCCACGCATTGACTCAGCAACGCCTGTGCTTTCTACGGATGCCTTGTTTCCGTCTACATTAATGTGTATGTTAGCAATGAAGTTAGGCTTTCCGCTTTTGTGAAACCCTTGTTTAACCTCAAGAGTAAATCCGTATTGAGGGTCACCAACAGAACGATGTGTGTTTTTGAATTCAACTGTCATTCCCTTTGGAAGCGTATCCTTGTTGTCGTTAAAATACTTCCCGATAAATGTTCTTTGAAATGCGTGACCAAAAGGGTCGTAGCGTCTTCCACCACGGCTATCCGTTTCAGCAACGCTATAGGATGTCATAGCCTTTCCGCTCATAAAGTCGGCTTTTATTTTGTCGTTAAGTACGATGTGGTTTCCTCTGGCAAGACCCATAGCGGTGATGATTTCATCACGGGACATTATTTGTTTTCCGTTTGCTTGAGCCTGAGCATCCATAATGCTATTTTGCAGTTCCTCAAAGGCTTTGCTTTCAGCCATTTTAACATTCACAGCCTCAACATAAGCGTCATAGAACTCCTTAGGAATTTCTCCATTTTTTACTCTTTTATCTAGTGCTTTAGTTGTCGTATTGACCAGTTGCTTAAAATCTTCTTGTCCTTGTCTTGGAGTGGTGACTTCGTGAATGGCTCTGGAAAGACTCCCTGAGATGTACTCGACATTTCTAGCGTCAAGTTTTCCAGCCTTGCCTTGTTCATACATATCAAGAACAAGTTTATTGGCATCAAACGAACCGTCAGATGCATTAGACAAAGTCTCAAACAGTTTTTTAATTTCAGGGTTTCCAGCGACATCAAGACCCTTAAGGAATCTTTCTGTAGAGCCGTACTTCTGAATCTTGATTCCGTATTTGGCAAGGAAACCGCCCCAGATTTCAGGAAGTGCTTTTCCATACAATCCTGTACGAGAAATATATTTCATCTGAGACACAGTAGGAGCATCGTCAGGATGAGTAAGGACAAGGGTGTTTATTCCCTTTCTGATAGATTCTACAATCAGGGATTTTAAAGCAACCAAGGTTCTTTCGTTGATGACTTCAAGAGGGTAGGCTTTTTTGTTCTTCATAGCCTCTTCGTGCTTAATGAACTCTCTGTCAATTGCTTCTATATTGCGACTTAGTGTGTGAGGAGATGCGGCTTCAAGTTCAACTAAATCAACGGTTTTATTGGTGTTTCCTTCATTCTTTCTTTTCTCAAGAATTCGTTTCTTGATTTCACCGTACACTTCCGCTTGCTGTTTTGCTGTTCTGTAAATCAAAGAATCTTTTTCTACAAACTCTTTGTTAACGGCATCTAGAACATTCCATAAAGCACGGCTATGACCTCCGTAAAGTGTATTATTGGGGTCTATCAAAGAACCGTGATAAGCCCTGTAAGCATCATAGGTGTCAAAAATATGAAGTCTTCCTTGGCTTGCATAATTAGGAACAGGATTTGGGTTAGACCTTTTGACATCGGCGGTTTCCCACGCAGTTTCCGCAATAGCAGAAGATGTGTCAGTATAAATTCTGCTTATGAATTCAGCAATTGTTCTAGGACCACCAATTGAAGCAGGATTAAATCTCTGATTAGCATAGAACACCTTACCATCGCTCATCTGAAGTCTTAATCCAGCATCTTGGGCGTTATTGAAATCGCTGTATCCGTCTTGATAATATTTAATGTTGTGGTCTACAAATTGGTCCGCTATGTTTTTTAGAATGTCAGGTTGTTTTAGAATCTCAAGCAGGTGGGTACGAGTTACATTTTCGTGAGATGCGTCTTTAGGTGTATGCGGACGAAGTCCAGTTGGGTCTCTTCTAAGACCAATGTCTGCATTACTTATGGCAAACATTTGCATATATTGGTTTACAATAAGGTCTGGATTCCTTTCAATAAATTTAGCAACTTCAAGTGCAATTTTTCTTGCTTCTTTTTCTTTTGCTGTAACCTTTTTAGATGTAGTGTTTCTTCCTTGTCCAGTTCTTTGGTTGTCAGAAAGATAACTAATCAGCGGAATTGAAGTGCCAAAGCCCTCGTCATAAAATGCACCATTTTTAAGGGCTTCAAGAACTCGTTCTCTTTCCTTAAGGTCTGGGTATTTGTTTACAAGTTCTTGAAGCCCTTGAAGTTTTTTAACTAAATCTGTTCTTTGTTCTGTCAGAATTTTTTGAGATTCTTTATTCAAAGCACCTTGAGGAAGAATGCTTTCACTATTGTTAGATTGAATTTCCTCTATGTATAGGTATTTGTTTCCTTCGGAATCGAATCTTACTGTTGTTCTTGTGTGAACAACTACATCAGGTCCGTAGTGACCTCTTACTCCGTGATGATATTGAGACTGTTCAATTCTAATAGGCGTTTCAGTATACTCGCCTTTAGTTCCACCAAATACATAATTCTCAGTCTGCAATCCTCCAAGTTCTTTAGCACCAGTATCAATCCTAAGCGACAAGCCATTGTTCTTAAGAAAATCTGTGATTTCCTTTGGGTCTAATACGGACATATTTTCTCCCTTAGGTGTAGCAATTGGAGAATGTTCCTGTCCTCTCGGAAGAATGCCACCAGTAGCCGCATCGTACCTGCGTGTTAATCTGTATGTAGGTTGAATCTTAGACTCAAGCCAATCAACAAATCCAACAGCCTCAGCCTCAGCCCATAGACGCTCTCCAGTTCTAGAGCCGTACTGAAGCAATCGCTTACGCAGTTGCTGAGGAGTCATATTAGGTGTATCTCTAAGCATCACCTGAATTCTGTCATTAAGAGCAGAACGGAAGGTCATAGGATAAATCTTATCCCATCCCTTCATATGAGCATCTATGCCACCAATACGCATACTCATCCAAGCCTGACCGCCAGAATTAGAGCCAAAAGAACCGTCAAGTCTTGCAGGGATTCCAGCGTGTTGAATTAGGGTTACCGAATCTTCTGAAAACAAATCTGCCTTAGAATCAATCTTTTCCAAAATCTTTGGAATCAATTCCATTTTATTTCTGATTCCGTTGAGAAATCTAGGGTCTACTTGAGGATTATTAATCTTTGCGTTGTATTCTTCAGTAAGACTTCTTAGCATCTCAACATATTCAGCACGAAACTTTCCTGCAAATCCTCTTGCGTGAAGTTCTTCTGTTGCTTTTTGTCTTCCGTACTCTTCTCTAGGGCTGAAGTGAACACCACGGTCATAAGCCGCCTTAACATCCTGAGCAACTTCGTGCATAGCCTGTTGTTGCTTCTGGAGTTTCTGCTTACCAGCAAGCATAGCCTGTTCTGGCGTTGCGTATGAACCAATACGCTCACCTCGTCTGTCGTAGGCAACGACCTCGCCATCAAGAATCTGATGGAATCTGTAGCCAGTTTTGTGCTCCCAATGCTTACCATTAGGGGCTTCCCTGTAGGTCATCTCAGCAGGTGAGAAGTTTCTGCCGATGTCTGGGATTGCATTCTTGGGGTCAAAGCCAAGAACCTTTTCTCCAGTTAGTCGGATGTCCTGCATTCTTCCAATTGAAAGCATCGTGTAGGCGTTCAAAGCATCGTAGTAGATTTCGCCAATAGGATGATTAACATAGACATCGCCAGCACCAAGGGGAACGCCAGCAACTTGATGCATAACATCTCTTCTCTTTCCTCCATTGCCGTCTCCGTTGTCCAACAGGATAGATGACTCAACCTTTCCACCAGCAACATCTTTACCCATATTGGTTATATACTTGATGTAGTCGGCTTCAAACAGCATAACATCTCCGTTCCATAGGTCTCTTACCGAAGGATTAGACCACATATTTTTCGCCCTCTCGCTATTAACCCTGAGGTCAAGGGTGTGTGCAACCATTGAGACCTTACCATTCTTGCCAACCTTTATGTCAACGCTAAGAAGAACACCAAGTCTGTTTGTGAAAGGAACTTCGTCTCCAGTAATTCTTGGTACATTTGGTCCAGTTTCTACCGTGTGCGTAGCACCCCAGTATCCAGACTCAAAAACTGATTTGTCTGGATTCATAGCAAGAGCCTGAAGAGTTTTAATCTTCTGACCCATAGCAGGTGAGATATGCCCAGCACGAATAAGTCCAGCAACATCCTTGTCAGACAAGTGACCAACTAGATTGCCAGCACCGTCTGTTTGTCTTGCTGGGTCAATGGCTAGAAGTTCAGCGTGAACAGCCTTGCCTAGTTGCAAGTCGTTAGAGAGACTTGTTTTCTTTCTAGGGTCTCTAGCCCCTCTTGCTCTACCAAGGTCGTCAAGACCTTTTCTGAGGATAAGTTCTCCTCTGGCTTTATCAGACATCAAGGTCAGGTCAATTCGTCCAGTTCTGTTTTGATTCTGAGTCATCTTCAAGAAGTCAGAAATCATATAGTCAATAGAGCCTACCCTGATTCGCTTCCCGCTACTGTCTCTGAAGGATTCAGACAATGACCTGCCTTGTTTAAACGAAAACCGTGGGTCAAGGGCAGAGCGTTTGTTTTCAAAGTGGTCAATAAATCTATTAACCGTTCTGTCCATTACTCCACGAAGACCTTCGTACTTACCAGCAAAGAATAAGAAGTCGGGTGGTTTAGCACCAACGAGTTCTTGGAAATAATACGCACCGAACTCTTCAGTAAGGTGTTCAAGTAAAGGCTTTTTGCTATTTACCGTAGCCTCAGTCAATGTGGCTTGACCTGTCTTTTCGTACTCATCAACAGCCCTATCAGCAAGGTCTGACAAACGCTTTGCTTCGGCGGCGTGTCCAGTAGGGTCAATGCTTTTATCAACCTTGTTGTATGTACGCTTCATATACTCCCTAAAGAAAGCCTTACTTTCATCTGGGTTGATAGAACCGCCTTCAAGGAGTTTACCTGTTGCGTCTCTTACGCCAAGAAGGTCGTGCTTGAGGTTCTCAATAAAGTGCGGAGTCATAACCGCCTTACGAAGAATTAAGTGAAGCATTTCGTGTGGAACTGTTCCAGCACGGAATCCAGATTTAGCACCCTTTGAAAGTTTAGTGGTGTTGATGTGCATTGTTACCTGACCATCAGCGGCTGTTTCCATCACAACGCCTTCCATATTGATGTGCTCAAACTGAGAAAGTTGTTTTGGTTTTGTAGGGTCTGTTTTATGTATACCAGTTTTCCTATCAAATCCGTTATCATCTAAGAACTTAGTGTGGTTAGCGTCATTTCTGAATTGAAATCTAGAGTCAGGAGCAAGACCGTCAAAGGCGACAACAATGCCATCCATCATCGGCTTAGTTCCTGTCATCTCTCCAATCTTTCTGAATAATTCATAGGCTTGAGCAGTATGATGTTTCCCTGTTTCCTTAGCACCCTCAATGGCGTACTTAGCCATTATGTCTGCTCGTTCAATGGTCTTAGCACCTGTGGCTCTAGAGAGAAGCCCACCAGCAAGTCCACCAACGCCACCAAGAGCAATGCCAGCCCCAGCACCCTGCCACATACCTTCAAGACCGTTATTGCCGTAGCCAAGCCCGCCACCAATGACAGCACCGTAAGCCGCACCTTTTGTTATGTCAGCAGACAATGAGAGAAGCGGGTCAGCGGCATTAATTACCTTAAGCAAGTTCTGTGCAGAAGGGGAAAGAATAGCCTTGTCAGCCTCAAGAGCCGCCTTAGCATAAGAAAGGAATCCTCTTGGACCTCTTTGTATTTGACCACCAATAGCACTAAGTGCTTGACCAACACCGTGTGCAACACCTCCAGCAACATAAGCATTGGAGATGTCAGAAACAATAGGAACAGAGTGTCCAGCAAGAGATGCCGCACTAGTTCCTAACGAACCCATACGGACGGTCTGACCAATTTCTCTAGCAGACATACCAGTTACAGTTTCTGCCGCCAATGAACCTGCGTTGATTCCGTAATCAATAACTCCTCTTGTTGCACCGCCAATCAATTCAATTGGTTTTCCAATGCCATATTTAAGAGCACCACCAATTAGTCTGTTTTGGATAGCCCCTGCACGGGCGGCAAGCATAGCGGCTTTCTCTCCCATACCAATAGCACGAAGCCCAAGTCCACCAATCTTGGCAAAAGGAATAAACAACGAGGGGTCAGCAATATAACTCATTGCCTGAGTCATTTAGTGGTCGATGTAATCTTTGTTGACTAACAAGGTTTTCTTTCCTTCTGCTAAGTCAATTGAATCTAAATTAAACTCTCTTGCTTCTTGATACTGCCTGTATCCCTCGTCTGAATCTTCGCCTGTTATAGCGGCTTTAAATCTAAAAAACTTGCTTGTAGGGTTTGATGATTGAGCAAGCATTCCGTACATATTTCTTGTACCTTGATAGAACGCTTCAACTCCAGAAGGTCCAAGTTTTGCCAAAGATTGCAACGGATGGTCTGCCACAGAACCAGCGGTTTTAGCAATCTGCTCAAAGATGTGAGCAACGCCTTCGCTAAGCAATCCAATGTCGTCTAAAATCCCTTTGTCTTCGTTTTTCTTCCACCCAAGATACCTAGAGAATTGACTTCTATCCATCTTGTAATATGGGTCTTTAGCCTTTTCAGCAAGTTCTTCTCCCGTAAGGGGGGCTGTAAGTCGCTTTAGAGCATCTGCTCTTTTATCCTCTGGCAAAGAGTTCAGGTATTTATCTGTGTCTTCATCACCTGTGTAGCGAGTTACAGAGTTAGCACCTTCGCCCCCAAAGTACTGGGGAGATGTATCAGCGTATATATCAGCCATATTACTTGAGGTTCTTATTACCAGTTCTTAGGGCGGCTTCAACATTTTTCTCAGCCTCTGGCTCTTTAAACATCACGGTGACACCCTTCATAGCACCTGTATTGATAAGTTGGTTCTTAAGCCGCTTTTCAATTTCATAGACTCTGCCCCAGTCGGCATCATCAAGTCTCCAGAACTCTGAGGGGTCTGGAACTGCCTTAGCAATCATAGCCTGTTCAAAGTTAGAGACAGTACCAACGCCAACGATGTCGGTTCTCATAGCGGCTTTAAGGGCGGCAATGTACACCTGAACTCTACCGTAGGCTTCCTGACGCTTCTTACCAATAGGAATAGTGTGTAAAGGAATCTTCAAGACTTCTTTGATTCCCCTGATAGCCGCAAGACCTGATGCGTTATTGATAGCCATTTCGTCAAACTTAGTTAAGTCGGCATCGCTTCGGTTGAACAATCCAGCAAGGAAAACGCCAGTTTCCTGTCCAACTTCTTCTGGAATCCATCCCTTTTCTGTTTGTTGACCAAAGATTCCACGCTTAGACTCACGGACATCAGCCGTTGTCATTTGCTTGCCAGATACTTGTGCCTGTTTGAACGAGTTTCCATCCCAGAACATTGGTCCAATTTCTGTATCAATAACTTTAAAGGCTGATTCAGGATGAAGAGCCGTGTACATAGCATCAAACCCAGAAGGAATATAACTGCGTCCTTCAGAGTCTTTGTATCTTTCCATAAGGAATGACTTAAGACGGGTTTTCTTTTCTTCTGTGGTGAGGTCTTTTGTTACCTCTCTAGTTCCAATCGTTGTCTGAACTTCAGACATAGAAGGAAGTATATCAGCCATACCAGCACCAGCAGGAACGGTTTCGCCCATTACCTTTGCTTTAACATCTCCGTATGAAGGAGGAGTTTTCTTTAAAGATGCATAGTTCTTTTCAAGAGTTGGAATTGAAGCGTCTAGTTGTTTTATTCTAGCCTCAAGAGCCTCTTTTGCTTTTATTTTTTCAGTAACACCCCACGGCTCACCAAATGCTAGTTTGCCTACTCTACCACCAGTCCACATACTGTGTGTGCCTGTATCTTTTTGAATTTGAAGAATTGTCTTCCAAGAATCTATGTATGCTTCCGTTTCTTTAAGGTTGTTGTCAAAATGCAAACCTCCTTTAAATTGGTCTTTTTCAACAGGTCTTGTTCCACGCTTACCTTTTTCAACTCTGTCTGTTGCTGGAGTAAAATCCCAGAAAAACGAGTCAGGAAATTGTTTATCAAACTCAGGAACAAGAAAATCTTCATCATTAGTCCAGCCGCCTGTCATATTTGTTTCAGCACCATAATAAGGTTTCCCGCCTTTAATTATTGAATCAAGATATCCTTTAAGACCTGACCTTGCTCTCTTTGATGCTTCAATTTCCTTTTCGTGTTTTCTGAGGTCAGCACCCCACGCTTCTCTTACAAGTGCGGCTTCTTCTGGGCTACTTGCTGAAGAACGCTTTAACTCAAGTCCAGCGGTAGCACCAGCAGGTCCAGCAGTTCCAGTAGTTCCAGCATCTCCTAAAACACCAGCGGCTTCTTCTTCTGTCATTTCACCTTCAATAGTTGAACTTCCAAGAATAATGCTGTCACCAACATTTGATTTATTGCGGTCAATTCCGCTTTCCTTCATTAAATCCTCAACCTTTTTAAGAGACAGACCAAACCGTTTTGCTACCTTTGCGGCTGTGTCTCCTTTCTCAAGGTCATATCTGAGATTGCCGTCATCGCCAGCATAAGCACCTTGCTCAATTCTTCTTTGAATTCTTGCTCTTTGACCTTCAGCAGACCTAGGGTCAACATACTTAGGTTCAGGTGCAGGAAGTCCTTCAGGAGCGGCTGGAGCAGAAGCGGAAGACTCAGGAGGAGGAAGTGCATCAGCAGTTGAAGGCGTGTTTATTGTCTTAAACCATTGCTCAGGAGACATTCCATTTGATTCTGCATCTTTCTGAAGTTGCTTGTAGAACTCAGGAGCAGACACTCCGTATTCTTTAACAGCCTTTGTGAATTCAGCCTCACTAATCCCAAGAGACCTAGCATAAGCCTGAACGCTGATATCGGTTTTTCCTGCTGGCTTAGAAGTAGGCTTTGCCTCTGCCGCCTTAGACGGAGGAGGAGGTAGTGCTTCTGGGGTTCTAACAACAGGTGCTGGAGCAGGGGCTGGGGCTGGAGCGGGAGGGGGCAGGGGAATAACAGGTACAGGTGCAGGAGCAGGTACAGGTGCAGGTACAGGTGCAGTAACTACAGGAGCAGGTGCAGACGGAGGAGGAGGGAGTGCCGCTGGTACAGGTGCTGGAGCAGGGACTGAGGCTGAAGGAGGTGGAGGTACAACTACAGGTGCTGGAGCAGACGGAGCAACAGCAGTTGGAATTGAATCAGGAAGCATATCACTAGGATATTCTTGATTAACCTCAACACGGATAAGACCACGCTCTGTATTTACATATCTAGCAACAGAACCTCTGTTAATTCTTCCAGTAATTTTTCCATCCTCAAACCTAAGTACATCAATGCCTTTACTTGGTGAAGGAAGGTTAATGGAAACAGGCTTACCACTTGCATCTGTAACAACTGTCTTTGTACTTAGGAAGTCCTTAGTTGTCATTCCAGAACGCTCTACATCACCAGCGTATGGCGTTGCTCCAGAAAGTTCAGCGGTTAGTTTTTCCTGAAGAGCGTAAATCTGG
>Ga0102897_1000385_pt1 | contig 13974 bp, 22 predicted proteins | sample Colrivmet1554B02_FD_78453 | JGI IMG/M metagenome (GOLD analysis project Ga0102897, IMG submission 78453) | Estuarine microbial communities from the Columbia River estuary - metaG 1554B-02 | ecosystem: Environmental > Aquatic > Marine > Intertidal zone > Estuary | place: USA: Columbia River...
GCTCCCATGCTGTTGCTTACTCTATGCTTAGTTATTATACTGCTTGGCTTAAGTCCTATTATCCTCTTGAGTTCATGTTTTCAATTCTTAAAAACGAAAATGACAAAGACGCAAGAACAGAATATTTGATTGAAGCAAAAAGATTAGGCCTTAAGGTATTACTTCCACACATTAACGAATCGGATTTATACTTTTCACTACAAAAAGATTCTATTCGATTTGGGCTGGCTGAAGTAAAATTTATTTCAGATAGCATTGCAAATAAAATAATAGAAAGAAGACCATACAGTGATTATGCTGACTTTATTGAGAAGGCATCAAAGAAAGGTTCTGGCATTAATAGCCGTGCTGTTGCTGCTCTTAACGCCATCGGCGGTGCTGCGTTCCCTGATAACAAAAGGCAGGGAAATGAAAAAGACAATTACTACGAATACCTAGGCATACCAAGCTTTAACCTAGAAGGTATCCCCCCTAGAATTAAAGCACAGGCTAGACCAATTGAAGACTTTGATGATCTAGGATCTTTTGTTATGTTTGGAATGGTTAAATCAATTAAGCGTGGCAACGGCTGGGCTAGAGTAGAGCTGGTGGATGAAACGGGAACCGTAGGTTTATTCCATACAGAGCAAACTCAAATTGAAACAAATCAAATGTATTTTATTCTTGTTGGAGATAATCGAATTGCAAGGTATGTTAAGGTAAGTGATATTGATCCAAAATCAAATGATTTATTTGTCGACTATCTATATGCTAAGTCGTACGACCTTGAAGAAGACGAGTATATTGTGGTAAACTTTACCCCATATACAACTAAGGCAGGAAAACAGATGAGCCACATAGTTCTATCAGATAAGAATAAAGTTTTAACTAGAGCAATTGCTTTCCCAGCAATGTACAAAATGACTCTTGCTAAGATGCGTGAGGGAATGAAGTGTAAAGTTACATTAGCCAAATTGGATGATGGAACCTTGAATATAAAGGAAATAAAATGACAGAAGAACCGCCATCATTAGAAGTGCTAGTAAAAAGATTTAATGCTTCCAATTTGCTGACAGCAGTTTTAAAATCAGTCGGCCCAGTTTCTATTACAAAAGAAGAGCTTGATAAGATAACAAATTATCACAAGCCAGAGGACTTACAAGACTTTAATGCCATAGATACCTACATGGACACCTATATGGACTACATAAAAGAGTCTGGCGGATACGCACAGATTGATTATGACTCTCAAGAAAAGGTGTTTACATTTAATCTTATGTCACGAGAAGAAGCAGAGGCACTTGTGGGAGTTGGCAACAGCATTGGATACGTTTGCCTAAGATCAAGATGGAATGACTATGCACATTCCTAGGAGACGATGATATGGAAAAAAATTGGACGCCTACCGACTATCACGATGATGGCAGGACATTAACTGCAGAAGAAACTGATAGAAGAAATAGTCAGGTTACTGAAATGTTTAATAGGTTAAACTCTTCAGTTCTTTTAACTCTTTTATTTGAGAACCTTGGTGAGTTTGTTTTTGACAGAAAAGATTTAATTCATTTAAATAAATATGACATGCCACCAAACGATACTTCTGTGAACCCATATGATCCAAATTTTAATGATTATATAAAAGATATTGGTGGGCATGTTAATGTCTACTATAATGCAAAAACAGATAAAGTTTCAATGAGAGTTGTAAGCTATGAGGAGGGTCTTCATACACAAAATAACAATGAAACTGTAGGCTTTTTTTCAATAAGAAGGCCATGGAATGTCTATGGCATTAAATTCCTTAAGGAGAAAGAATGACACAAGAACAAGACATTTTTGCATCATTAAATGTTTCCAAGATACTGGTTGCAATTTTAGAAATGCAAAATGAAATTACTATACCAAGTGATTTATTTATTAATGCAGCAACAATAGATAAAGAACTTCAAGTTGATTACGATTCAGATAATCAATCATTTAAATTTAAATTAAAAGGAAAAGATGAATCAGGGACAAATAACGACCAACTCATTACGGATTTCGAATAGCATTGAGCCAGAGCTAGTAACTGACTATGGGCTAGATGTTTTATCTGCACTTTTACATGAGACAGCAATTGAAAAAGGTTTTTGGGATAGCCCAAAGAATTTTGACGTGCTTGGCAATAAGCTAGCTCTTGTTCATTCAGAAGTAACAGAGGTCCTTGAAGCACTAAGAAAAAATAAAGGTTCCGAGGAAATTGTAGAAGAAATTTCTGATATTTTAATTAGAACACTTGACATATATGCCTCAATGAGAAACGCTGGCTTTGTTACTCACAGCCTAGATGAAGTCTTATTTAATAAAATAGAAACAAATAAAGTTCGTCCAAGACTTCACGGCAATTTATTTTAATGATATAATTGTATAAAAGAGAGAGAAAAAATGACTATAGCGATTGATGAAATCCTAGCAGGATTAGATCCAAAAACAAGGGCAAGAGTAAAAGCGGCACAAGATGTAAAAGTTGAAAAACAAAAGACACCCAGTATTGGTTTGAATATGGCATTAAAGGGTGGGCTTGGATACGGAAGACAGGTTCTTGTTTGGGGGAATAAGTCTGCAGGAAAATCTTCATTTTGCTTACAAATGATTGCTCTTGCACAAAAAGAAGGCAAGACCTGTGCATGGATTGATGCAGAAGCATCTTACGATCAGTCTTGGGCAGAAACATTGGGTGTAGATTCATCTTCTCTTATTTACTCCCCAGCCAAAACAGTTAATGATATGGTTGATGTTGCTACCAAGTTAATGGATGCGGGTGTTGATATTATTGTGGTAGATTCTATATCAGCATTGCTCCCAGCCATTTATTTTGAAAAAGATGGAAATGAAATGAAAGATTTGCAAGACACGAAGCAAATCGGCGCTGAAGCAAAGGATATGACTCACGCAGTCAAAATGTTAAACTATGCAAATAAAAACACACTACTGGTTCTCATCTCACAGCAAAGAAATCAATTTGGATCTATGCATGCTTCCCATATCCCAACAGGGGGAATGGCAGTCAAATTCTTTTCTTCAACAGTTATTAAACTTTGGTCCTCAGAGGCTGAAGCAAATGCGATTAAAGCAGGCATTAAAGTTGGTGACAAAATTATTGAACAGCGAGTTGGCAGACCAGTCAATTGGATTATTGATTACAACAAGCTCGGCCCCCCTAATCTTTCAGGACAATACGACTTCTACTATCAAGGAGAATCTTTAGGCGTTGATCTTGTTGGAGAAACACTTGATGTTGCAGAGATGGTCGGTGCAGTTGAAAAAGGCGGTGCTTGGTATACTGTTAATGGAGAAAGACTTCAAGGTCGTGCAAAAGCAGTAGCTTATCTTAGAGAGAATCCAAAAGTTGTTGATAAGTTAATAGAGGATATAAGTGCCAAATCTTAACGAGTTTTTAAAAAAAGAGCAAGTGAAGGAAATTGATTCTACATTTGAAGAACTTCCAGGCGTTAGGCCATGCTCTAAATGCGAGATTGATGTAGATGGTGGGTTGTGGGACTCTAAAAATTTAATAATGAAGTGGACGTGCTCAAAAGGCCATGAAACAATACATAGGGTCGGATAATGTCAGAAAGATCAGAAGTAAAAAGAGATGGTGCTAAAGCTCAAAAGAATTCGGGAAGAGGCGACTATCAAAAAGGTGATGCACAGTGGAAACAATTCCTTGTGGATTACAAGGAAGCAGGAGTATCTTTTACTTTAAATAAAGATAATTGGGCAAAAATTTGCACAGATACATTTAAAGTAAATAGAGACATGCATCCAGCACTAAAGATTATTATAGGAAAAGATTCCAAGGTTAGACTTGGAATTATTGAATGGGCAGTGTTAGAAGAACTAATACATTTCTGGGAGGAAAATCATGAATAAGTATCAAGTAATGCCACAAGTAGTTATATATAGAGACATGTTTGACAAACAAGAGCTACAGAAGTTTTATGACCTAATGGATTTGTATGAGAATGACACAAGCCAATTTGCGATTACACATGAAGAGCTTTCAACAAGAGGAGATAATCATGGAGTTCTGCCTCAAGAAAAAGAAGATGTATCTCCATTAAACGAATGGGTCCCCTGGCACACCTTTGGAAAGAAAACATTTTTTAATTTTAAGCAAATGCCAGAGAGCCTTTCTGATGAAAACTTAAAGTTTTTATACGAGTTTAGAGAAAAGCTTTACGGTATATTCTCTATTGTATTTAAGGACTATATTGACGAATGGTCAGCTTCAGGGTACTGGCCAGAGTACATTGATAACTGGAAGCTGAATGAGCCTGGTGCTGGAAGAATGCACTACTCTGTAATAGAAATTCTAAAGCATGACATTCACGCAGAAAAGAATTTAGCTATTACATTTCACACCGATGCACATAAGCATAGGGTAGGGCAGCCTAGAGCCCAACAGATTATTACAATCACAATTTATGTAAATGACGATTATACTGGAGGAGAAGTTGAGTTCTTGAATGAAATTGACGAAGTCCCAAAGGTAATTACATATAAGCCAGGAGTCGGAGATGTAACAGTATTCCCATCAGGTATACCATATTGGCACTCAGCAAAAGCTGTAACTGAAGGAAACAAAAAAGTTTTTGTTAGAGTCTTTGCTCAGTGGGATTACCCAGGGTCAAAGGAATGGTTTGAAGGAATAGAAACTCACGGAGAAGAAGAATGGCTTAGGATTGTAGATGAGAGTGTGCAAGAAAAAGTATCCACTGGAATTTATGATCGTGAAGTTAGAATTGAAGGAACAAAATGGCAGGACGTAAATCCTGCAATTAAGATTGAGGTTTCCAAAGAAAACCATATATATGTTGACGGGAGAAATCGGTGAGAGAAATTATTTTATGCACAATTACAGGAGCGGCAGTAGGAGCAATATTTACAGTTTTTAAACTGCCAGTTCCAGTTCCACCAGTTTTCCCAGCTGTAATGGGCATTGTTGGTTTATGGATAGGGTCTGTTTTGATTGCTAAGGTTGTATAATGACTAGCTTAATTTTTGGCATTATGATAGGATTCTCTATAGGTTATCCACTAGGATTATTTATCGACAAATGGGACAATAGGATTAAAAATGGCGGAAGATAAAAATACACTTGAGCTTATCAGCGATATAACAGAGTTTAATGACTTGCACGAGTATATGAAGGATGAGCATTTAGATAAAGCTCTTGCAATTGTTGTTAAGATACTCATGAATCCTGAAGTGCCTTCAGCCAAGGCTCCAGTTTTAATTATGGAGCTGCAGGCAATGTCCACTAAGTTTGCTGTAATGGCATCTGTATATTCTACAATTGCTAAGGACAAAGCTGGAACTGTAAACAACAATAAAAAGAATGTTTACTATTCGGTAAAAGAGTCCATAGACAAACTTGTAGATGCACTTAAGTATGTAGTTAGGTATAACTCATAAATGGCTAGAGACATAGTAAAAAACTTAAAGTTTAAAAAGCACACTGGAAAGTTCTTTGATCCCGAAAAATTTGCTCAGCTTCTTGATGAGTCGTATCGGAATACAAAACGTGCTGACGGCTCTATGACAAAGAAATCTTTTAGCCCAAGCTCACTTGGATATGGACACGGAAAGTGCCCAAGATATTGGTATATGGCGTTTTCTGGTGCAGTTTTTATTGATGACAACGATGCAGTTGCTATTGCTAACATGGCACAGGGAACTCAAGCCCATGAAAGACTGCAGAAGCTCATATCAACTATGCCAGAGTGGAAAGCTGAGGAAGAGGAGATCATCAATGAGTATCCTCCAATTAGAGGGTTCATAGATCTTATCATGGAGTACGATGGCGAAACAGTAATTGGTGAAATAAAAACTGCAAAGCAAGAAGTTTGGGATACAAGGCAATCTGAAATGAAGTCTTCTTCAAACCATATGCTTCAGCTATTAACCTACATGAAGTTAAAAAATGCCAAAGAGGGATTCTTCCTGTATGAAAATAAAAACACTCAGGAAATATTAATCATTCCAATTTCTATGAACGAAAAAAATAAGGCACTTATCGAGAATGCTTTTCGATGGATGGAAGAAGTTTATGACAACTTTAAAAATGGTGATCTTCCAGTAAGACCAGCGGGTGCAACTAAGTCAAAGATGCCATGCACCTACTGTCCAATTAAAAAGGAATGCTATGACAAGTCTGGTCCAGTTGGCACAGTAGAGATTGACTTATATGAGGATTATGTACTATGATTTGTGCCAATAGCGAGTGCAAAATTGAATTTGTTTCTAGAACGCATAATCAGAAATACTGTTCTGATGAGTGTTGCAGAATTGCAACTAATAAAAGAATCATGGACAAGTACTATGAAAAAAAAGCAATTAAAAAGGGAGCCCTGAGACATTGCAAAAAGTGTAAATCGGAGTTGAGCAGATATAATACGGAAGATATTTGTTCATCTTGCATAAAAACAAACTACACTAAGGCAAAAAAGATGATCTCAGAAATTATAAATGAAATTAGCTAGCCTAGTTAAAACTAAAGCCAACAGAGTACTTGGGATTGATGCCTCAACAAACTCTATAGCTTTTTGTTTAATGGAAGATGATGTTCCACTAAAGTGGGGCAAGATAAATCTATTTGGCGAAGATATTTATGAAAAGATTCACGATGCTAAAAACAAAATGGCAATGATGTTAGATGAACTAAAGAGTGATTATATTGTAGTTGAAGGAGCCATACTTGTCAGATCGCCAGACGCTGTGATAAAATTGTCTTATGTTTATGGTGTTGTTATTGCTGAGCTTATGTCTACTGGGGCTAAAGTTATTACCATTGCTCCAAGTGCTTGGCAGGCATATATTGGTAACAAGAATCCTACAAAAGATGAGAAGTCTGCAATAAGATTAGCTAACCCAGGTTACGCAGAATCTTGGTACAAGAATCAACTTAGAAATATGAGAAAGCAGAGAACTGCTGACTACTTTAATAAGAAATATGGTTTACAAATTGTGGATTTTGATGTTGCAGATAGCTTTGGTATTGCACATTATAGTAACCAGGTGCTTACAAAACGATGAAGCTTTATCAGAGTAAAGATTGGCTATATAGAAGATATATAGTACAAAAGAAAACAGTTACAGAAATAGGTAAAGAGTGCGGTGTCTCTGCTATGACTATACAGAGATATTTACAAGAGTTTGGATTGTTAAGAAAAAAATGACAGGATACCCAAATAAAGATGGCGGATACCAGGCTTGGATAACTGACCTACAATTAATTGCAACTGAAGCTCCCTCGGGACATAAAATAATTGTTGAGTGTTTAGAGACTGCAGAGATGCTAATCAAGAAGAATATATCTTACGGAAATTCAGCACTTGACCCAATTCGTATATTTTCAAAGGCGGACTCAAAAGAACAAATTAGAGTTCGTATTGATGATAAGCTAAATAGAATTCAGAACGATAAGGCATTCCCTGGAGATAATGACATCGATGATCTGATTGGATATTTAATCCTTCTTAAAATTGCTAATAAGTCTTAGTCAACTAAAACATGGTATAATTTATATATGAGTGAGATAGAGCCAGCAGTACATTTTGACCGCATGAATAGGGTTGTGGAAGAGCTTTTAAAGGGCAATTCAGCAACCCAGATAGCCACGCTCACTGGCTTCTCACGTAAAGAGGTTTTAGATTACGTTGATGAATGGAAATCTGTTGTTCACAATGACAGCAATATACGTGACCGTGCCCGTGAAGCAATATCTGGAGCAGACCAACACTATGCGATGCTCATCAAGGAGGCATGGAAAACTGTAGAGGATGCCGACACTCAAGGCGCCCTTGCTGTAAAGTCGGGATCCCTAAAGCTAATAGCAGATATAGAAACAAAAAGAATAGCCATGCTTCAGTCAGTAGGTGTTCTGGAAAATACTCAAATAGCATCTCAAATTGCAGAGACAGAGCGTAAGCAGGAAATTTTAGTCGGGATATTAAAAGAAGTAACTGCCTCTTGTCCTAAATGCAAAATGGATGTTGCGAAAAGACTCTCTCAAATCACTGGCATAGTTGAATCCGTAGTAATTGAGGATGCTGATGTTGTTTGATAAATTTAATATTAAAAACATTGAAGATGGAATATTTGCAGTCAATAACTTTATATCAGAAGATGAATGTAAAAAAATTGTAGAAACTTTAAAATCTGCAAAATATACAGTTAGAAAAGATAACATACTCGTATATGAACTTAATGAAGAATCTCTATCTCAATCAAATTTTATTGAAAACAAAATAAAAGAAAATATTAGCGACCCACTTCTTATAAAAGAAGGAGGATTTAATTGCATATTACAAGGTAATAGCATGAGTAAGCATAATGATTTAGATGGATTTGACCATAGGAATTTTTCAAAAAAGTATGGAGTTGTTTTGTATTTAAATAATTTTGATGGTGGCGAAATAAATTATCCAAAGCTTAACGTCTCATACCACCCCTCCCCTGGAGATTTATTGGTACATAAATCTTATATTGAACATGAAGTTTTGAAAGTTAATTCGGATAGTAGATACACGTACACTAGCTACCTATGGAGCAAAAAAAATGTCATTTGATTTTTCAGATCTAATTGATATTTTAGACGGCGAAGAGTTTGAAGAAAAGCCAGTGGACTTACGCACATTTGTTAATGATCCAAACTATCTAGGACTACCACCACTTTCTGAGTATCAGTACACATTAATTGAAAAAAGTTCTCAAATTTATAAAGAATCCACACTTAAAAAATTATTCGGGGAAGAAGAAGGCTCTGTAAGATTTAAGCAAACGGCAAATGAAGTTGTTGCACAGCTAGGCAAAGGCTCAGGTAAAGATTATTGCTCAACAATTGCCGTAGCATACATAGTTTACTTATTACTATGCTTAAAAGATCCAGCAACTTATTATGGTAAACCTCCAGGTGACTCTATAGATATTATTAACATTGCAATCAACTCACAACAAGCAAGCAACGTATTCTTTAAGGGATTTAGAAGCCGAATAGATAAGTCACCGTGGTTCATTGGTAAATACTATGCCAAAGCATCAGAAATACAGTTTAACAAAGCTATAACAGTACACTCAGGTCACTCAGAAAGAGAGGCTTGGGAAGGATACAATGTTTTAGTTGTTATCTTAGATGAGATCTCTGGCTTTGCTATTGAAAATACAACGGGTCACGATCAGGCTAAAACTGGCAGTGCAGTTTATGATATGTACAGGGCATCCGTAGACTCACGCTTTCCAGATTTTGGTAAGGTAATTCTATTGTCATTTCCTAGATTTAAGAATGATTATATTCAACAAAGATATGATGCAGTTATAGGTGAAAAAGAAACTGTCATTAGAGAACATAAGTTTAAGATGTACGAAGAGTTGCCAGATGGTACTGATGGAAATGAATTTGAAATACAGTGGGAGGAAGACCATATAGTATCATACAAGATCCCTAAAGTGTATGCTATCAAACGCCCAACATGGGAGATTAACCCAGTTAGAAAAATTGATGATTTCAAAACAGCATTCTATACAAACCCAACTGATGCTCTTTCAAGATTTGCATGTATGCCGCCAGATGCTGTGGATGCATTTTTTAAGTCAAGAGAAAAAGTAGAAAAAGCATTTAATATAGGATCACTTGCTGTAGATAATTTTGGCAGACTTGAAGAATGGTTTTTGCCAGATCCAGACAAGAAATATTATATTCACGTAGACTTAGCACAAAAGCATGACCATTGTGCAGTAACAATGGCACACGTTAATAAGTGGGTAAACGTAAAGGTGACAGACACATACTCGCAACCAGCCCCTATTGTAGAGGTAGATGCAGTTAGATATTGGACGCCAACACCAGACAAGTCTGTTGATTTTACTGAAGTAAAAGATTATATTCTTTCTTTAAAAACAAGAGGATTTAATATAGCTATATGTACCTTTGACAGATGGAACTCTCATGATATGATGCAACAACTAAAACAATATGGCATCAATACAGAGATTCTATCTGTCGCTAAAAAGCACTATGACGATATGGCCATGGTGGTGGCAGAAGAAAGACTAATAGGTCCACATATACCATTACTTATAGATGAATTATGTCAGCTTAGAATCATGAGAGATAAAGTCGATCACCCTAGAAAAGGATCTAAAGACTTGGCAGACGCTACATGTGGAGCTATATTTAATTCAATTAGCAGGACTAGGTTTGATAATAATCAAGAAATAAATGTTCATACTTATGAATCAATGAGTTATGACAATGATTTTGGGGACAAAGATGACCCAGACACAACATCTTATAATATGATCAGGGCACCAAGAATGCCCCAAGATTTAAGAGAAGCAATGGACAGGATGCAAATAATATGAGCGAATATCAAGAGCTGGCAAAAGAGTGTAAGTGTTGCAGTAAACACGTACCTCTTCCAATTGTAATGAAATCATACAACGGTATTGTGGTTTGCCCAACTACATTACAAAACATAATAGAGTATAAAAGATTATGGGAGTCGTTTGGATCAAGGCCTATGGGAGCAATTAGAAAACATTTTTCAGAATATGTTCAGCAAATTGTAGAGTCTGGTATGCACAAAGATGAAGGCTAAATTTTCTTCTAGTACATTAGCTCAATCTATTATTGATGAAGAGCCATCAAAATCAGTACACTACTACCCTGGCATAGAATCAGATATCTACAAAAACAAATTTAATTTGATAAAGAGTGGTGGCTGGAAAAGAATGGAGTTTGGGACCGTATGTGATTATAATGATTACGGATTCAGATCGCCTAAGTTTAAAAATAATATTGAGTACCTATTTTCTGGATGCTCTGTAGCTTCTGGACTAGGTTTGCCGATTGAAGAAACTTTTCCATATATTTTAAGTAAAACTTTACAGGTAGAATACAATTCTGTTGCAAGATACGGAGACAGCATTCCTGGGCAAGTAAGTAAAATTTTTTCTTATATAAATGAATTTGGAAATCCTAAAAATATAGTGGCGCTTTTTCCAGATTTTAATAGATTTCTTACGTTTAATAATCAAACTTTACTTGCCTCGCAATCTTTTTTTGATTCATACGATGAAAAAACTTTTATATGGGCAAATAATACATCTGAAAATGATTTTAGAACTAAAGAGTATATGAATTTTATGATTAAAAACACTACAACGGTTTCTTCAGAACAAAACCCTAGGGGCATATATAAAAGACCACTGGTGGCAAATGATGTTATTACTGAAGAAATGTCACATATGTATGCGGGTCAATATATAGATATGCTTTCTCTTTATTGCAAGGCAGCAGGAATAAATTTTGTATGGAGCACGTGGGATTCCACAACTAATAACCTTGTTAACAAGGTGTGTTTTAATAATTACATTAGCTGTAGTCCAGATAGTTGGGATACAAATAGCTCTGTAGATAATTTTTATGATAAAGAAACAAAAAATAATATAAATTGTCACCAAGAGCATGAAAACAGTACAAGCTTTCACATTGCTCTTGATAGAGAAAAAGGATTAGATCACGCTCATTTTGGATATCATAGGCACATACACTATGCAGATACTTTTTTAAAATACATAAATAGGGGATGGTGTGAATGATAGCAATAAGATATTATATTTATAAGTTTATTCAAAAATTTAAAAGGAAAAAGAAGAATAGGTTTATATATTAATGAAGATATTGGGAATTAATGAGACATCTCATGATGCATCAGTTTCTTTAATTGAAGATGGCAAAATATTATTTGCTGGACATGCCGAAAGATATAGTAAAGAAAAAAATGACTGGTACATAAATGATAGTTTAGTTAATGATGCTTTATCATATGGGTCACCTGATGCTATAGCCTACTACGAGAAACCCCTTCTAAAGGCCTCCAGGCTATTTTTAAAGGGTGGTGCAGGAGACTGGAAGCCAAGGTTCAATATAGAAGGTTTGCCACGCAAATCCTTCGGGCACCATTACTCTCATGCATCGGCTGGGTATTACACTAGTCCATTTAATGATGCGGTTATTGTAGTGCTTGATGCAATAGGTGAATACAATACCTCAACTATATGGGTGGGTGAAGGAGAAAAAATTAAGCTAAAGTATAAGCAAAACTACCCAGTAAGCTTTGGACTATTTTATTCAGCCTTTACTAAACTTATAGGTCTAATGCCAAATCAAGAAGAATATATTATGATGGGCATGGCAGCTTATGGAGACTGGACAAGATACTATAAAGAGGTGGATAGCTATTTCCCACAATACGATCAACAAAAATATAATTTCCATAAAGGAATATATGATTGGCAAACTATAATTACAGAGCAAGACAGGTTTGATATTGCAGCAGCAGTTCAAATGGTATACGAGCAAAGACTAAATCAATTTATGCGTATGGCAAAGCATATAACTGGCAAAAATAATTTAGTGTTTATGGGAGGATGTGCTCTTAACTCTTCAGCCAATACTTTGCTTTGGGATATTTTTGATATGATCTGGATTATGCCAAACCCAGGAGATGCTGGAAGTTCCCTTGGAGCAGCCGCAGCATTTTATGGAAAGCATTTAGATTGGAAAGATCCTTACCTTGGTTACGATCTTGGAGGAGAATACCCAGTTAATGAAATTGTCAAAGGCATTTTAAAAGACGGTATCGTAGCTGTTGCAACTGGAAGAGCAGAATACGGCCCACGAGCTTTAGGAAACAGAAGCATATTGGCTGATCCAAGAGATCCAGGAATAAAGGATAAGGTAAACTTAATTAAGCAAAGAGAGTTATTTAGGCCGTTTGCTCCAGTTATTATGGAGGAGTGCGCTTCAAAATGGTTTGATATGGATTTTGCAAGTCCTTATATGCAGTATACAGTCAAGTGCTTAAAGCCAGAACTTGTGCCTTCTGTGGTTCATGCAGACGGAACATCTAGAGTTCAGACTGTAAATAGAAATGAGAACAGAGGTCTTTGGAGGGTTCTAAATAAATTTTATCTGCAGACTGGAGTGCCAATGCTTTTGAATACAAGCCTAAACATTAAGGGCCAGCCTCTACTTAATGATGAAAATGATATTAGAAATTGGGAAGAGATGTATAATGCAAAGGTAATTCGATGAAAAAGATATTGGTTATAGGAGACTCACATACATCAAAAATAGGCAATTGTGTCCCAGATGTATTCTTTTTAAAAAATAGAAAGCTTGAATATCAATACTCTGAGCAGAACTATGTTACACACATGCTAGAAGATGGAAGAGATATATGGCTAAAAGATTATTTAAAAACACATGAAGATAAAGATTTACAGCTATGGATGTCTTCACACCCAGGAAGGTCGGCTTTAAATTTTGATTTTGAAAACTTTGCAAGTGGTACACAAAAAATGCAGCTGGATGAATGGAATGAGCCTGGAAGGATAGTTGTTCCTTGGCTTGGGTATATAGACATAAGGAATTGGCTTCCACAAACCAACTTACCTGGTTACATTAATGCAAAAGAGGTTGTTTCTAGATACATAGACAATGCTCTTAATAAGTTTGATAAGTGTGAAGTTATTTTTATGGAACCTCTTCCTCAGTTTATATGCTTTATTACAAATGGATGGGTTGAAAATAGAAGCGATCCAGATATTGAGTTTGAAAGAAGGCACGAGCAGCATTTATTATTTGTTGATGAGCTTAAAAAACAATGCTTGGAGCGTGGATTGCGTGAGCCTATAAATACAAGGGATATCATAGGCGACGACATGATAGAGCCATACAAGCAGCCCAAAAAACCAATCAACATATTATTAAACGATCATATGAAGCAAGAATATTATGACCCGATAGTCAACTATCTAGCAACAAGCCTGGCTATTGACGATATCAGGTAATAAAAGTATAATTCAACTAGGTGCCAGTAGCTTAGTTGGTTAAAGCCCCGAACTCATAATTCGGTAATCGTAGGTTCAAGTCCTACCTGGCACACA
>Ga0102897_1000394_pt1 | contig 13803 bp, 10 predicted proteins | sample Colrivmet1554B02_FD_78453 | JGI IMG/M metagenome (GOLD analysis project Ga0102897, IMG submission 78453) | Estuarine microbial communities from the Columbia River estuary - metaG 1554B-02 | ecosystem: Environmental > Aquatic > Marine > Intertidal zone > Estuary | place: USA: Columbia River...
ATGACCGGCCAACTTGAGGGTATTGGGGCCCAGCTCCAGCAAGACGGAGAGTTCGTAACTATCGCAAGTATCGTGACCGGCAGCGCGTGCTGGCGCCAAGGTGAACTTGAAGTGGGCGACAAGCTTCTCAAAGTTGCACAGGGCGATGCTCAGCCTGAAGACGTCGTCGGAATGCGCGTGAACAAGGTTGTCACCAAGGTCCGCGGTAAAAAAGGCACCGAGGTGCGCCTCACGGTTCGCAAAAAAGACGGAACCGAGAAGGTGATTCCCATCGTTCGGGACATCGTCGAAATGGAAGCCACATTTGCCCGTAGCGCGATGCTTGGTGATGGAATCGGCTACATCCGCCTCCCCAAATTCTACGTGGACTTCTTTGACGAGAGCAATCGTGATTGTTCTGAGGACGTGCGTACTGAGCTTCGCGCCCTCAAGGCCGCTGGAGCCCGCGGAATCATTTTTGACCTTCGTGGCAATGGAGGCGGATCGCTTCCGGCCGCAGTAGGCATTGCGGGTCACTTCATCGACAATGGCCCAGTGGTACAAGTCAAGACTCAGGGCCAGCGAGTCCGATCGTACGATGACCCAACTCCGGGCGTTGAGTGGGACGGACCGCTGGTAGTGCTCGTCGACGAATCTACTGCCTCGGCCTCTGAAATTGTCGCTGCCGCCCTTCAGGATTATGGCCGCGCCATCATCGTTGGAACCAATCAAACGTTTGGCAAAGGAACCGTTCAGAACATGATGGATTTCGACCGCGCCGCGGGTCCGTTTTATGCGAAGTACCAGCCGCTTGGGGCCTTTAAGCTCACCATTCAGAAGTACTATCGGGTCAATGGCGGAACCACCCAGCTCGATGGCGTGCGCAGCGATGTAGTGATTCCTGACGCGTTTCAGCACGTAGCCTACGGCGAGCGCGAACTCGACTTTGCGTTGGCTTCTGACAAGATTCCGGCCGCTGCCTTCAAGGCATCGGCGGCAAGCCCCAAGCGCGCCCAAGCCGTCGCCGCCTCCCAGGCCCGCGTCAATGCAAACCCGGAATTCACGCGCATCAACGAATATTCCAACTACCTCCGCGAGCAGGAAAAGAACACCGGGCTCCCACTCAAGTGGGACGATTTTGTGGCGGACCGCCGTGCAACCGAAGAGGCCATCAAGCGCTTCGACCGCGAAGGTGCGCGCACTGACACCACTGTAGCCACCATGATTACTCCTGGAAAGCCCGAAAAAGCCGAAGAGGATCGCCGCTGGTTGCGCGCCGTGCGCCGCGATCCGAGCATCGTGGAATCCATGCGTTTGCTGATCGATTTGCAATGACCCTCAAGGCCGTGCTGGCGGAGCTGTGGCGCCATCCGCTGGGCCGTACCGGGGCCCTGTTCCTCGGGGCCTGGCTGTTCTTAGCCGTATTCGCCTATGCCTTCAGTGCCGACCCGGCCCCATGGGCCAATACCATGAACCTGGCCGAAAGCGCCAAGGCTATGGGCTACACCTCGGCCGACGGCACCACCCACTGGCTCGGAACCGACCGCTACGGCCGTGACGTCACCGGGCGCCTCCTACTTGGCTCGCGTGTGTCCCTCTCGGTGGGCTTCATCGCAGTCGGAATCGCGATGCTCGTCGGAATCCCTATCGGAGCCTGGGCCGGTTACTACGGCGGCCGTGTGGACGCCGCCCTCTCGGCCCTTATTCAAGTTTTCTGGAGCATTCCATCCCTTCTCATGGTCATGGCCCTCAGCTTTGTACTCGGCAAAGGCTTTTGGCAAGTTTTTGTCGCCGTCGGACTCACCTCATGGGTCGAGGTCGCCCGCCTCGTTCGAGGCCAAGTCATCGCCTGGAAGCCTGCCGAATTCGTCCAAGCCGCCCGCGTCCTTGGCTACCCCGACCGCCGCATCCTCTGGAAGCACATCATGCCCCAGACCGTCGCCCCCCTCATCGTCCTCGCCGCCAGCCAATTCGCCAGCGCCATTCTCCTCGAATCCGGACTTTCCTTTCTCGGTCTCGGAGCCCAACCTCCAATGCCATCCTGGGGTGGAATGATCCGCGATCACTATGCCTACCTCCTCACTGGGCAGGCCCATCTCGCACTGATCCCAGGCATTGCACTCGCTGCCTTGGTTCTCGCCTTTCAAATTCTCGGAACCGCTCTTCGCGACGTGCTCGACGTCCGCAAGTAGCCTCTTGGCAAGGTTGGCAAGGTTAGCTCATTGGCTGAAGCGTTTCTTGTTCCTCGTTTCTTGCTCCGTAATCGCATTGGGATCAAACAAGAAGCAAGCAGAAACCATGTAAACCCGCACTCTATTCGGGTATAACCGGATTTTACTTTTGCTCTCGGGTGCAAAAGGGGCAAGTGACTTGTAATCAAATCACAAGCTTCAAAATCCGTGTGGTATGAACCAGCTGTGAAGCAGCCCCAGAGCGAAGCGCAACAAACCAACGTGCAACGAGCCAATCTCGGCAAACCTTGCTAATAGGCCAAAAAAAAGACGACCCTTTCGAGTCGTCTTTCATCAATCTTTTGGGATTGTGGATCAAAACGGCAAATCGTCGTCGTCGTTTGAGCTATCAAAGCCCGGAGCCTGAGATGAAGCTGCACGAGCGATAGGGTCGCCACCACCAAAGTTTCCACCTTGGTTGCGGTTCCCGCTACGATCACCGCGGTCACCGCGGTCGTTACCACCACCATAGTTGCCGCGGTCACCACGATCACTGCGTTCATTGCGGTCTCCGCGTGGAGCGCCGCCGCCTTCGCTACCGTCACCGGGGGCCATGCGCCATCCTTGAATACTGACGAAGTACTTGGTTTCGCCGTCCCGGTTGGTCCACTCGCGTCCGCGAATGTTGATCGATACGGTCACCTTGTCGCCCTCACGGTAACGCGAAGGAATGTCTGCACGGTCTTGTGTGAACTCACACATTACCACCTGTGGGTAGTTTTCGTCGGTTTCAATCACCACTTCGCGCTTGCGAAACGTGGGGCTCACCTGTTGTACGTCAAAAAGTTTTTTAATGGTTCCGGTAAGTTCCATGGAATAGAGAAAAAATTAATCGGGGGGTTATTCGTCGTCAGTGCTGTGAGTGTTCAAGCGGTCGACCAGCAGGGCCTTCCATGCCTTGTGGACTTTGCCCTTATCGAGCTGCTCTTTGGCATACTGGTGCAAAGCCTCTCGGCGCTCAATGGGGTCGGCATACTGCCTAAAGATAGTTTGAATGCGGTGATGCTGCATAAACTCCTCAACATCAGATTGCAAAGGAAGTAATTCAACGTTCCCGAGCTTGCCCAAATCGTTGCCAGTAAGCACCGTGGATAAGCGCACACTTCGCGGAAGGGCATCAACACCAATTCCTTTAGTGGCCAATGGTTTTTCAACCTCAAAAAGGGCATCACCATGGGCGCGTACGTACCAATCTCCGCCCAACCGTCCTACAAGGTCAAGGCGGTCTTGATCGAGGCGGCCTTCATCGTCAAGCACTTGATCGTTAATGTGAATGGCAATCACCTCGCAGATCACGAGATTCCCAGCTCCGGGGCCATCCCCCAATGCAACTACCTCATTTACACGGCACTCAAGTGCAACCGGCGCTTCAGCTACGCGCGGAGGGGCCACATGGGTACTCGCAACTTGAGTGAATCCGGCCTTGGTAAACTCATTGATTCCGCGAGCATATTCGGTGCTTGATAAGCTCGTCTGCTCGACCATCGAATGGCTCACTGAGTGAATCACGACTTCAGGTACCTCGAGCACGTTGTTCAGAGTGTCTTTGGTTGAATTGTCCCGAACGCGCCGTGCGGGTGAGAATACCAAAATGGGCGGATTCGTACTAAAGATGTTGAAAAAGCTGAACGGCGACAAGTTCACCAATCCCTCACGGTTTACACTCGAAACCAAGGCAATAGGGCGCGGGCCGACCGCGAACTGAAGGGTGCGCTGCAGGTCGGGAATGCTCAGTTCCGAAGGGAGAATCGTTTGAATCGCCATAAGACATCAAAGGTACCTCGAAGGTGCGCGCTCTGAATTGATTGTGAATAAAAATGTTGTTCGACTTTTTTCCAATATGAAGACTTATATTCGCGGCTCCTAAGCGGATGTGGCGAAACTGGTAGACGCACTAGACTTAGGATCTAGCGCCGCGAGGCGTGGGGGTTCGATTCCCTTCATCCGCACAATACTAACTTTACGCACATGTTTCACTCAAAGAGCATTGCGTTGGTGCTGGCAATTGGATTACTTGGTCCTAGCTGCTCAGATAAGAAGGTCGATCCACTTAACGGATATGCTGAGCGAGATATAGCGGGAAGGACGTGGTTCTTTCCTTCATTTGCTCATTGGACCCCTTTAGACTTAATGACCATTGACGAATACCAAGAATTGGTAAACGGAAGTCATTTGATTGACATGGCTCCCATCTACGGGTACGTGACTAGTCTTGATGGCTGTAGAAGTGGGATCGTTGTGAGTGTAGTCTCCAAGTTTTCTAATTCGGCCCAATCCGAATATGATTTTGTCAAGAAGTCACCCACGAGGGTAAAGGAGTTGTATTATTCAAATGATGATGAGCGCATTAGGGCGCTGTACTCGATATACTCGATCAAGTACCGTCGAAAAACCACGAGGGTTGTGCTATTGTTTTTTAAGGAGACAATTGTTGGCTTTGAACTTAGAAGTTTATCAGGGTGCTCCAAGGTGTCAGATGAGGAATTGATAGAGTTTGTACAAAAGTTTATAAAGTTAAATACATGATTTTGAGAAAAATAGTGCTCGGATTGCTGCTCAGCGCAACGTTCAAATTAGCTGCTCAAGTTGTGATTGTAGATCAATGCCAGTCACAGACTGCCGTCTTGATTGGAATGAGAGTGGGCGAAAAGATCTATGCCAAAGACACCGTCATGCGGACTAAGTCAACGTTTGATTTAGAGCCAGGCATGTATGCGCTTGTCCGAGAAGGGGTCCTTTTGGGAGATTTTATTCTGGCAAAAGGTGAAAGGTTCGCCATCTCAATTCACTGCGATTCAATCTCTTCCATAGATTCAGAGGTGAATCAGATGTTTTTGAAGTTCATTAAGTCGGTAGACACCGCTAAATCTCAAGTGTATCGAGATGCGAGTGGATTGCCCAAACAAATTCTGCAATGGTGCTATCCGCAATTGCTCGTTTCTGAATTGCCTAAGGATCAGTTGACCAATAAGGGCCTTAACCTGGTATTTGCAAACTACTTGAATGACGCAAGCGGGTTTTTAGTAAACACACCATTCTTTGAATTGAATGTGGATTACTACTTTGATCAACTAATCAATCAAGATAAAGACACGATAATCAAGTATTTACCAATTTTGGAGGCTGCGACGCCCAGCCCGGCAAAGGAGTACTTGCAGCGGTTAGCGCTGCATCGTTTCGAAAGTTCAAAGGTTCTAGGGCACGAAAATGTGTTTATCGATCTGGCGCTTAGAACATTGGGAACGGGACGGAGTCTATTTGACTCCCTAACAGACTACAATGTTTTGTTAAAAGCAAAGCAGCTTTACCCAAATCGCATTGGAACTCGTGTAAGTGATTTCAAGATGAAAGACTTAAACGGTGCGACAACATATTTAAGAAGTGCTGAAGGAATCTTTAAGGTTTTGGTGTTCTTCGATCCAGATTGCCATCACTGCCGCGAGTCGTTCCCCGCCGTAAGGACATTTGCAAAGGACTTTCGAGACAAGGGTGTAGTCGTTTATGCGGTGTCTACTGGATTGGACGCGAGTGAGTTGAGCTCGTTTATTAATGAATTCGGAGAAGAATCGAATTTGAAGTACAGATGGGACCCGGAACTTTCTTCGAAGACTTTTAGAGATTATTTCTTTATCCCCTCAACGCCAACGATTTATATATTGGATCAGTCGGGATTGTCCCTGGCGAGGTCGATTTCGTCTTCGGAGTTAGCGGCTGTTTTTAATCACATTATCAACAATTAATTGTTCATAAAGAACGCGGACATCATGGAAATCCTTAAAAAGCCTATGTTTGCAAATCCTAAACGCGTTTATTCTTTTTAACTTTTACTGGTGAACAATTCCCAAACTTCCCTTAAGGTACCAAGGGCAGCTGCCCTAGTGGTGGCTGCAATGTTGCTTTTAATGGCGCTCGGAATGAAAGCACAAGTTCCAGGTGGTAAGGCGGATTCGTCACTAATCAAGAGTCAACAAGCAAAGCCTGGGTTCCTCTCATTGCTTCAAGATGAAGAAGCGGTGCAAACGCCGACAAATTTGGTTGCGGACACGTCAAAGAAGGCTGCTGCTTCTATTCGTGCGACTGAAGCACCTAAGGCTCAGATTAAGTTGAATCCTGAAGTTCAGGCGACCCCAACGATCTCATACAAAACATTTGTAATGAGCGAGGAGCGTAAGAAACTCGAAAATCGATTTACTTCATACATCAACGAACGGTACTTCAACATTTCAGTACGCAAGATCGTTGGCTACGAAGATGGGTCCTATGCCACAGCACAGTCCGAATTGCCCGGGGTACTCAAGGTTGTTCGAAAGAATCTTCCTAAGGTGGTTTCAGAGCGTTTCGAGGTGATAGTTGATGTGGATACTTCGTCTACGAAAGGCGATTATCAGTTTTTTTACAATTTGATTAATGGCATAATTGCTATTGATAGTGAGGATATTGTAAAAATTAACTTTTGGAAATTCCCTCAAGCTTTCATTAAAGATGTTCCGAAGTTGCCAAGTCGTGAAGAATTACTTGCAGAGCTGAAGGCTGAAAATGATCTAGCCAAACAACAGCAGCCAGCAGATCAAATGGCTCCGCAGCAATTACAACAGCCACTTCAAAGTGCGCCACAACAAGTTGAATCCGAAGATGGTCAACTTGAAGGGCTATTAGAGCGCCTTCTAGAAAGGGATATGGAACGAAAGGAGGAGGTTACTCCGCCAACCGTTGATAAATCAAACACCATTTTATGGTCGGTTTTGATTGGTGTCGTGGTCCTCTTAATCATTGCTTTACTTTTTATTTTCTTGCGAGGCACCAATTCTAAAAACAAATCTCAAGAGGTGGTAGACGAGCTGGAATTGAGCTCTGTTGGACTCAAGAAGATTGCAGAGGGTGTTTTTGACGATAACCGACCGTCAATGAAGAAAGATGAATTCAAATCACATCTTCTTGAAAATCCTGCTGCTGTTGCAGCATTTCTAAACTCGATCATTGAACAAAACAATGATGAGGCCTTGACTGTGTTTTCACATCTAGCGCGACCATTCCCGGATTTAGTGGGAATGACCAAACCTTTCATGACGTACAACAACTTTTTGTTGGTTCTATCTAAACTCGATCAGCCTGGGGATGAAAAAATTGATTCGAACTCAATCGATAAATTTCTAGTCACATTTAATTCTGCTGTAAAAGTTCTGTCGAATTCTAAGTCTGAGGATATCGATTTACGTGGTGGGAAAGTATTTGGCTTTCTTGATCAACTAAGTGACAATCAAGTCGCTTCGTTACTCTCAAGTGACAAACCTGAGCTTGCAAGTGTAGTATTTGCTCAACTTAATCGTGATCGAAAGCTGGCTGTATTAGAGAATATTGATGAAGAATTGAGGTCAGAGATTTTGATTTCTCTGTCTGATATAAAAAAGATGCCGCTGAGTATCATCAAAGAGGTGGGCATTAGGTATTCTAAGAAGGCTCGTGAAGTTGCGGGTCTTGAAGATGTTAAAATTGACGGAATTAAGGCGTTGGTTGAAACCCTTGATGAACTCGACTATAAAAAGCAAGTGGACATTATTGATACTATGCGCGCAAGCGACCTTGAAAAAGGAGAACGTTTGGAGCGAATGTTTATCGGAGTTAATGGCCTATCGAGAATTCCTGAAGATTCATTGAGAACTGCGTTATCTGAACTTCAGACTGAAACAATTATACGCGCTTTGTACGGGCTTCCTACAGATCAAGTCGACTACATCCTTCAAGCGCGGCCACCGAGAGAGCGAGAACTGATTAAGTCTGAACTAGAGGTGCAACCCAGTTTTTCATCTGGTGATCAAATCAGTGCGCGAAAGTTGGTGCTTCAAAGTGTCCGAAAGGTCGTTCTTTAATTGTCTAGGGTCATGAAATTCCTGTATTTTATTCTTTTTTCGACCCTTCTTGTTTCGTCAAGTATTGCTCAAGTCGAGGATCGCAGAACGAGAGAAGAACAACAGCGTATTAGCGAACGTGAGCGCCGAATCAAACAGATTAAAGCCGTTTTTAATCAATTCAATCAAGATTTGCCATTCCTTCCTGTTGAAAGTGGTAGGGTCGGAATTCGGAGCATCGAATTGAAAAATGATAAACTCCAGTCTTGGGAGGTATCATTAATTCGCAGCTTTTTAGAAGAGAGTATTTCAAAATCAAATTTTGATTACGTTGAAATTCCGGAATTTGAAAAGCGTTTAATTTCTTCAATTCGTTCTACGGACACGTCGTTTCGATTGATTAATAGAGATCCGAGTATTGAATACAGATACAATTTCGACAGCATACAGAGTGTCGTTCGGAAGTATCGTATCAATCAATATATATCGGTTCGCATTGATTATGACGATTTTTTCGGATACATTGTAGGGGTATCGCTGTATAATGCGAACACAATCAGCGCCCTGTGGAGTAGGACTTATATAAGTAATGAAAAGGGCTTAGGTTCGCCTTCTCCAACGACCCGTACTGACTTGGGAGTTACATTTTTGAACAACTCCAAGTTGACCTATCGAACCTCAGGTGGGGGAGACTCGGTAATTGTAGATGGCATTTCGCCGATTGCGGGGGACTTAGAATACGCATGGCAGCAATCAAGTTCATCGAAGAATACCTTAATGCTCGGGTTTCACGGAGGTGTTCGGTATGTGTACATCACTGAGCCCACGTTGGCATTAACTCAAACAATTGTTACGCCTCGGGTTGGTCTGGACACATATTTGGGTTTTTTACCTAAAGGCACCGGATACAATAGTACCAACTGGATTAACGTTAGGTTAGCTGGAGATATAAACATAAATCTCAGGGACGGAGTATTCATCAACTCTTCAACAAGCGTTTACGCTTTTCCGACTGATAACTTCGGGATTTTAGCTCGACTAGAGTTCAATCCGCGTTCAACATACATTGGATCGGAGACCCGTTTGCAGTTGAACACATTAAATTTTGGAATCGGTGTCAATGTCAAGTTTTAAAATACCCAAAATCGCCTTGGTTGCGACTTTGGTAATGATAGCCGGTTGTGGCCCTGCACCTGACAACGTGAATGGTAGTTTGCCTGGAGAGTTGAATGCTAAAACTGAGTCAGATCGATTTGGTCGCCAAACACGTCCGGTAACGCCCAATGCCTATATCAACCCGTTAGAAGTAAGGTATGCAAACAATGGGTCTGAAGTTCGAATGAACTTTGACTTGGCGTCGTCAGAGTTGGATTTGAATTTCACTGGCGAACGTAAAAAAGACCTTAGTAATGTGTACACGTTTGAAGATGTCAATAGATTGATTATCTACTACCGTCTTGCACAAGAAAACATAGGCTCAAATAATCTAGATATTGCAGAATTTAACACGAATGAGGCGCTCAAGATTGTACAAATTCCTGAGTTGTTTAACATGAAGGGTACCCTTTATTTTTTGAAAGGAGATACCACAAACGCTACCGTGTATTGGAACAAGGCTAAAAGTTTAACTGACAGTTTAAATAAGTATTAATATGAAGTTTTCTGTTTCTTCATTTCTTGGATTTTGTATTTCGTTGATCGTTCTCTTGTTAGGGAGTTTTGCAACGGTAGGCGTCATAAATGTTAAAGATGTCTTGCCAAATGCGCTTCTTCAATTCAAGTTTTTAGATCTACCATCTTTCTTTGTGATCATTGGAGGTATGCTTAGTGGTCTGTTCGTTATGTACCCAGCCTTCACCGTGTTCAAAGCCCTAGGCGCGATGAAGGATATGTTTAGCCACTACAGTGGAAAACTTGAGGTCCTAGAAGAGGAAATTAAGAACATCATGAAGTACAAAGAGGAGTTTGTCGCCGACAAGAATGGATTTATTGAACGTATGGCAAAAAGTAATAATGATAAAATTACTAAATACCTTTTTGAACTGGTGAGTACAAATTACTCTTCACATGAAGTCCGTGAGATTGGTGAAGTGTACATCGACAAGCGAAGTTCTGAGGAGGTTAAAAAAGCAGATGTTCTTGACATGATGGCTATCACAGCACCGGCATTTGGTATGTTCGGAACGGTATTAGGTCTTATTGTGATGTTGGGCAATTTGGACAACCCAGATATGGTTGGCCCCGGCCTTTCAGTGGCACTTCTTACAACTCTGTATGGTACTGCGTTCGCGAATCTTCTGTTTGCTCCATTGGCAAAAAAAATCCGCTTTAACTCAGTACTCAACACGACTCGTGAGCAACTTATTCTCGAAGGTATTATTATGGTAAAAGATGGTCGCAGTGCAATTATGATTAAAGACCAGTTGTATTCGTTCATAGGTCAGGGATCTGGCGACGACAAAAAGTAACTGAATCATGGCAAGGCCTAAACCAGTTGAAACTCCACCGTCCTCAGGGGAAGGCGGTTGGCTAACTACGTACGCGGACATGATCACATTGTTAATGTGCTTCTTCGTGATCATGTATTCAACTTCTGAACCTTCACAATCAAAGTGGGAGCAGTTTAAGGGGGGAATTGAATCGGATGTGATGAACATCAAGAATCCGACGCCTTTGGCTGACCTCTACAACGAGTTAGAAGCCAAGTACGATAATCCTCAGAATGACAATCCGGATTTAACGATTGATTTTAATAATAGTGGTATCGTGGTTTCACTTGGTAGTGCATCGTTGTTTGAATCCGGTGCAGCCAAGCTCAAACCCGAAGGTCGAAGAATTATAAAAATTCTATCACGTGAACTTCGCCGAAGACTAAAAAAGTACGACTTGGTCATTGACGTAGAGGGTCATACAGATGATATTCCTATTGAAACTGCTCAGTTTCCTTCGAACTGGGAGCTTTCATCCTCTCGGGCAGCAAGTGTGGTGAAATTGTTCACGGATCGTGGAATTTCATCACAAGTTGTTCGTGCAATTGGTTTGGCAGAGAGTCATCCAAAAAAGCCGAACCGCACGAAAAGTGGTACCCCAATCCCCGACAACATGGCTGCTAACCGCCGGGTGGATGTGATTGTGCATTATTAAGTAAGTCGTGTTAAAGAAGATTGTCTTTTTGCTTCTGGTTGCGGTACAAGTTCAACTTGTGCATGCTCAATCATTAGTAGCTGGTACAATCTCTTCTAATTCTAGTCAAACGATTTGTTCGGGGTCAACGGGTGGTACTTTAACCGCGACTGCACCGTCCGGAGGAACGGGGCCCTATACGTACATGTGGCAGTATAGTGACAACGGCACGTCATTTTTTGACATTGGAGGGACTAATACCTTAACGTACACTACACCCTCGCTTACCGCCAGTCGTTATTTTAGGATTGTAGTTAACGATGGTTCAACAACCACCACATCAGGTTCTTTTTTAATTGGGGTCAATCCCTTGCCTACGATTACAGCGACAGCATCTCCGGTATCGGTGATATCGGGAGGACAGAGCACGTTGACGGCGGGTGGAGCATTGACGTACGTATGGTCTGAGACTGGTGCGGTTACCTTGGCGGGAACTGCTCCGTATAGCTCTAATCCGATCACTGCAACCCCAACGGTTCAGAAAACCTATACGGTGACGGGTACGGATGCCAATGGCTGTGTAAATACCACTACGGTGACGGTCAATGTGCAGCCCTTGTTAGCTGGCACGATAGCAGGAAACCAAGATGTGTGTGCGGGTGCGACGCCGTCGACAATTACCTCTTCGAGTTTGGCCAGTGGAGGCTCGGGCTCGGGATATACCTACATATGGCAATCATCACCGAATAGTGACTTTAGTGGCACCCCTACGACGATTCCTAATGAGACGGGCACTTCTCTTTCGTTTTCTGTTGCCACTACAACGGGATCGACGACCACTTACTACCGTCGCGGGGTTAAGGATGCCTCAGATCCGGGTACTTCCTACGTATACACTACGCCGGTGGTGAAGACCATTCGTCAGCCACCGACGGTGACGGTATTGAAGAATCCGACTACGTCAGTTCCTGCAGGTGCGTCCGTTACGTTGACGGCGTCTGCTGTGGGATCGGGTGGTTACACCTTTGGATGGAGTAATAATGCTACGGGAAGTCCTACTACGGTAACACCTACGGTTACGACTAGTTATACGGCCACGGTGACCGATCTGTACGGTTGCTCCGCCGCATCTTCATCAGTTACCGTGACGGTAAGTCCATTAGATGGAGGGGTAATTGCCAGCACGAAAAATTCGGTATGTACGGGCTCGGTACCGGCGGCAATGACCAGCTCTTCGCCTGCCTCGGGCGGTACGGGTGCAACTGTTGACTACAGTTACCAGTGGCAGATAAGTACTACTTCTAATGCTACGGGCTTTACTGACATTCCCACATTTACCGCTACGACCTTTACGCCGACCCAAACGGCTAATACCACGACCTACTTCCGCCGCAAGGTGACGAATTTGGGTATTGTGGCCTACTCTAATGTACTGACCTTTTCGGTCAATGCGTTACCGACGGTTACTGCTACGGCATCTCCGGCATCGGTTGTATCGGGAGGCACCACCACTTTATCTGCTGCTGGAGCGTCCACGTACGCATGGACCGGGGCATCATTAGTTACCAACAACACTAGTTCGGTCACGGCAAATCCGACGGCACAGACCACCTACACGGTGACGGGTACGGACGCCAATGGCTGTGTGAATACCGCTACGGTGACGGTCAATGTGCAGCCCTTATTAGCTGGCACGATAGCAGGAAACCAAGATGTTTGTGTTGGCGCTACTCCTAGCCAGATCACCTCTTCGAGTCTGGCCAGTGGTGGCTCTGGTTCGGGGTATACATATGTGTGGCAGGAGCATACTAGCGCGGATTTCTCGGGTATAACTGCTCTTATTCCTAATGAGAATGGTACTTCTCTTTCGTTTTCGACAGCTACTATAAGCAGTTCGGTGACTAAGTTCTACCGCCGAGGAGTTAAAGATGCTTCCGACCCAGGCAGTAACTATGTTTATACTACTCCGGTGGTGAAGACCATTCGTCAGCTACCGACGGTGACGGTATTGAGTAATCCGACTACGTCTGTTCCTGCAGGTGCGTCTGTAACGTTGACGGCCACGCCTGTTCCAGCGGGTGCGTATACGTATTCTTGGACCAATAGCGGAGGTACGATTAATCCCACGACGGTGACGCCGAGTGCTACGACCGCATACCAGGTGACCGTTACGGATCAGTACCTATGCAGCACGACGTCTTCATCAGTTACCGTGACGGTAAATCCGTTAGATGGAGGGGTAATTGCTAGCACGAAAAATTCGGTATGTTCTGGCTCAGTACCGGCGGCGATGACCAGCACTTCGCCTGCCTCGGGCGGTACGGGTGTAGCGGGGGACTACAGCTACCAGTGGCAGATAAGTACTACTTCGAATACTGATGCAAGCTTTACGGACATTCCCACATTTACCGCTACGACCTTCACGCCGACCCAGACGGCTAACACTACGACCTACTTCCGCCGCAAGGTGACGAATTTGAGTCGCGTGGCCTATTCCAATGTACTGACCTTTACGGTCAATGCGTTACCGACGGTTACGGCGACGGCCTCACCGACATCGGTGATATCGGGAGGTCAGAGCACCCTGACGGCTCAGGGAGGCACCTCATTCACGTACTCACCTA
>Ga0102897_1000405_pt1 | contig 13630 bp, 10 predicted proteins | sample Colrivmet1554B02_FD_78453 | JGI IMG/M metagenome (GOLD analysis project Ga0102897, IMG submission 78453) | Estuarine microbial communities from the Columbia River estuary - metaG 1554B-02 | ecosystem: Environmental > Aquatic > Marine > Intertidal zone > Estuary | place: USA: Columbia River...
GCCCTCAGGAAAATTATTGTAGAAGGCATTTTCGCCTGCGAATGGCTCATACAAAACTTTAACATCGGTAAAATCAATATCTGCTATAAGGTCTTTCGCTAACTTTCGAGGGGTCTGGTGCAGATAATAATCACGAGTTTTAATCATTATAAATATCTTATATTATAATATATGGTTAGAAAAATAATGAACAGAATTAAATGCATCTTTCCTATTAACGACCCTAAATGTGGGTGTCGGTGGGTATGTCGGTATTATTTAAACTTTTAGACATACATTTTTTAGTTTTTTGATGTTTTGGTAAATTAGATTTTGATGAAAAAGCACCGCATATATTACAACATACTTTTTTATATCGGTATTCATTAATTTTATCAGTATTTTTTTTATAATATTCCTTTCCTTTTTCATTAATTTTATCAGCATTTTTTTCATAATACTCTTTACTTTTATCAGGATAATCTTTACGCCATTCTTTATGCGTCCTACCAGCGATATATTTATTTATCGTACCAATTTCTCGGGTTACTTCCCCTTCTCTTCGGTTTAATTCTTTTTTATTATTACACGGATACGCCTCGTAAAGCTCAATATACCAATCAGTCCAATCGTTATCAACGATATGAGAATATAAACTAAAACACAAACCTCTTTTACAATCTGATTTATGATTATCAAATCTTTTACTCAAAGTATTAATGGTACTACCTACATATATCATCGTATCATCTTTAATATTCCTAATAGTATAAATCATTCCTCGTTTATATCTCTCGTCAATTTCTGCCATTCCTTATTTACCTTATTATATCCTTTAATTCTTATATCAATTTTTATATATTTCCTAACATATACGCTTCTAATCTTGCGAGACGAGTTTCAAGGTCATTAATTTTATCTTGTTGTCGTGTTATTGTCCTATGCAATTCTTGTACGGCACTTATTGTAACAGCATGCATGTACTCTTTTTTAAGAATATGGAAAGCATTATCAATCTTTCCATAAACAAATATATCCGTCTTAGTTTCATAAGTCTTATTAATCTTATAATCACCATCGCCTAAATCTTCTAGTACAATTATTTTCTCAGTCTTATCACTCAAATAACAGGTATATTCAATATTTAGTTCAAGCTCTTTTGCGATTGTCAAAATATCTCCTTCGGCACTTCCCATAAGATAAATATTAGGTATCAATTCAGAGTTCTTATTATTAACTGCTTCTGGAAATACACTTAGAACTTCCTCAGCAATAAAGCCGTACACCTTCTTCGTCGCATCAAAGTTTTTCGTAATATCAATATAGCGATACTTAACAGGTCGTAATTGTAATAATTTATTTAAACATTCGGCATCGTCTAATTCTTCAATATCTTTTTTAATTTTTATTGAGCTGGACGCACCTATCCAGCTTGTCACCCAAATTGAACCATTAAACTTACAGACAAGGTCGGTGAAAAATGTTGATGATGAAGTGAAATATGCGTAACCATTACCAGCATAAATAAAGTTATTTGTTGATGTCGCTGATGTTCCATAAAACTCAGTATAACCAGAACCTAAAACCATTTTAAGATATGTTCCTGAAAAGTCATAAATAGTGCTTGTGGAGATTGCAGGTGTTGTTACAACCCCTCCAAAAGTTGCTCTGTTATTATCCATATTCAATTGTAACGGCCAATTTTGGCCATTCTGTTGTGTCCAAGTCTCGCTACCATTTCCCGCTCCGTTCAAAAAATACATAACAGACGAGTTCATATGTATCATTCCCGAGCGATTATCCGTGTCTTTTAAATATATAGTTGGACTTGTCCCAGTCATAACTAAACTATTATTTATATCAATTCTCCCATCATACGATATTTTCATTTTTTCAGTTGGCAAAGCATTACCATTTGCCGTTCCAAAAGTTAAATGAGTATTACCATTCCCTGTATGTTCGCTTTGAATATATGAACTATGTCCCGCATCATTTAATAACCATATCCTAACTTTTCCATTTGAATTGCCTTCTAAACCACCTCTAAAAGTAATATTTGTTTGTCCTGAAGCAGTTGCCGAGCCTCTAACATATAAGGTGCTATCTGGAGTTACTATATTTACATTACCATCGTCGCTTGAATTCGTTGTAGTTCCTATCGTAACACTGCCTGTATTATAATAAATCCTTGTTCCGCTTGTAGTCCATTTTGACTGATTAATTGCCGTTCCACTAATTAATAAAGATGTAGCATTAATACTTCCATTAACATCTAATTTATATGTAGCACTCGGTGCTGTTCCTATGCCGACATTTCCGTTACCTCTCGCTATTTGCATATCAATTCGTCCTGTTGCCGAGTTGTTATATGCTATAAATTGAAGATTATTAGTCGTTGCTCCTTCGTATCCAATATCATATCCTGCTGTATTAGCATCACCTTTCATAAATCTTATAAAAGCGTTTCCTGTACCGGATGATGATACTAATCGCAATATCGCCGTTGAAGTCGTTGTCCTAATAGTTAAAAGATTATCTGGTGTTGTTGTCCCTATCCCTACATTCCCTGCTCCATCAATATACATTCTAATGCTTTGAGTTATTGCCGATGTAGATGTTGTTGAATAAGTATCAAAAGCAATTGCTCCTGCTCGTAATCTAATCCTATCAGCACCGCTTGTTCCTTCAATATCATTACCTTTAAATATAACAATTTCACTTTTACCTGATGCATAGTCTCTGTTTTGTATCGTTGCTAAATCAAATCCTATGTCGTCTGCCGTCCCTCCTAATTTTATTATGCCTCCACCTGATGATACTCCCACTTGTAAGATACCGCCGATTGTTTTCGTCGTTATGTCGCCTAAAAATGTTAAAACTTTAAAATCGCTATAAGCATTTGCCGTAATCGCAGTATTTAATACGACATCTCGTGCTATGTAGTCAGTTGTTAATACGGCATCTCGTGCTACAAAATCTGTGAGCAGGATATTGCTTGTTGTCCTTACATAATTACTTACATTTAAATCTTTGGTATTAACTAATGCGGTTAAAGCAGTATCATTATATATTGGTATGCCGTCAATAACACCTTTTAAATAATTGCTTGTCGTCCATACATAATTACTTACATTAGCATCTTTGGTATTAACTAATGCTGTTAGAGCAGTATCGTTGTATATTGGTATGTTGTCAATAACACCTTTTAAATAATTGCTTGTCGTCCATACATAATTACTTACATTTAAATCATTGGTATTAACTAATGCTGTTAGAGCAGTATCATCATATATTGGTATGTTGTCAATAACACCTTTTAAATAATTACTTGTCGTTTCAATCTGCGTATAAACTGGTGCTAAATCTTGATATAAATCCTCAGGAATTACATTTAACTTATTAGTCGTCGCATCCCATTGCAATCCAAACCCCGCCGTGGTTCCAATTAAATCTAAAATTGCATCGTCTTCTTCTTCACTTCGTGTGCCTGTGCCGACGGAGAATGATTTTGTTAAAAAATTATAAAAAATAGTCCCACTTTTTATTGGATTAACTACATATAAATTAGTAAGTGGTATTAGTACATTCGCCACCTCTTGCGTTTGGTTTGTTCGTAAATCTCGGGAGCGTGTACTACTTGTTAAACTGTTAATGATTGGATTATTATTTATAACTAATTGCCGAGTGATGATATTATTTGCAGAGATTTCATTTGTATCTAATAATTTATCAACGCTTACATAATCATAATAATAAATATAATTTATTAATCCTTTTAATTTCTGGTATTCTGTTAATGTTAAAAATGTTTCGTTGCTTTGAAAGTATCTCCAATTAAAATGCGTAAAATTGATACTGCCTGTGCTTGGTAAGTTTCCTATAACTAATAAACTGTTATCTAATGTAAGGTTTCCCCATCTAACAAATGACGCTGTAATAAAAGGGATTGTGCTATCAGGCATCACAATATCGCTTGGATATAATTTTATCGGTGCTCTTGATGTTATTTCGTAAAAAGTATCATTAATAAAGTAACTTATATAATCGTTTTGTAAGTCCATTTGTAAATTAAATAAGTACCACGGAGTGCTTGATAAACCTATAAGTGGAGTATTCTCGTCAGTAGTTTCATAATTAATTGCCGTAGTTTGTATCATCGTAGGATTAAGCGTTGTTTCATATTCCGTAAGTTTAAATTCGTATAAATGAAGCATCGCTTGGTTGTGATAAGCAGTTGTAGCAGTTCCTGAGGCATAACTTGAATGATATGGAAAATTAGGTTTTCTTACTAATGTAAAATCCACAAATCGCACTTTATTTCCGTAGATTGGATATGTTGTTGGAATATTAAATGTATAAGTCCATCGTTGCTTTAATCTTATATCGTTGCCATAAAACCCTGTATCAACATACTTCAAAGGCGTATCATAAACTGCTTCTCCAACTACATCATTCATCGTAAAATTATGAGTGATATATGTTATGCCGTCGAAAGAATATCTCAATCTAAAAGTAAAGTCAGTCATACTATTAGTTTCAGTTTTGTCATATTGTTGTATTGATGGGAAAGGGACATACGGAGGCGGATTTTCAACTCCTTCTGGTGGATTAATATTAATCATAATATGAAATAGGATATCAAAAACTAAAACTATTTTTTGGATATGCCAAGTTGGAGTACCTACTACGACACCTGCTTGTGTCATACCGATGGAATATTGAATTGTTGGAAAAATACAATTAGCGTAACTCGTATTTGGATTGCTTGGGTGATTGAGATACATTTGAATATATCTGCTGTCATTGGTTGGAGTGCTTGTATCATTTGAATTAACAGATTTTATTAATCCTGTCGGCGTATTGATATGCGGTGTGTTATTATTTATTTTATAAGGAACATTTATCATTCTTAAATCATACTGAAAATCATTTGGGTTTCCTGCAATATACTGCTCACCTATTCTAATATTATCATTATAAACCGTACTGCCTATTGTATAAGGTTCTAGAATAACATAATTGTTTGGTGTTATAAGTTTGTCAGTTATATTATTATTATTGCCTACGGTGTATATTTGATATTCCACGACCGCAGGGTGCTTTATTTTAAATCGTCGGTTTCTAATATATAATGAGAACTTAGTATAATCTATTTCAATAAACCCTTGACCTAAATCAACGGCAGTTTGTATGAGATGATAATCAGTTACATTATTATTAAAACTAACAAACTTTAAAAAACTTACAAATTCAAACTTGCGATTCAAATTAAATGATTTTAATTCATTCGTATTTTTCATATATATAAATCCCTTAGTAAAATGCTGGGAGGTATTAACGGTTAATGTGGTATCGCTAATAACTTTAATATCTCCTAATTGTGATAAGCGGTTCATATTTGGAAAATAACCAAGATAATCATAATTATAATTAGCAGACGAGAATGTAGTGTAAGTTTCTTTTTTAATCGCCAACATAATGAGGTCATAAGGAAAACCTGTAAATATTTCTTTGTATCCTAAATTGAGTTTATAATCGCTTGTTATGGTTTGCCCTGTTGGTAAAATTACTTTATAAACTCGTTCTAAACTCGCATTAATATCTGCTATTTCCGCATCTTGTACCGATATATTACCATTAATAATATCAATATTATCTTGATTAACATATTTCTTAATATTTAACACACCATTAATTGTCTCTAATTGTGCAGAGTTTAAATTGAGTTTAATCGTAGGCACTTGTAAAACCTCGCCAGTTTCAGCATTAGTAAGTGTGCTGTTATATTGCGTGATTAAACCATCACCTAATTCGCTCGTGTTTATAACGCCATCTCGTAATCTTCGACGATTGTTAATACCTTGTCTTTTTTCGTCTAATTTATTTATTATACTTAAAACTACTTCAACTTCGCTAATTAAAGATATTACTTGTATTTGTAAATTACCTGATGTACCCCCTAAACTTGTTTTTGGAATATTTATTATATTACCTACATTAAAAAATATACTTCCCACTTCTTCCACACTTTCAATACTAACATTTCCTGCAGAACCATTTGTTTTTATTCTTAATTTTGCTCCATTTGATAATGTAATACTATAAGTGGAAAATGTGCTAAATCCATTATCAGTACTTGATACTATTTGTAATCCGTTTTTATGAATATGTTTAGGAAGATTTGCCGATGGACTATCTTTTATTTTTTCATACATAGTCATGTGCCTCGCTTCATCAACCTCAATATCTCTCCCTACATACCTATCATATATTTCTCCTGCTCCTTGAATTAATAATGATATACCACCCAAACCAAATAATACATTTTGAAAATAAGCATATAATAAATCGCTTTTTGATTTGAATAGTTCTAACGCAACTTTTGATGCTTCGCCACTACCTGACCTATCAGCAGTTTTTATTACTTCTAAAAAAGTGTTTGCTCTTTCACCAAAACTTTCTCTAAATGTTTCCATTTGACTATCAAAGTTTGCTCTTAAATGTTCTTTTAATGCTCCGTCCCAATCTTCCATCATTATATCATTCGCATCGCTTAAAACTATTAATTTTGCTTGTATTTCAATTATATCAGCAGTATTAACTGCTACAATTGGTTCTAATATTTCTAATCTTGGTTTTACACCCACAACAGGTGCTAATAATATTGCGTCTAATGTTACAATATTTACATCTAATCCTAAAACGTTGGTTTTAAGTGATGTTATGTAACTATCAACATCAATCCACCCTGCCATAATATTTGGATTTGTTAATGTGTAATCATAATATAAATATAACTTACCGCCTTCAATTCTTATTTTTGGGGTCGTATTAGCATTTTGTAAAAATATCCTTGAATTAGCGGTATTATTAACAATTATAGTATCTAATGAGGCGTTTTGTATATCAAGTACTTTTGGTTTAAATACTTCTTTTAACTCATTTAAATCATCGGTTATATCATCTAATTCTACTTGTGTTGCTCCTCCGCCGCCACTTTGTAATTCTTGGGTAGCATCAATAAATCCTTCATTATGATTATTATACCAACTCATTCTAATATTATATTATATTTTATTATCGCCAAATACTTTGTAAAATTATTTTCTCACGCTATATTAGATAAGATAAGTATTATGTTTGATGGAATAGCACCCAACTACCCACGTGAGTTTTTTTATCAATTAAGCAAATTACAGGGGAGCATGTCTAAGCAGCTGATTAAAGTATCCGCAGATAGATCTAACGATATTAACCCTGGGAATATAACCAATTACCGACTACCTATCGGTGCTCTTATTAATTTAGATAGTATCAACCTATGGTTTAAAGTTTCCGCAAAAACTATTAAAACTTTACCTGCTCGTTATGCATCAACCTTTATTAAACGTCTAAGCATTCAAATAAATAACGTGTCAGTTCAAATAATTCAAGATTACAACTTCATATATAATGTATATAATGATGTTAATAATAAAGCCCTTACAAAAGGAATTGGTGGTGATTGGGTCGATAATAGTATTAAATGGACACACGCTGAACCTACTTCAGCAGCGGAAACGACAATTGTAGCTGCAAACGCTTTTGATAACGCTAATGCTATTATGACAGATTATCAACTCTGTATCAATAATTTTATCGGCATTCTCGGATCAGCTTCCACAAAAATTTTACCGACTGACAAGACAGGAGAGGTGGTTCTAAGTATTGAATGGGCTCCTGCTGCTGATGTGCTTGGTGCCGTTGAAAACGTAACAGTATTTACTGGCGCATCTTATGAGATTGATGAAACTTATTTAACTATGGAAGCCCTGTCATTCAGCGACGATACTTATTATAACTCTATCGGTGATAAAGATATAAAAATTGGATTTAATGATTATATATATACCTCGTTTGCTGAAGTAGAAAAGAAATCAAATATTAATGTTTCTACTTACGTATCTGCAGGTTCAATCGATCATATCCTTGGAACTTGCCGCTTCCCGCCTGCTACCACTGTTAGCAAAATGGTTGCTAATAAAGTACTAGCAGGAACAGGGACAGATAGTATATCACTTGCCGAATATCTCGGTAACCCTGTTACCAATACCGGTGATGGTGATGCATTTTTCTCGACATTTAACATGCAACGGAATTTATCCCATATTGATACATCACAATTTAGTATAAATAATAAAGCTTTAAATTATGGTGCGCTAAATTTATACGAGATATTCCAAAATAACTTGCTTGCTCTTGGTTATGAAAATGTTGATATATCTGCTAACGGATTTTATCCTGGTTGCCAATCCATTTTACATTTTTACAAGTATCACGGATTCCACATACAATCGCTTGAATTAATTAATAAAGATAGCTTTTATATTTCAGGGTTATCATCTTCAGGCTCCAGCTGTGCAATAAATTGGAGATGTTCCTTTAAAGGTACAACTAATACTGTTAAGATCGTACCTGTTATTATAGTTAAATTGTCTCGTGTTTTACATCTTAAAGCTGGTAGATTGGTATTTGTCGAATAATGCCTATTATAATGTATTTAATTTAGCCAATCTTCGATTTTCTCGGCGTCTTTCATTAATAGCATCTTTATTTTGCTGATAATATTGTTTTAGTTTTTGTGAAAGTATCTCCTTATTTTGCTGATATTTTTCTTTTTTTTTTGTTTAATATCATCTTTATTTTGCTCACGCCATTCTTTATGATATTGTTTTTTACTTTTATTTAAACATCTTCCAGCAACACCAACATTTAATTTTTTTATAGCATTATATTTAATTATATATTCGCCTTCATATATCCCAGCATCTTCACGCAGGGCAACCTCAACTTCGTCAATTATTTCATATTTCCATTCGTCCCAACCACCATTATCACGTATATACTTATAAACTTTGTAATTATATTTACTATGCTTAATATTATTACATCTTATCTTATGATGTCTCATTCTGTCCTTAATATCTTCCGTACTTCCAATATATATCATATCATCATTAATAGCATCTTTTTTAATCAACTTGTAAATATATACGAACATACTTTATAATAATTAAAATTTATCAATTTTTATTTTTCTCCCCTTATAGTATAAGTAATACGTAACAATATATGGCATTTCTACTACCATTAGGAGAAATTATCTTAGAAGGACTGGCTGCAGGTGCTGCGACAAATATGGGTAAAGAGGTATATGATACTTTTGCCCCTAAATTAAAAGATGGGGCAAGTGACTTAATAGGTAAAAAAATAGGCGGATACGCACACGATAATCCAAGCGGATTTGTTGCTGAAACATTAAATAAATCTTATCAATATTCTAATAGAACACCTCATACTGCTCATCAAAATGGGCATCCAAGACGAGGTCACCGAAGAACTTAAAATAAAATTGAGTACATAATTATTTTTTTCCTAAAATTTTATAACTTTTTATAATTTTCTAAATATTTTTTAATTATGTACTCAAATTATTATCTTTACATATACTAGAAGAATTAGATATATGACCATTGGAAACTTCAGCAGTGGTTTTGGCAATCAAAACGTAACTCAATTTGGTTTCGATTATAACGAACATAAACCTACAGGGCAGCTCGATGATGTCAAAGGTAACTCTTTTCATTTACCTTTTTCGAGACAAGCTGTTCATATTGAAAAAAAACATAATTATCCTGTTATACCGGAAATATCTGGTCACTTCCATGATGAAGATTATAATAATATACCATTAAACAAAACCAATCCAACTATAGCTGTTTTTAATAATTTGTACAACTTCAATCCTACACATCGTGAGATGTCGTATTACCATCCTCACGAAACTGATAAACTTTTTCATCATAATATATCCAGACCTCGATTTGAAAAAGAAATTTTACGTGATACATCAATTCCTGATGAAATTAATGAGATTAAAAAAGATAATGCAGTAGATGCCCATAAATTACCAGAGCATTCTTTCACTATTAAACGCCGAGCAAGAACATAAAATAATATTATCTAATAATAGAATGGATTATAAAATAATTAGATTAAATAGCAATGATGCTGATATAACAACAACTGATAAAAAACATTTTTTGTTTTTTTTAAAAAAACCAATTATATTAAATGATGAATATGTGTTGCAAGTTAAAGAATTTTTAGTAGATAGTACTTATACTACCTCAGCCCGTGTGGTATCTGCCCCCCTTATTCAAGATATGTATATAAGATTTAACAATAGCGACTGGGGGAATACTTCATACGGCATTTATACATTTTATTCACAAGATGCAACAAATACATTAGTTTTTGAAGTTTATGATAATGCTGGAACTAAACAAGCGAGATTGCTTTCAGTTACGACTAATTTTAATATGAATTATTTTGATGGTTCATTTACAATCTATTTTCAACCATCGCCTCCATTCTGGGCAGTCGTGGGCAATGGGACATTAACGCATCAAACATTAGGTTTAAATTTTATTTGGGGAAAAGCAACTGACTTTGTAACCGGAGCGACACAAATAAGAGTTCTTGTAGAGCCATCTATGGGACGCAAATATAAAGTTAAAATAGATAATATACAACATAAACCTTACGATTATTGTAATAGTAACCAAGAATATACTGCGAGAATTATATTTATGCATCATAATAATATACCAATTAAAAAAGTAAAAGATGCTAATTATTTATTAACATTACCACCACAGATTTTATCAAGCATTAAAATATCAATTGAAAGTGAAGATGAAGCTCTTGGATTAACTGGCGTCGGTGATAATTTTAGTTTATGTTTATTTTTATCAAAAAAAAAATATATTGTAATTATATAGGATACATATGGAAATAACAAGGCTTAGAAAATGTAAAAATATATGGTTAAATACAATCGATTGCACTATTACTAATGGCGGAACAGATGCTACAAGAAGGGTATTTAAATTTCAACGCATGCCTTTAATACAGGTTAAAAATAAATCATATTTAAAAGTTAATAGTATAACTTTAAGTGGTGCTGGTCATCAAAATGCAACAGGACATAACTGGACGATTAAAGTAATTGGTCTTAAATTTAATCAAGATAGCTATTATAACAGCGATAATAATGCAAATCCTACTATTGCTATGTTTAACTTCGATACAAAATACACAATACAAAATGGATTGTTAGCATTAGAACTGGAAAAACAAGATATCGTTAATTTTTCATTAGAAGTATTTAACGAAGCTGGTGAAGGCTTAGTGAAGACTACGCAGCCAATTGAAGCTCATATAAATATAATTATCGAGGAGTTTGATGATTATTAAATATTATACATATTGTGGTGAAGCTTGATTGTAACCTCCTGACGAAGATGATTTATACGAAGCTTTCGACGATGACGAAGCTTTAGATGAAGCTTTAGATGAAGGTGACGAAAGTTTTGATGAAAAAAATTGTTCATTATCTACTTTGTTTTTTATAACTAATAGTGCAGGGTTCATAGTACGTGGCGGAGGTCTTATTGCTGCAAGATTAGTTTTTACATCCGCTTTTAAATACTTTTCTTTCAATTTAAACTTTTTAAATTCTTCTTTCTTTGGTTGTTTATTATTTTCTAATATATATTTAAATTTAAGATATATATTCATATTATTTGACGATTTATCTTTCATAGTTTCGAGCTTTTTTACAAAATTTTCAAAATTTATACCTGCTTTAGCTATAAATTTATCATATAATTTTTGTTGATTACCAGTTAGTAATTGATACATATCATTTTCGTATTCATTTTTTTCGGCAATAGCATCAGCATCAGCATCATATGATTTTGACATATCAGTTCCTCCACTTGCGTTACTTGCGTTACTTGGCGGAGTACGTGATGATGATGGTCGAGGAGGAACTGATATGGTTTTAGTTTTTTCAATAAAATCATTTATACGTTTTATATATTTATCGTAAGTTTTTTGTTTAATATTTTCACTTTGTAACATCTCTTCTAAGTAATCATATATATCATATCCTCCTTCTTGCACTTTAATATATTCTTGTACATCTTCAGGAAATAAATAAAGTAAATATGAATTATCAGGTTTTGATGATTTAGATGATGAAGATTTAGATGAAGAAGATTTTGCCGATGATGAAGCAGAATTAAGTAAGCTTTTATTGCTTGTTTTTGCTGGTGGCGGTAGCGGCGGTAGCGGCGGTAGCGGTGGTAATGATACTTTTTTTGTTGCTGCTGGTGGAGAAACTGAGCTGGATTTAAGTTTTGTTGTTTTACCACTTACGTAACTTGCCTCAGTTGATTTAATTTTACCACTTCTTACAAGACTATTATAATAAGCTTTGCCTACCATTTTGCCAGTTAAGGGGTTTATTATTTTATCCATATCTAATATTATTAAATATTTTTATTTATGAAAAAAGATTTATTATTTATTATTTGCGACGCATTATTTTTATAAACATTTTTAGGAGCATATTGAAGTACTATATTTAATAAATCCGCAAAAGAAAAGCGAGCATTTGTACCATTTAATTGTCCAAGCTCTTCTTTTATTGCAACCATTTTTGATGCTATATCAATATCTGTTAAATATTCGTTCCAACCTCCATATATCTCTGGTACAAACGCATTTATTATTCTGTAATAATCTTCGAAATATACGCTTCGATGTGTTACATCTTTTGCCAAACCAAAATCATACAACATTATATTATATGGACAACTTTTTAGATAAAAATTAGTTCTTGATATTTCATATTTATAATATCCTTTTTCATTATTCTTTTGATATAAGAAATTACCATAATGTGCGTCGTTATGTATCATATTAAATTTAAATTGGAATGTTGCTAAAGATATAAATATTTGTATTAATAAATTAAAATACAACTCTTCAAATCTTTTTACGAGATATAAATCACTTGTATTTAATAAGCTTTTTAAATCCCCATCACAAAGCTCATTTACGCTCACTAAACTATTCTTATCATCCTTGTCTTCGCATAAATGGCTTGTATATATTAACGGAAAATGTTTTGTTTTCTTTGTCTTAACTAAATCATTTGTTAATATTTCCATTAGTACTATTTCATTTAAATTTTTCTTATTCTTATTAGTTACTTTTGATACAACTAATAATTCAGGTACGTTTATTATTTTTGAAAGATATATTGTCCCATAAACACTCCTTGAACCTATTTGCTTGTCTAAAATTAATTTATTTGAAAGGCTCATATAATTTTTGCCCATTATATTAATATTTTTTAAACATTCCTTCTCATCTATCTTATCTAAATATATTTTTGCCTTATTATATATTTTTAAACGATTTTCTAACGTATTATTAATAGGTAATATATTAATATCTATGTCATTTGCCAGAATAGTAACAGGAGGAGTATTTTCTGCAGGAGGCTCTTCTAATCTTTTTAATATTTCTTTACCTAATTTCGTTGTTCTTTTTACTGCTCTTCCAGTTTTTGGATTTATTAGGCAATCATGTTGCGGATTTGAATTTTCTTTCATAATTTTTTTACCTATTCTACTTGTAATCTTAACAGCTCTACCTGAAACAGGGTTCAATACGCAATCTTTATTCATATTCTAATATATGATAATAAAAAAAAGAACTAACGTAACTATTCGTAACTATTCGTAACTATTCGTAA
>Ga0102897_1000412_pt1 | contig 13596 bp, 11 predicted proteins | sample Colrivmet1554B02_FD_78453 | JGI IMG/M metagenome (GOLD analysis project Ga0102897, IMG submission 78453) | Estuarine microbial communities from the Columbia River estuary - metaG 1554B-02 | ecosystem: Environmental > Aquatic > Marine > Intertidal zone > Estuary | place: USA: Columbia River...
AGCATGTGCTGTATGGGTAATCGTGTCTAATTCAATCAGTTCTTGCGCATCAAAAAAATTGATTGAACCTACGCACAACAATAAGACGAGGATACGCACCTAGTTAGCGAATGAAAAGTAATTCACGGAATTTAGGTAAAGGCCAAAGCTCATCTTCTACAATAAGTTCTAATTTATCAGCATGATAGCGTATTTCATCAAAATGCACTTTCACCTTATCGCAGTACGCCAAGGCTTTTTTCTCCACATCCTCCATGGAATTTGCCTTTTTTCGTTCAGCAAGCATTTTTTCAGAGGCTGACTTCATTGCGGCTAGATGTAAGTTTACTTGTTTTAGGATATCAATTTGCGTACTCGCCATCGTTTTCCCTTCCTTTTCACCAAATACAGACATCATGCCTTGAATATTCTGAATAAGTTTATTCTGGTATTCAAGAACTGCCGGTATTATGTTGTTATTAACTAAATCTCCCATTAAACGAGATTCAATCTGAATTTTTAATACATACCCGTCGAATTCTATTTCTCGTCGTGCTTCTAATTCTCTTGGAGAAAGTACACCCATCGATTCGAATAACTGCTCTATGGATTTATCGTGATATGCTTGAAGTGCGCGCGGAGTATCTTTTCGGTTACTTAATCCTCGTTTTTCTGCCTCTTTAACCCACTCATCACCGTAGCCATTTCCTTCAAAGCGAATTTTTTTGGAGGCCTTAATCAATACTTGAAGTTCTTTAAGAATCGCTTCATCTTTCCCTTCGCCTTTATTAATACGAGCATCAACAGCTTTTTTGAATTTGATTAATTGATTCGCAACAATGGTATTAATTACAATCATAGCCGATGCGCAATTCGCTGAAGATCCTACCGCACGGAATTCAAACTTATTCCCTGTAAAAGCAAATGGCGATGTACGGTTTCTGTCGGTGTTGTCCAATAAAATCTGAGGAATTTTACCAATATTCAATTTTAACTCTGTTTTGTCTTGAGGGGTCATTTTCCCTGCCTTGATGTTTTTCTCTAAATCATCTAATAGCGTAGTCAATGAACTACCGATAAACGCCGAAATAATCGCCGGTGGTGCTTCATTTGCCCCCAAACGGTGGTCATTACCCGCAGAGGCAATCGATGCTCTAAGTAAATCTGCATTATCATGAATCGCCATGATGGTATTCACAAAAAAGGTCAAAAACTGAAGGTTGCTCTTTGGGTTTTTTCCCGGTGCCAATAGGTTAACCCCGGTATTTGTAACTAAGGACCAATTGTTGTGTTTCCCAGAACCATTCACACCTGCAAACGGTTTTTCATGAAGTAAGACCCGAAAATCATGCTTTCGCGCAATTTTCTCCATTAAGTCCATCAACAATAAATTGTGGTCATTAGCCAAATTACATTCCTCGAAAATTGGCGCACATTCGAATTGATTTGGAGCCACCTCATTGTGACGTGTTGTAACGGGAATACCTAAACGCAAGGACTCCATTTCAAACTCACGCATGAATGCATTAACACGCTCAGGAATTGACCCGAAATAGTGATCCTCTAACTGCTGTCCTTTAGCCGGGGCATGACCAAAAAGCGCGCGTCCGGTCATCATTAAATCCGGTCGTGCATTAAAAAGCGCTTGATCAACCAAGAAATATTCTTGTTCCCACCCTAAGGTTGCAATTACTTTGTTTACGTTCTTATCAAAATACTGACACACATCAACTGCCGCTTTATCTATACAATGTAAGGCACGAAGTAGTGGCGTTTTATAATCTAACGATTCTCCAGTATATGAAATGAAGATGGTTGGAATACAAAGTGTTTTTCCAATTAAAAATGCCGGTGAAGAGGGATCCCATGCGGTATATCCTCGTGCTTCAAAGGTATTTCGAATTCCTCCGTTTGGAAAAGAAGATGCATCCGGTTCTTGTTGAACCAACATATCACCATCAAATCGTTCGATGGCTCGTCCTGGTCCAATTGGTTTTAAAAAGGCATCGTGTTTTTCGGCTGTTGTTCCCGTTAAGGGTTGAAACCAATGGGTATAATGGGTAGCACCTTTTGACAAGGCCCAATCTTTCATAGCCGTCGCCACTTGATCCGCTAATTTACGATCCAAACGAGCACCCGTATTAATCGCCTCCATCATGGATTTGTAGGTGTCGGATGGCAAATATTCGCGCATCACATCGCTGTGAAACACTAGGGTACCAAAAAGATCAGAAAGTTTTCCGTCTAATTCCACCGACTTCGGGGTTCTATTGAGCACATCATTATACGCATTAAGTCGCTTTGTTGCCATAAAATTTAATTTTTGACAAAATTACCCCATTTTTTTAATCTATTGACTAAAAATTATTGACATTTTTTAAACACACCCCCCTATTTCAAAGGGGTATAAAAAGAAAAAATGAATTTTACGTTAAATATCTTTCAACTTTGAGATAATTGTACCTTTGTATATGCGATGGATTTATTTTCTCGGAATTGCGTTATTCTTCACTTCCTGCGCAGGAGACCAGGAGGTTAAACTTAGAACATTTAAGAAGAATAACTATAACCTTCCCGAGCTTAAAAAGCATAGTGGATTGAACCATACCTGGACGATGTCAAGTTGGTTTGTGAAGCAAGAGGCCAACGACCCCTATGTATACCCAGACCTTAAAACACTGTGCATCGCCCGCAAGAACCAAGGATATTCTATAGAATCGTTGAGCTTATACATGACCATAGAGGATTTTAATTCCGAGGAATTAGATGAGGTTCATTTTATACAAGGTAAGGGAACAAAATTCGCTTCGCTGAAGCAACACTACCTTGATCGGCTAAATGCATCCAATAATCACAGTGTATTTCGCCACAGCATTCCGCAAACGGTAAGAAATAAACATGGATTTAAGATTCAACTTTACCATCTATCCCTTGAACCGTTAGAAGACTATTACTCCAGTGGTAATGGATTTCTTGCCGTAATGCAACGCAGAAATGAATACGTGGTAATTCAATGGTATGGAACTGAACTTGCCAATTCCTATGTTGCCGATGATTTCCAACGAATCTTACAAAATTTCGATTAGAGTAAATGGACTTCATTTCGTATTTCAAAACCCTTGAAATCAACGAGGCAGACCACTTAGCAATGCTACCTGTTGGTCGAACACTTTCCAGTAAGGCCTTAGAAAAAATGGATTCACACCGTGAATCCGCCGTAGGAATTCATTGTTATAAAAACCATGATGCACATTACGAGATCTTATTGATCCAACGCAGTGAATATCAAGGGAAACACAGCGGTCAAATTGCCTTTCCTGGCGGAAAGATGGAAATAGATGACCCCGATTTAGTTCATACTGCACGACGAGAATGTTTTGAAGAGGTGGGGATTTCGATGCACGAGGGTGAGCTCATCCGAAGCTTAAGTCCGGTATATATTCCGGTATCAAATTTTAAAATGACCCCCTATTTCTTTTACCATGAAAAGTGTCCAACACTTCAACTGAATGAACGAGAAGTTCAGCAAATTATCCCCTTAAGCTTGGAGTCCTTGGCTCATCAGCTCCCTATTGAACACCGCACCCTAGAAATTGAAGTAAACTCGCTATTCACCCGAGAAGTCCCTGGATTCTCCCACGGACCGCATTGGATATGGGGAGCCACGGCGCTCGTGTTACAACAATTACGAATCGCATATTCTGATTACAGGAAACAATTCCATGAATTAAGTTAAACGCTCTCGTAACCGCAAAAAAGGCAATTCGAAGAATCGATATGACAACATGCTAAGCATCGCGGAAGTCACAAAAGCGTATCCAATAAACCATAAGAGCGTGGGCGTATTATTTATACTAATCTGATGGTTTAAACAATACTGATACCCCATATGAATGACAATAATATGAAATACATAAAGTCCAAAACTACGTTGGCCCAAGTAATCTAAGATTCGAATGTTAACGAATATTTTACTGTTTGGACAAATAAACAAGGCAATAATCAGCGCAAAAAGGAACGCAATCCATGTTGGTCTAAAAAGAAATAACCAGATTGAACTACTTGGCATATAGGTATGCTGAAATATCAATAAGAGCAGCAGCACAACCAGAGAAATGACCTGAATCAGTCGTTTTGACCAAAAGGAGTATGGAATAAAGATCCGTCCCTTCTGAATAAAAAAGAACGCTAAATATGCACCAACGGAAAAATAATCAAGATTTGTAAATAAGTCGTTGGTTTGAATATTCACATTATGGCTCCAATGCCATTCAATTCCGCGCGAAATCCAAGCTAAGGAAATACAGAACAGAAAAAACTTACCCAAATGCTTAATCGGAACAAAATAAAATACCAATCCCCAAACTATGTAAAAATGTTCTTCAATACACAAGGACCAGAAAACAGAAAGGGGTGTAGTTTTAGGGAAGAGATCCATTTGGATCATTTTATAATTCTCTAAAAAAGTAAAGCTGTATCGCCAGTCTAATTCATACCCTCCACCAACCATGTGCAGCCCTAAATCCTGTTTAATATTATACGGCAAGATAAATACGATTCCGACTAACAAAAAATAAAGCGGCCATATTCTAAAGGCCCTACGTTTATAAAATTTAAACAGATCAATTCGATCATGTGCTGTTTTCTCTTTCAGCAACAAATAGCTTATTAAAAACCCACTAAGAACAAAGAAAAACGATACCCCAATTCCACCTCCCGCCTTAATTTTAGAAAAAAACGGAAATAACCCATCCAACGGAATATGCAAAAGAAAGACCTTAAAGAACGCAAAAAAACGCAAGGTATCTAAGGACGAAAAATGAACTCTATTCAATATAATGAGCGTATTAGTTCAACGTAGAATCTGTAGATTCTTACTTGGTGAATCAAAAATAATAATTTATAAAGGTTCCATAAAAAAAGCCGTTGACGAATCAACGGCTTTCTTAAACCAATTTTAACCAATTAAACCTTACTATTATGATTAGTATCACAAATGTAAAGGCTGAATCTTAAAAAAATACACCGTGACTCATAAAGAATGTTAAGACTTAAAGGCCACTGTCATTTCCCGTTTACCTGGAGGACCTGGTCTTGTTTCTACCTTAAAACCAACCGATTTTAAATCACGCTTTACTTGACCTTTAGCACAATAGGTAACTAGTATTCCATTCGTTTTCAAGGCCTTAAATGCAATCTCAAAATTACTAATGGTCCACATTCCTTCTTGCGCCCTTGGCCCGAAGGCATCATAAAAAATCACATCAAACGAATCTTCGATTGAAAGATTAGCCCAAAATGCGTGAATTGGTTCTAGGGTAAAGTCCCCTATATGTTGAGTTGAGCCGTAAACAAATTGGCTAAAAAATCGCAGATCTTGTTCTTGGGTTACCCCAATTTCTTTCAAACACGTGGTGATAAGCTCACCTTCGACCGGATAGGCTTCTACCCCACTATACCAAAGCGTTACCTTATTTTTTTTTGCCCATTGATAACTCAAGTACGCATTCAGCGCAGTACCCAATCCCATTTCCAACACACGAATCGATGAACTTTCCTTAAGTGGTTCAAGTCCATGCTTAATAAACACGTGATTTGCTTCTTGTAATGCCCCGTGAATGGAATGGTAATGCTCGTCAAGCTCAGGAACATACAAGGTATAGGAACCGTCAGCCGTCTTAGTTAGCGTTCTTTTCATTTTTTTCGAGCCACCATGATTCCATCGCGAATCGGGAGCAAGATATTCTCTACCCGTTCGTCGGCTTGAATTCGTTCATTATACTTACGCAACAAGACCGTTTCGCGATCTTGTGCTGCTTCGTCAATCACCTTCCCAGACCATAGAATGTTATCCGCTAAAATGATTCCTCCTGGATTCATTCGCTCAATGACTAGGTCGTAATAATTCAAATAGTTTTTTTTATCGGCATCAATGAATACTAAATCCCACATATCAGGTAAGGTAGGAATTAACTCCATGGCATCACCAATGCGGTAATCAATTTGCCCCTTGTAACTTGAATCATTAAAATACCCTTGTACTCGAGCTTGCAATTCCTCATTTACATCGATGGTAATTAACTTTCCATCATCAGGTAATCCTTCTGCCAAACACAAGGCAGAATATCCGGTGTAGGTTCCGATTTCAAGAATACGTTTTGGTTTTAATAAGTTAGCAAGCAAGGACAATACCCTACCTTGTAGGTGACCACTCAGCATTCTCGGTTGAAGTACTTCCAAGTGTGTTTCTCTGTTAATCCGTGAAAGCAACTCAGATTCTGGACTGGTATGAATTCCTGCGTATTGCTCTAATTCCGGTGAAATAAAGTTCATGAGGCAAAGGTATTGCTTTCTTGAATGGAATGGAAAAGTAACTCTCCCATTTTAATTTTCTTTTGTCTTGTGCCAAAATGCGTTTTTTGTTGGTGCGCCCTTCGACAAGCTCAGGGACCGCACCAGATGTATTGGATGTAAATTAAAGCGCCCTTCGACAAGCTCAGGGACCGCTATAATTTATCTAATCCCGCTAATCGGAGCGAATGTTTCGATATTGCGGGAATAATCACTAACCCATCAAGCCAATCTTACTGAAAATTGCCCTTTTAAGAAGAACAAGGTAATTTTCGATTTTTTATCTTCTTGTTTTATCAATGAATCTTACCTTTGTAATTCATTGTATAACCATATGACCGTTTCTGAAATACGCCAACAGTTTTTTGATTTTTTCGAACGCAAGGGACACGCTATTGTCCCTTCTGCACCGCTAGTAATTAAAAACGACCCGACCCTGTTATTTACCAATGCAGGAATGAATCAATTTAAAGATTACTTTTTAGGGAATGAATCCGCTCCGGTAAAGCGAATTGCCAACTCCCAAAAATGCTTGCGTGTATCGGGAAAGCACAATGACCTAGAAGAAGTCGGGGTTGATACCTATCATCACACGCTGTTTGAAATGTTAGGAAATTGGTCCTTTGGTGATTATTTCAAAAAAGAAGCCATCGAATGGGCCTGGGAGCTGTTGACAGAAGTCTACAAACTAAATCCTCAAGATTTATATGTTACCGTATTCGAAGGGGACGAAACCGATAAGGTTCCAATGGACTCCGAATCGAATGATTTGTGGATTAAACTGATCGATCCCTCACACATCTTATTAGCGTCTAAAAAGGACAATTTTTGGGAAATGGGCGATACGGGTCCATGCGGTCCATGCACAGAAATACATGTTGATTTAAGAAGTACCGAAGAAAAATTAAAAATTTCCGGTGCGTCGCTTGTAAACCAGGATCATCCGCAAGTCATAGAGATTTGGAACTTAGTGTTCATGCAATTTAACCGCAAGGCGAATGGTGGTTTAGAACCACTTCCAGCAACGCATGTAGACACGGGAATGGGATTAGAACGCTTAGCAATGGCCCTTCAAGGGAAACAAAGCAATTACGATACTAATTTATTTCAAGCCCTTATTCAGCACATGGTAATGCATTCTGGAAAAGCTTACGGCAAAACGGAATCAACCGATATTGCGTTGCGTGTTATTGCTGACCATATCCGAGCGATTGCTTTTTCTATTGCAGACGGTCAGCTACCCGCAAATAATGGTGCCGGTTATGTAATTCGAAGAATTTTACGAAGAGCTGTTCGGTACGGATACCAAACGCTTGACCTGAAGGAACCTTTTCTTTATACCTTAATCCCAGTGCTCATTGAGCAAATGGGTAACCCATACAAGGAATTAGTTACGCAAGCAGAATTAATCACCAAGGTAATTCGCGAAGAAGAAATTAGCTTTTTCAGAACCCTTGAACAAGGGATTAAACGAATGGATCTTTTGATGGAAGCAACACGTAATCAACAGCAATCCACCATTGATGGTTCGGCGGTATTTGAGTTGTATGACACCTATGGATTCCCGTTAGACCTTATACAATTGATTGCTAGAGAGCACGGATTTATGGTCGACGAGCTTGGATTCAATCAAGAATTAAGCAAACAAAAAGAGCGCTCTCGCGCTGCAACGGGAATTGAAACCGACGACTGGCAGCAAGTAAATGAAGAAAACCCTACAGAATTCATTGGATATGATGTTAGTCAATGCGATACGACCATCATTAGATACCGAAAAGTAACTCAGAAACAACGCGAATTCTATCAGTTGGTGCTAAGTCAAACACCATTTTATGCCGAAAGTGGCGGTCAGGTTGGTGATACCGGTTGGTTAATCGATGTACAGGGAAATAAAACCCGAATATTCGATGTAAAGAAGGAAAACAACTTAATGGTACATTTATGCGAATCGTTACCCGCAAGTCTGGGTGATACATTGAGCGCACAAATTGACCAAAACCGAAGAATAAACATTCAAAAAAACCACAGCGCCACGCATTTATTGCACCACGCATTACGGACTGTACTTGGAACACATGTGGAGCAAAAAGGCTCCTTAGTAAGCCCCGACTACCTACGATTTGATTTTTCGCATTTTGCTAAGGTTACGGATGAAGAAATGGAACAGGTTATTTCACTCATGGAACAGCAAATCTCGGCGAAGATTCCGTTGAATGAACAACGAAATACCCCAATCAACGAGGCTCAAGCAATGGGCGCCATGGCCTTGTTTGGAGAAAAATATGGTGATTTGGTTCGTGTGATTCAATTTGGCGAATCCATTGAATTATGTGGCGGAACCCATGTGAAATCTACGGGTGAAATCGGGTTAATTCACATTCAATCAGAATCAGCAGTTGCTGCTGGAATTCGACGCATTGAAGTAATTTCGGGGCAAGCGGCAGAAACCTATTTCAAAAAGGAATCCGCCTTAATGACTGAGGTACGTACGATGTTCAAAAATCCAAAAGATGTACTCAAAAGCATCCAAGATTTAATGGACCAAAACCAAGGATTAGGAAAAGAAATCGAAGGATTAATCAAGGAGCGAAATAAAGGGATTAAACATGAGTTGGAAAGCAAGCTTGAAAAAATCAATGGGATTCCATGCGTATGTCAAGAGTTATCCATTGATAGTAATTCGGTAAAAGACATCTTGTTTCAACTGAAAGGCCAATACCCAAGTTTTGTTGGTATCATTGGAAATATTGATGGCGAAAAATGTGGACTAAACGTAATCATCTCCGACGATTTGGTGGCATCCAAGGCGTGGAATGCTACCCATTGGATTAGAGAAGTTGCTCCATTGATTCAAGGTGGTGGAGGCGGACAACCCTTCTTTGCCACAGCTGGAGGGAAAAATCCAGCAGGCATATCAACAGCCCTATCACAATTAAAAAACAAGCTGTAAACATTGAGTTCGATCGAGATTACAGTAGCTATTTGTACCTATAACCGAGAGCGATATCTTCCTCAGTTGTTTCAATCAATCTTGGACCAAACCCTTGCTCCTGAACGATTTGAAATTGTTTTAATAGATAATAATTCTCCAGGAAATACCCGAGAATTATTCAATGATTTTACTTCGAATCATCCATCCTACCGGACACACTATGCGTTAGAAACGAATCAAGGATTATCTTTTGCTAGAAATCGAGCCATTAAGGAAGCTAACGCTCCGTTAATTACCTTTTTAGATGATGACGCTTTTATCGACAAGAACTACTTAAGCGTGCTCGTCAAAGGATTCAAACAACATCCGGAATGCGGCTCAATTGGCGGTCCAATATATCTTCATTATGAGGACATTAAACCCAAATGGGAAAACCTTTACTTGAATTCATTATTGGGGTATTTCAATAAAGGGAATGATCCCTTTTACTTCAACCGCACTGATTATCCGCGCGGTTCAAACATGGCTTTTAGAATGTTAGTTTTTGAACGAGCAGGACTATTTAATGTGGCTTTAGGCCGTATTGGAAACAACTTATTTGGCGGAGAAGAAAAAGACCAATATAATCGTATTTACGAGGCTGAAATCCCTGTACTCTACGAACCACAAGCCATAGTGCATCATTGCGTGCCAAAAGAGCGAACCACCTTTGCATTCATTAAAAAACAAGCGTTAGGAACTGGGGTTAGCGAACGTTTACGCAGCAAAAACGAAGGATTAGTGCGCTATTTACAACGCATCGTGGTGGAAGGAATTAAATGGTGCGGAAGCATCGTACTTTGGTTTATTTTCGCCTTTAAATTACAGTTTGCCAAAGGTAATATGATACTTTTCTTTCGGTTTTGGGTAACCCGAGGCCTTCTTTTCAAGTATGACAACGCATGAGTATTCTATTGTGCATACAATCCTTCATCGTAGGTTTGATTCAAACCAAACTGAGCGCCATAAGAATTCTCTTGCAAAGTAATTTTATAGGGATTGTTCAGCATGAAATACAATCAAAACCTCTGCTCATCCTTGGAAATGGACCTTCCCTCAACGATACGCTTAAAAACAATGATGCAGCTTTGCTTCAAGGATTTGATTTAATGGCTGTTAATGCAGCAGCTTGTAGTGATCAATTCAGCGCGCTTCAACCCAAGTTATATATCTTAAACGCAGTCACCTATTTCCAAAACGATTCCGAATTATCTCCATTTTACATTGAAGCGAAGCACGATTTGTTTGCCGCGTTAAAAGAGAAAACAAGGTGGAACATGACCTTATTGGTTCCCTTTCGCGCAAAGAAAAGTATTGATTTTCAACAGCTGATTAATTCCAATGTCAACTTAGCTGTCCGTTATTTTAATCAAACTCCCGTGGAGGGACTAAATGTTTGGTCGCACCTTTGGTACCATGTAGGCTGGGGCATGCCACGTCCACACAACGTGCTTATTCCTGGAATTATGGTAGGAATTCGCTTGGGATACAAAACCATTGGTATCGTAGGCGCGGATCATTCTTGGCTTGCAGACCTCTCAGTAAATGAACACAATGAAGCCTTATTGCGTCATGTGCATTATTACGCAACGGATGGCACACAACCCATGAAAGTAGAGGACCGAATAGATCGTCCACGAAAACTGCATGAAATCATTCACAAATTTTATTTATCATTTAAAGGCTACTGGCAGATTAAGACATATGCCGATGTAAAACAGGTGTCGATATTTAATGCAAGCAGTATAAGCATGATTGATGCATTTGATCGAAAAACCTTAGCACAGATACTCCACGTTACCGATAAAAATTAATGTAACTTTACTTCAATGAAAGACAGATCCATATTAATCACCGGCGGAACCGGTTCACTTGGAAAGGCGTTAACAAAGCATATACTGACTACCTATCCTGAGGTCAAACGCCTAGTCATCTACTCCAGGGATGAACAAAAGCAGTTTGAAATGGAACAAGAATTCCCCTTGTCTAAGTATCCTCAAATCAGGTACTTCATTGGTGATGTGCGTGACGGAGAGCGCTTGGAACGTGCATTTGAAGGCATTGATAGCGTTATTCATGCAGCAGCAATGAAACACGTGCATATAGCGGAGTACAACCCGGATGAATGCGTTAAAACAAATGTAGGCGGTGCCGAAAACGTAATTAAAGCGGCGTTAAAATCACAGGTGAAAGATGTGGTAGCCCTATCAACAGATAAAGCATGCGCACCGATTAATTTATACGGAGCGACTAAATTAACGTCAGACAAACTGTTCGTGGCAGCGAATAACATCCGCGGAAAACGAGACATTAAATTTTCAGTAGTACGCTATGGAAATGTAATGGGATCCAATGGATCGGTTATTCCGTTTTTCATAAAACGAAAACAATTGGATGGAATCTTACCAATCACGGTTGCTGAAATGACACGATTTAATATCTCATTACAAGAAGGTGTAGACATGGTCATGCACGCGCTCGAGCATGCTTGGGGAGGAGAAATCTTTGTTCCTAAAATACCATCCTATCGAATCACGGATGTTGCCGAGGCCATTGGACCAGCATGTGAAAAACCAATTATCGGGATACGTCCTGGAGAAAAAATTCATGAAGAAATGATCAGTTCATCGGATTCATTCTTCACGTATGATTTGGGGAAATACTATACCATCATACCCCAAGCCCCCATTTGGAACACACAAGACTATATCAAAGCAAATTCGGCACAAAAAGTTAAAGAAGGCTTTTCTTATAATTCAAAAGACAATACGGAATGGGAAACCATAGATAGTTTACGAGAGAAAATCAAGCGCTTTGTTTCAAGCGAATTTTAACGTCCTATTTTTAATCCACGCCGTAGCATGAAGTTCATTCTCCGTTTAATACTCTTTTTATTTTTGAATTTTTTAGCGCTTGCGCTAGGAGGGTTATTTACGGCTGACGGGGTTTCCTCAGAATGGTATCAAACCTTAAATAAAGCCCCTTGGACTCCTCCGGGTTGGGTTTTTGGAGCGGCATGGACCTTTCTTATGATTTGTTATGCCATTTACTTGGCGATAGTTTGGAACGAACAAACACGACGAAAGAAAAACCTTGCATTGTATGCCTTGCAATGGGTACTTAACGTGAGTTGGAATCCCATTTTCTTTTTCCATCACCAAGACATTCTAGGGCTAATCAACCTTATTTTATTAAGTATCGTGATTATAGGTACTGCAATTATAAACGTTAAATCCTATCGTGCAGCAACCGTTCTAATCCTTCCTTATATCATTTGGCTATGCATTGCTACTTCGCTGAATATGTTTATTTCTTTAAATAATTAGCAAGAAAAGAAGTGGCTAATTAATAGTTTTCATTTGATTCAATACTGAAAAAAATATCAACTTAGGGTTGAGTGCAGGAATTTCAATTAGCCTATTCGCTAGTTAATTTTGCTAATTTCGTATTTGAATGAAAGAAAAGCCATATATCCTCATTGAACTTGCCAATACACACGGCGGTGATTTCACGTATTTAACAGAATTAATAAAACAATACGCTCCCTATCGTGAGAATTTCGGAATCAAATTCCAACCGCTCTCTCCAGATACCTTGGCTACTCCTGATTTTGAATGGTACAGTGTGTATCAAACCTTGTATTTTACTCCTGAACAATGGGGTGAGACACTGATTGAAGCGAGCAAAACCAAGGATATTTGGATTGACTTATTTGATCTTTATGGGGTACAAATCGTTTCAGAAAATCTTACACGCATTCACGGGATAAAATTCCAATCGTCTGTACTACATAACGAGGAAGTTATCTCAGCACTGAGTAGCCTTGATCTTACGAATTGTCGGGTCATCTTGAATATTGCCGCGCAAGAAATTGAGGTAATTGAGCAGCGGATCAGTTATATCAAGCAACAACTGAATCCAAAAGAATTGCTCTTGGAAATTGGTTTTCAAGCCTACCCTACCGAATTGAGCGATAGCGGATTATCAAAAATCAAGCAGATCAAGGAAGAATTCGGCCTATCCATTGTCTTTGCTGACCACATCGACGGAAAATCCACAGACTCCATTTATCTACCAATCATGGCATGGCTGCAGGGGGCTGATGTTCTAGAAAAACATGTCATGTTAAGTGATCGCGAAACGAAATACGACCATTTTTCATCTCAAACACCGGAAACGTTTAAGGCATTTACAGAAACCTTAGGGAATTACGCCGCTGCAATGCACGCTGATTTCATTAACCCAAGAGAGCGAGACTATTTACAAAAAACGGTTATGATTCCTGTAGTTCGACA